>ERZ1032651.250-NODE-250-length-16742-cov-22.207467_pt1 | contig 16742 bp, 15 predicted proteins | sample MGYA00518732_ERZ1032651 | MGnify/ENA primary metagenome ERZ1032651 (study PRJEB33719, sample SAMN04261399) | wastewater metagenome | biome: periurban shantytown; feature: human; material: feces | host: Homo sapiens | place: Peru: Lima | collected 2013-01-03 ...
AACTGTTTCGATGTGAAACCGAGGAAATTCCCTCTATGAGTGCTGACTACCCGTCAATGACTACGGCCGAGATTCGCTCTAAGTTCCTCAACTTCTTTGAGGAGCGCGGTCTTAAGCTCTATCCTTCTTCGTCCCTCGTCCCCGACGATCCTTCGCTGCTGCTTGCCAACGCCGGCATGAACCAGTTTAAGGAGTACTACCAGGGCAAGAAGACCATGAAGGAGATCGGCGCGATCTCCTGCCAGAAGTGCGTCCGCACTAACGACATCGACTGCATCGGCGAGGACGGCCGTCACCTGTCTTTCTTTGAGATGCTCGGCGACTTCTCCTTTGGCGGCGTCTCCAAGCAGCAGGCCTGCGCTTGGGCCTTTGAGCTCATCACCAAGGAGTTCAAGCTGCCGCTCGACCGCCTGTACTTCACCGTCTTTACCGAGGACGACGAGACTCACGACGTGTGGCGCTCTCTGGGCGTTGCCGAGGATCACATCTCGCGTCTGGGCGAGGACGACAACTTCTGGGCCGCTGGCCCCACCGGCCCCTGCGGTCCGTGCTCCGAGATCTACTTTGATATGGGCGAGGAGGTCGGTTGCGGCAGCCCCGACTGCAAGCCTGGCTGCGACTGCGACCGCTTCCTTGAGTTCTGGAACCTCGTGTTTACCCAGTACGACCGCCAGGAGGACGGCTCCATGCCGGAGCTGCCGCACCGCAACCTCGATACGGGCATGGGCCTGGAGCGCATGGCCGCTATCATGCAGCACAAGACCGCTAACTACGACGGCGATCTGATGCAGCACCTCATCAAGCTGGGCGAGGAGATCAGCGGCAAGACCTATGACGCCGACGATTACTCCGGCGCCAGCCGTTCTCTTCGCATCATCGCCGACCACTCCCGTGCCGTCGACTTCATGATCTCTGACGGCATCCTGCCCGGTAACGAGGGTCGCGAGTACGTCCTTCGCCGCCTGCTCCGCCGCGCCGTGTTCCACGGTCGCCTGCTGGGCATCGAGGGCGCCTTCCTGACCAAGTTCATCGACGAGGTCAACGCTCAGATGGGCGAGGCCTATCCCGAGTTGCTCAAGAACGTCGCGCTCGTCAAGGGTATCGTTGCCTCCGAGGAGGAGCGCTTCTCCACGACGCTCGACAACGGCCGCGTTTACCTGGACGAGGCCCTGGCCGCGCTTGCCGAGGGCGCTGTGCTTCCGGGCGATGTTGCCTTTAAGCTGCACGACACCTTTGGTTTCCCCATCGACCTGACCGTCGAGATCGCCGGTACCGCTGGGCACGACGTCGACATGGATGGCTTTACCGCTTGCATGGAGGACCAGAAGGCCCGCGCCCGCGCCAATGCCAAGGGCGACGCCTGGGGCAGCTTCAATGACGTGTGGGTCGAGCTTTCGGACAAGGTCGCCGCGACTGAGTTCGACGGCTATGACAACGATGTGATCGAGGGCGCCAAGGTTGTCGCCATCGTGCGCAACGGCGAGTCCGTCGAGTCCGCTGCCGCCGGCGAGGATGTCGAGGTTGTGCTCGACCGCACCCCGTTCTATGCCGAGATGGGTGGTCAGCAGGGCGATGCCGGCATGCTTTCCGCCGAGGGCGTTGTTCTGACCGTTGCCGACACCAAGAACCACAACGGCCTATATGCTCACGTCGCCCACGTTGTCGAGGGCACGCTTACTGTTGGTGCCGCTGTGACCGCCGCGCTCGACGCCGAGCGCCGTGGCTTCCTGCGCCGCAACCACACCGCCACGCACCTGCTCGACGCCGCCCTTAAGCAGGTCCTGGGCGAGCACGTCTCCCAGGCCGGCTCGCTGGTGACGCCCGAGCACCTGCGCTTTGACTTTACGCACTTCGAGGCCCTTTCCTCCGAGCAGCTCAAGGCTGTCGAGGACCTGGTCAACCAGCAGATCTTCGCCTCCAAGCCGGTCGTGACCCGTGTTATGGGCATCGACGAGGCTAAGGCTGCCGGCGCAGTCGCTCTGTTTGGAGAAAAGTACGGCGATGTCGTCCGCGTCGTCTCCGTGGGCGCCGAGGACCAGCCGTTCTCTCGCGAGCTCTGCGGTGGCACGCACGCTGCCAACACCGCCGAGATCGGCCTGTTCAAGATTATTTCCGAGTCCTCTACGGGCTCGAACGTCCGCCGTATCGAGGCCGTGACCTCTAAGGGTGCTCTCGACTATATGGCCGACCGCCTGGCACTCGTTGACGCCGCCGCTGCTGCGCTCAAGTGCCGCGTCGACGAGGTTCCCGCCCGTGTGGAGAACCTGCAGGTCGAGCTGCGCGAGACGTCCAACAAGCTCAAAAAGGCTCTGACCGGTGGTTCCTCCGACGCCATTTCCAGCGCCATCGAGGGTGCTGTCGAGCTCGGTGGCTACAAGCTCGTCGTTGCTGAGCTCCAGGGCCTTGAGGCTGCCGACCTGCGCAACGTATGGGATACCGTGCACCAGAAGGTCGCCGGCCCTGTCGCTTGTGTCGTCGCCAGCGTGACTGAGAAGGGCACTCCGGCCCTGCTCGCTGCCGGCTCCGATGACGCCGTGAAGGCCGGGTTCCACGCCGGTAATGTGATCAAGCAGATCGCGGGTCTGGTCGACGGTCGCGGTGGTGGCCGTCCCAACATGGCCCAGGCCGGTGGCAAGAATGCTGCCGGCATCGCCGATGCCCTCGCGGCCGCCAAGACCGCGCTCGGCGCCTAAGAATCTAAGAAGTCACTGTGGTCGCGCTTGCGCTGGACATAGGGGAGACCAGGATTGGCATCGCCGTCTCGAGCCGTGATGGCAAGATGGCGATGCCCGTCAAGGTGCTCCCGGCCGCCGAGGTCACCGGTATGGCCAAGACGTTCCGCTACCTGGTCGAAGACTATGAGCCCGACATCCTGGTAAGCGGACGTCCCCTGACCATGGCCGGTGAGCCCGGCCCCCAAGCCGAGCGCGTTGCCGCCGTGGCGCAAAAGATTGCCGACGAGCTCGATCTTCCGCTGGAGTTTGAGGACGAGCGTCTGTCCTCGCAAGAGGCCAAGCGTATCCTGCGCGAGCAGGGCCTCAACGAAAAGCAGATGAGGGGCAAGATCGACATGATTGCCGCCAGCCTTTTTTTGCAGACGTGGCTCGATCGTAAAAACGAGGAGGTTTCGCATGCCTAGTGCTTCCGATCCGCGCCAGCCGAATCGCCAGGGTCAGCCCGCGCCGCGTCCTGTCCAGGCAGGCCAGCGTCCGGTGCAGCCGACGCCGCGTCCGGCTCAGCCTGTTGCACGTCCGGCGCAGCCCTCCTCGCATGCGGCCCGCCCCGCCCAGCGAACGAATCAGCAGCCAACTGCTCGTACGGCGCAGCCCAGTGGCGGCACTCGTTTTAAGCAGCAGGCTCCTACGCAACGCGCACAGGTCCCTCAATCGCTGCCTCATGCGCATCCCGCTCATGGCTCGCACGGCGTGGCTCCCGCGACGCGTTCGAGCTACAACACGCATGCTCGCCGTGGCACGCAAAAGAAAAGCTCCCCGGTGCCCATGATTATCGGCGCTGTGGTGGCGGTGCTCGCCCTTGTCGCGATCGTCTTCTTTGTCGTGCCGGCCGTCAAGGGTTTCTTTACCGGTGGGGATGCGAACGTCACGGCTGGTCAGCAGGTCACCATTACGATTCCCGACGGTGCTTCGGGCGATACGATCGCCTCGATTCTCTCCGAGAACCATATCGTCGAGAACCCCAAGGATTACTACGCGGCGGTCAAAAAGCTCAACGCCGATATGTCGCTCAAGCCTGGCACCTACTCGTTTACCACGCTTATGGATGCGACGAAGGTCGTCCAGCAACTCATGGAGGGTCCCAACGCCGGATCCAATACGCTTACGATCCCAGAGGGTCTGACGGTAGATCAGGTAGCCGACCGCGTGGCGCAGGCTTATGGCAGCATTGCTAAGGAAGACTTCCTTAGCCAGGCCAAGGCATCCTACTACGTAAATGACTATGGCTTCCTGAAGGATGCTGCGAACGATTCGCTTGAGGGCTTCCTGTTCCCTAAGACGTATTCGTTGGGCGATTCGCCCACGGCCGATGAAGTGATCCGCGCCATGCTCGACCAGTTTAAGGCCGAGTACAAGTCGCTCGACTTTGCCGGCTGCGAGGCCAAGATCAAGGAGCGCTACGGTGTGGAGATGTCAGACTACGACATCGTCAACCTTGCCTCCATCGTCGAGCGCGAGGGCCTCAACGCCGATCAGCGCGCGCATGTGGCCTCGGTGTTCTATAACCGTCTTGCCGGCAAGCTCGATGGCCTGCGTTATCTCAACAGCGATGCGACCATGATGTATGTCACCGGTGGCGAGGTTACCGCCGACGACCTGCAAAGCGATAGCCCCTACAACACGTACAAGCACGAAGGCCTTCCGCCCACGCCCATCTGTTCTCCGTCGCTCGAGGCGCTCAAGGCTACCCTTGAGCCGACCGACTCCGATGACCTGTATTTCTACATTACGCAGGACGAGGAGTATTTCTCGCAGACCTACGAAGAGCACCAACAGTCTTGGAATTGATCATGAGGATTTTTAGCCCCAAACGATATGTTGCCTCGGTCGATCGCATCGATCTCGATACCCTGTGGGCCGACGGCAAGCGAGCCATTCTGCTCGACCGTGACAACACCCTCGTGCCGCGCGATACCGAGCAGGTTCCCGCCGCGGTTTCCGCCTGGCTCAAAGCCGCCCATGCCAAGGGCTTTAAGCTGTGCATGGTGTCTAATAACTGGCATCGCGACCAGGTCATGGCGTCTGCGCGCGAGCTGGGACTCGAGGCCATCAGCCATGCTATGAAGCCGGCGCCGTTTGCCCTGAAGGCGGGCCTTAAGCGCCTGGGTGCCACAGCCGATGAGGCCGTGCTGATTGGCGACCAGCTCTACACGGACGTGTGGAGCGGCAACTTTGCCGGCGTCGACACCATCTTGGTAAAGCCGCAGGCGACGCAGGACCTGTGGTATACGCAGATCTTCCGTATCTTTGAGCGCCGGGCCCTGCGCGACCTTCCCTGCGAGGAATAGGTCTCGCTATGTCCCAGCACACTAAACACGGCTGCGACCATATCTTCTTTATCGGCTTTTTGGGCGCGGGCAAATCGACGCTCGCGCGTAACGTCGGCACTATGTTCAAGCGGCGTTTTATCGATACCGACCGCCTGGTCGTGCGCCGCTGCGGCAAGTCGGTAACCGAGATTTTTGAGACCGAGGGCGAGGATCGTTTTCGTGAGCTCGAGACCTCGGCGCTCCGTTCGCTCCAAAGCGAGCGCAGCCTGTTGGTTTCGTGCGGGGGCGGTATCGTCGAGACGCCGGTGAATATTGAGCTGATGCACGAAATGGGTACGTGCGTGTACCTCGAGGGCGACTTCGAGGATTCGATTCGCCAGATTCGTCGGTCCGACACTCGCCCCGATTTCCGCTCGCCCGAGCATGCCGCGCGTCTGTTTGAGCATCGCCGTCCGCTGTATCGCCAGGCCGCCGATATTACCCTTGATATTCGCAACAAGTCCTTCGAGGACGTTTCCTACCTTTGTGCCGAGATGCTTTTGGAGCGTGGACTGCTATGATTCGCCGTCAACTGATCAATTTCCAAAACCGCAGTGTCGATGTCCGCGTCGGATTGGGCGCGTTCGAGGAGCTGCCGCGCATGTTTGCCTCGGCCGTTGGCAAGCCTAAGCGCGCGATGGTCGTTTTGAACGACGTCACATCCGAGCGTTTTGGTGAGGTCGTCGAGCATGCGCTGGTCGACGCCGGTTTTGCCGTGTCGCCGCTCGTCCTCGAGGTTTCGCCTGCTGGTGCCACGCTGGCTGATGCTGATGCTATCTTTGGCGCCCTGTCTGCCAACGCCATTACCTGCGACGATCTGGTTGTCGCCGTTGGCGATGCCGCAACCTGCTCGGTTGTTAGTTGGTGCGCCAACCAGTGGTGTGGCCGAACCGAGTGCGCGCTGCTGCCGACAACCTTAGATGCCATGCTCACGGTCGCGACGACCATGAAGCCGCTCGTCGCCTCGTCGGCGGATGCGCTTCCCGCCATCGCGTTTCGTCCCGAGCCCGGGTTGGTCGTGTGCAACCTCGACCTTATTCGCGAGGCCAGCCCCGAGGACCTTAAGCTTGGCTATGCGGTGCTCGTGGGCACCATGCTTTCGAGCAGCAAGTCCCGCTGGAATCAGTTTACTGAGACCGTTCCCGAGATTCTCGCGGGCGAGGAGGTCGCGCTTGTCAATGCCGTTCAATGGTCTCAGACTGCCCGCAAGGACGTACTGATGGCCACGAACCCGAGTGCTCGCCATGCGCTCGATTTTGGTAAGACGGGGGAGCGTACCCTGCGCGCCTGCTTGGGCGATGCCGCTTCGCAGGTCCCTGCCTATCAGCTGTTGTCCGAGGGCATGCGCTTTGAGGCGCGCCTTGCCCACGACGCCTGCGACTTCGATATCGATTACGTTTTTGAGGTCGATGACTGCCTGGAGGACTTTGGTATCGAGGAACTTGCCTTCGATCTGGAGCCTGCCGCATATATCGAGGAGTTCCGCAAGCAGCAGTTCGCTCGCTCAAACCGCAGCATGTTGCCGCTGCCCGCGGCACTCGGCGCCATTCGCCTAACGAACGTCGAGGACGAGGTTCTTGAGCGCCATGCTCACGCCTACTTGGCTTCTCGCAAAGAACTTCTCTAAGATTTATTGACTTCCATCGTCTTTCGTATCATGTTGAGGGGCGGGTTTCCAATCGGTTGCGGATCGCATGCGATTCCGTCGTTCGGTTGAGACCCGTCCCGTCTATATAGAAACAACAAGAAAGGAATCTGCATGTCTGAGTTTGCTGCCGGTCCTGCCGGTCGTATCGAGCGTGTCCGTGCCCTGATGGCCGAGCGTGGCTACGACGCCATCGTGGTGCGCGACGAGGCCAACCTTCGTTGGCTTACGGGCGTTAAGGGCGTCTTTGACTACACCTTCGAGTTCCCGCACGCTGCGTTTATTACGGCCGACCAGTGCCTGTTCCACACCGACTCGCGCTACCTCAACAGCTTTGAGGAGAACACGCCCGCCGGCAGCCCCTGGGTCTACGACATGGATGAGGGCACCATCCCCGGTTGGGTCGCCGGCAAGATCGCGGCCAACAAGTGCCGCGTCTGCGCTGTCGAGGACGACATGCAGATCAACTTCTACCAGGGTATTCAGCGTGGTCTGGAGGACCGTTCCGTCGCCTGCATGTTGCCGCTGATGCATGACGATATTCGCAAGATGCGCGCCATCAAGGATGCCGAGGAGATCGAGCTCATGCGCCACGCACAGTCGATCACCGACGCCGCCTTCCAGCACATGCTCGGCTTTATTAAGCCCGGTATGACCGAGAAACAGGTTCGCAACGAGCTCGAGAACTTTATGTTCGCTAACGGCGCTGACAGCCTTGCCTTCGGCTCCATCGTGGCGAGCGGTCCCAACACCGCCAACCCGCATGCCGTGCCGAGCGACCGCGTGATCGAGAAGGGCGACTTTGTCCTCATGGATTACGGCGCGGGCTACTGCGATTATCGTTCCGATATGACGCGCACCGTCGTGATGGGCGAGCCCACGCAGGAGCAGCTCGACCTGTATGCGCTCGTGCGCCGTACGCACGAGGAGTGCGTCGCCGCCATCCATCCGGGCGTCGAGGGCAACGACATCTTCAAGCTCTCCAAGAAGATCATCGGCGATGCCGGCTATGGTGATTACTACAACCATGGTCTGGGCCACGGCGTGGGCATCGACATCCACGAGCTGCCCAACTTCAACCGCAGCAAGAACACCATCGAGGTCGGCTCGGTTATCACCATGGAGCCCGGCGTCTACCTGCCCGGCGTGGGCGGCGTGCGCCTGGAGGACTACGGCGTGGTCACCGAGAACGGCTACGAGCCCTTCACTAAGACCCCGCATGACCTGCACGTTATCGATTGCTAGTCTACTTCGGTAGATAGTTTGGGGCGGGGCGTTCGGATCGATTCGGACGTCCCGCGTTCTCTTTTTATGCGCTCGCTGCAGGCGCCGTCTGCAAGTGTATAATTTCTATCGTATGTAATTTGGACGCTTGTGCGTTCTGCCCATAACAAGAAAGGTCGCTATGCCTACCATTTCTACCGCCGACTTCAAGAACGGCCTCGGTCTCCGCATCAAGGACAAGGTCTACACCATTGTCGAGTTCCAGCATGTCAAGCCGGGCAAGGGCGGCGCGTTTGTGCGCTACAAGACCCGCGACATCAAGAGCGGCCGCGTCGTCGAGAACACCTGCAACGCCGGCACCAAGTTCGAGAGCGTCATGCTCACCACCCGTGAGTTCCAGTACCTCTACAACGATGGCACCGACTACATCTTCATGGACAACGAGTCCTATGAGCAGGTTCCCGTTCCCGAGGACATGGTGGGCGAGAACTCCAAGTGGCTGCGCGAGAACGACGTCTGCCAGCTGCTCTTCGCCGACGATGAGCTCATGGGCGTGACCCCGCCGATGTTCATCGAGACCACTATCGTCCAGACCGACCCGGGCTTTAAGGGCGACACCGTCCAGGGTTCCACCAAGCCGGCCACGATCGACACCGGCGCTGTTATCCAGGTCCCCATGTACCTCAATGAGGGCGAGGTCATCAAGGTTGACACCCGCGACGGCAAGTTCGTCTCCCGCGTCTAGCAACCAACTCTTCTAGGAGGATTCATGCCCCAGGAAATCAAGATTGACGGCATCGGCATTTCGCCTGATGTTCTGACCGCCATCGTCTCGCGCGCCGTGTCCGATGTCGAGGGCATCGCCTCCGTTGGCGTCAAGGACCTTGCCACCAACCTTGTCTCCATGATGCTCTCGTCCAAGGCCCCCGCTTCCGAGCCGGCGGTCGAGGCCGAGGTCGTCGGCGACAAGCTCGCACTTACCGTGCGTGTCGTGGTGTTCTTTGGCTATCCGTTCAAGAAACTCGCCGAGGCCGTTCGCGCCGCCGTGGTCGCTGCCATCGATGCCCAGGTTGGCGTTGAGGTCGAGCGCGTTGACGTTTGCATCGACGGCCTCGTTTTCCCCAAGGAGTAACCTTTGAGCCTTAAGGTTTATCGCGGGCGTACTCTTGCCCGCAGTCAGGCGCTTCAGCTTCTGTTCCAGGCCGAGGCCACGGACAGCCCGCTCGAGCGCGTCCTCGAGGGTGATTTCCTGATCTCGAAGGGTCCCCTCGACCCCTATGCGCTGGAGCTGTGCCGCGGTGCCTATGAGCATATCGACCGCATCGACTGTGCTCTGCGCTCTGTTGCCAAGAACTGGGATCTTATGCGCATGCCCGGCGCCGACCGCAACCTGCTGCGTATCGCCGTTTACGAGATGCGTTTCCTCACCGACGAGGAGGTCTCTGACGCCATCGTGATCAACGAGGCCGTCGAGCTTGCCAAGGCCTATGGCACCGACCAGTCCGCGTCGTTCGTCAACGGCGTTCTGGGTAAGATCGCTCGCAGCGAGGAGCTGCCGGGCGAGGACCTATACCAGGAGCTGCTGGCCGAGGATCGCGCTCGCGAGGAGGCACAGGCTGCCGAGGCTGCCGCTAAGGTTGCGGTTGCCCAAGCTGAGGCTGGTGTGCTGGCCGAGGATGCGGACGCTGCTGAGGCCGTCGAGGCCGACTCCGTCGAGGAGTAGCCATGCCAGAGGGTTCCGTCCGCAACTTTGATGAGATCTCGGACCGTCTGGATCAGATCATCGCTACCGTTCGCTCCAAGGATACGTCCTTGGAGCGTTCACTCGATCTGTTTGACGAAGCGATTGAGCTGGGCTCCCGCGCGGTCGATATGGTCGACAAGTTTGAGCTGACGCCGCGTGAGTCCGACAAGCTCGAACAGGAATACGATGAGGATGCGGCAAACGAATCCCAGGATAGCTAGGCCGCATCTCCGGATACGAATGGTTGATGGCATTCATGAAACGCGTGCGTCTTGATGACGAACTGATTTCACAGGGCATCTGCGCTGATCGCGCGGATGCCCTTCGCACTCTTATGGCGGGCTTGGTCTCGAGTGGGGGCGAGCGTTTGACTTCGCCGGGCCTTAAGGTAATCCCGGGCCTGCCGCTGCACGTTAAGGGGCGCATTCCCTATGTTGGCCGCGGCGGTCTTAAGCTCGAAGGCGCGCTTGATGCGTTTGGCATCAATCCGACGGGCCTTGCCTGTCTGGATGTGGGCTGCTCTACCGGTGGCTTTACCGATTGCCTGCTCAAGCGCGGAGCTGCGACCGTTGTCTCGGTGGACGTTGGTCGCGCCCAGTTCGATTGGTCGTTACGTCAGGACGATCGCGTGTCGCTGCATGAGCGCACAAACGTGACGCAGCTGCCTGAGCTTGGCTATGCCGGCGCCATCGACCTGGCAGTGTGTGATGTCTCGTTTACCAGCATCGCGAACATTATCGATGCGGTGCTGGCGTGCCTGGCGCCTACGGGTGCATTCTGCACGCTCGTAAAGCCGCAGTTTGAGGCTCCGGCGGCGCTGGTGGGCGAGGGCGGCATTGTGACCGATCCCGCCGTGCGCCGCGATACACTCGTTGCGGCAGTTGAACTCTTTGCTGCCAAGGGGCTGTTCCCGGTCGATGTGTGCGTGTCGCCCATTCATGGTGCCAAGGGAAACGTTGAGTTTTTCCTGTACGGCACGAGGTATGCCCCCGGCGGACGTACCGACGATGAGCTGCAATCCCAGGTATCGGTTTTGAGCGAGAAAGCTGCAACGCTATGAAGGTCTTTCTGGTTCCCAATTACTACAAGCAAGAGGCGGTTGAGAGCGGCCTGATGCTCGAGCTTTGGCTGACGCGCCAGGGCTATGAGGTCGCATGGGCTGCCGACCAGCGATCGAAGATTCAGAGCACGCCTGATATTGACGGCTCTGATTTGGTCATTACGCTCGGCGGCGACGGTACGTTGCTGCGCGCTGCCCGCATCCTCAACCATCGCGAGATTCCTATCCTCGGTCTTTCCTATGGTCACCTGGGCTTTTTAACTGCTGCGAGCCCCGAGGAGCGCGACATTCTTAAGGTCGTGAGCGACGCCCTTTCCGGCGAGCTGCACGTGAGCCGTCGCGCCACCATCGCTGCGGATATCGTGTCAGTGCGCGATGATGGCACGAAGGATGTCGTGCGCACGTTCGCTCTCAACGACATGGCGCTCACGCGCGGCCCCCTGTCCGATATGGTCGAGTTCGACATCACGGTGTCGGGCCACCATATCGATCGACTGCGTGGCGACGGCGTGGTCGTGTCCACGGCGACTGGTTCTACGGGTTACGCACTCAGTGCCGGTGGCCCCATCGTGAGCCCCGACTATACGGGCATGGTCTGCGTACCCATTGCGCCGCACACCATTCAGGCCCGTGCCTTCTTGACTTCGCCGAGTGATGTCGTCGAAATCTTTATGTCCGATGATCGTCCGAGCGTTCCGGCGATCGCTATCGATGGACAGTTTATTACCTGCGATGGCACCGTTGAGAGCGTGGCGGTGCGCCGCGGGCCCGGAGATGTGCTGCTGCTCGATTACGGCCCCGAGAGCTTCTATAACTCGGTGAGCCGCGTATTCTACGGAGTGCGTCATGATCGATGAGCTGCAGGTTTCTAACATTGCACTCATTCGCGAGGCGACGCTGGTACCGAGTGCCGGCCTGACTGTCCTGACTGGCGAGACCGGCGCCGGCAAGACCGCGCTGCTCTCGGCCCTCAAGCTTATTTTGGGCGAGCGCGCGGATTCGTCGACGGTGCGCGAGGGCGAGGCGCTGGCGAGCGTCGAGGCACGCCTGTTTGACGGCCCGCACGACACGGAGGGCTTCACGGTCCAGCGCAGCCTTTCTGCCGAGGGCCGCAGCCGCGTGAAGATTGACGGCCGCATCGCCAGTGTGCGCGAGCTTTCGGAGCGCGTTGGCGTGATGATGGATCTGTGCGGCCAGCACGAGCACCAGCGCTTGCTCGATCCGGCGCATCACGTTGCGATGGTCGATGCGTGGGCGGGACGCTCTGCGCTCGAGGCGCTCGAGCACTACCGTGCTTGCTTTAAAGCCTCGCGCGCGGCCGCTAAGGAGGTCCGTCGCGTTGAGGAGGCCTCGCGTGCGCAGGGGAGCCGCGTCGAGGAGGCGCGCTTTGCCCTCGAGCGCATCGGCGAGGTCGACCCCAAGCCGGGCGAGTATGAGGAACTCGAGGAACTGCTGCCGCGCTCCGAACATGCCGAGGTACTGGTTGCCACGGCTAACGATGCCCATGCATCGCTTGCCTCTGAAGGGGGAGCGCTCGATGCCGTGAACAGCGCCGTGGCAGAGCTTTCCCGAATGGCTACCGTCGATCGCAAACTGGGCGACATTGCCGATGCACTTTCGGATGCCTGTATCTCCCTTGAGGATTGCGCGAACGAGCTTCGTACCTATCGCGATGCCGTCGCCTTCGACCCGCGCGAGCTCGCTCGCATGCGTGAGCGGTATTCCGACCTCAAGGGTCTGTTGCGTCAGTGGGGTCCCACCATGGACGATGTTTTTGCCATGCGCGATCGCTCGCAAGAACTGCTGTCTCTGGTCGATGATGGCGATGAGCAGATCAAAAAGGCGCGTGAGGCGCTCGGGAGCGCCGAGCGCGAGTTGTTTGCCGCTGCCAAGGCACTTAAGCGCGCTCGCAATACGGCGGCCCCGCGCTTCTGCCACGAGGTTGGCCGCCAGATGGCTCGCCTGGAGATGGGCGGCGCCGAGCTCGTCTGGGAGTCGCGCGATCTTCCCCGTGCTGAGTGGACGTCCGTTGGTCCTTCGAGCTACGAGCTGCTATACCGCAGCGGTGCCGGCTTGACGCCACGCCCCCTGCGCCGGATTGCGTCGGGCGGCGAGCTCAGCCGCGTCATGCTGGCAAGCAAGGTTGTCCTCGGTAACGCGGATGGTGTCGATACGCTGGTGTTTGACGAGGTCGATGCTGGTGTCGGTGGCTCCACGGCGCGTGCACTCGCGGGCGTGCTGGCAGATCTCGCCGCTACGCATCAGGTGATTGTCGTAACCCACTTGGCGCAGGTCGCCGTCATGGCTGACAAGCATTATGTCGTCAGCAAGGAACCGGGCGATGTTCCCCAGACGCATTTGGACGAGGTAACCGGTGAAGCGCGTATCGCCGAGATTGCCCGCATGTTGAGCGGCGATCAGTCCGAGGCAAGCCTTGCGCACGCCAAGCAGATGCTGGAAGAAGCTCGAGGTTAGGTCGTATCAGTGGTGTTGTTGGGACAAAATAGACTGAAATTTTTGTCCCACTACGCGTTTTACTCCACAACCTTATCCGGCTGGATGAGCTCTTCGTAGTAGCTGATATGCTCACGCGCGTCTTCAATCTCGGGCAGCAGGAAGTTGTAGATGACTTCGATGATCATCGTGGCGCTGATCTTGGAGAACGCAAAGTCGCCTGTCGTCAGCAGCGCTTCGTGGTTGACGGTATTAAAAGTGTAGTCTGCCAGACGCGCGAGCGGGGATTTGCTGTCGCTGCTGATGACGACTACGGTTGCGCCGCAGTTGCGAGCCGCTTTTGCCATGCGATTCAGTCGGCGCGATTTGCCGGAGTTTGAGATGAGCACGATGACGTCACCCGGGCGTAACGTGAGCGCAAAGCCGATTGATGTCTCGCTAATGGTGCTCGCCATGCAGCGCAGGCCCAGCTGCGAAAACTTAAACGTCGCATCGAGCGCGACCGCGTTCGTATTGCCCACAGCTGCAAACTCAATAACCCCTGCATGCTTAAGGGCATGCACAACAGCCGCCAGCGTATCGTGGTCGATCCCGTCGATGGTTGCATTAAGCTCGCTCACCTTGGCAGCCAGGATGTTTTTGAGGCTCTGCTCCATATTGTCGAGCGAGACCTCGTCAGTCAGGCCCTCGTTGCGCTGGCTTTCCAAATCCCTCGCCAACGAAAACTGAAAGCTGCGGAAGCTGCCAAAGCCAAGCTTGCGGCAGAAGCGCGAAACGGTCGCCTCGGACGTGGCGGCGGCGCGTGAGAGCTGAGCGGCCGTGAGACGCGGCGCCTCGGACTGGTGCTCCAATATATAGTCGACAATGCGCTGCTCGGACTCGCTGTATCCCTGATGGGTGCTTATGAGGGAAAGTGCGCTCTTGCTACTATCGGTCATGGATGGCTCCTGGTTGGCATGAAAATCAAATTTGATTTGCAATGCCATAGTATACGGGCATTTTCAATTACAAGATACACCTTGCCGTTTCAAGTGTTGATGGTAAACTTTCACCTACCGTTTACGGTTATGAAAGAACCTTTCACCGGAGAATTGCACCTTGTCTCTTCTCACGCGGACGGTAGGTTGGTATCTTTCAGTTGTGGAAAAACGCGCATAGAAGCGCGTGTAGGGGAGCGCCCGCGGGCGCTGTACTCAAGAAGGAGGGACACATGGCTAAGTTTGACATCATCGCCGCCACCGGTTGCCCGACCGGCATTGCGCACACCTTCATGGCGAAGGAAGCGCTGGAGAAGGCAGCTGCCGAGCGCGGTCTGACCATTAAGGTCGAGACTCATGGCCAGGTCGGTGTCGAGAACGAGCTCACCAAGAGCGAGATCGCTGGCGCCAAGGCCGTTGTCGTCGCAGCCGATAAGGATGTCCAGGCTGAGCGTTTCGCCGGCAAGCCCATGGTTTCCGTTGGTGTTTCCAAGGCCCTGTCCGTTGAGGCCGCCGGTAAGCTGATTGACCGCGCGCTCGCCGCTAAGGGCGACAGCACGGTTGCAGCCGCTGCCGATGTCGAGGACGAAGTCGAGGAGAAGGAGTCCATCGGCCACGTCATCTATAAGCACCTCATGAACGGCGTCAGCCATATGCTGGTCTTCGTCGTTGCCGGTGGTGTCCTGACCGCCGTTTCGTTCCTGTGGGGCATTACGTCCTTCGATTCGACGGCGTCTGACTACAACAGCTTTGCTGCGATGCTCAAGATCATCGGCGGCATCGCCATGAACCTTATGGTTCCGGTGCTTTCCGCCTACATCGCCGAATCCATCGGCAAGCGCCCGGCGCTCGTCCCCGGCTTCGTTGCCGGTATGATCGCCATCCAGGGCCTGCCTGTTAACGCCGAGACCGGCATGATCGACGCCGGTGGCGCCGGCGTGGGCTTCGGCTTCCTGGGCGGCATCGTTGGCGGCTTCCTCGCCGGCTATGTCATCCTGCTGCTCGAGAAGGTCTTTGCCGGCCTGCCCAAGAACCTGGACGGCCTCAAGGCTATCTTCCTGTATCCGCTGTTCTCGACGGCTATCGTCGGCCTGGTCATGCTCGGCATTTCCGGCCCCATGGCTGCCATCAACACCGCCATGATGGACTTCCTCAAGGGCCTGTCCGCCTCTGGCGCCGTTGTCTTGGGTCTTGCCATTGGCTGCATGTGCGCCTTTGACATGGGCGGCCCGGTCAACAAGGCTGCTTACGTCACCGGTACCGCTATGCTCACCGAGGCTCTGGCCGCCGGTGTTGGCACCGATACCTACAACTTCGGCACCAACTTCATGGCTGCCGTCTCCGCCGCCTGCATCGTTCCGCCGCTGATCACCACCTTTGCCGTCGTTGTCGGCAAGAAGTACTTCAGCCAGGAGGATCACGACGCCGGTGTCGTCAACCTCATCCTTGGTTGCACCCACATCACCGAGGGCGCCATTCCGTTCATGACCAAGAACATCTGGCCCGTCATGCCCATCATGATGCTCGGTTCCTCTATCGCTTCGATCCTGACCATTATGTTCAACGTTCACGATCCGGCGCCTCACGGTGGCTTCCTGGTCCTGCCCGTTGTTGAGAACGGTCCGCTGTGGGTCCTCGCGATCCTCATCGGCGCTGTGGTCGGTGGCATCCTGTTCGTGGCCTTCAAGAAGTATGACTTCGAGAAGAACCAGAAGGCCGCTCCTGCCGCTCCCGCCAAGCCGGTCGAAGCCCCCAAGGCCGCTGCCGTCGAGGCTCCCAAGGCCGAGGCTTCCGACTTCGTGAAGGTCGAGAATGTCTTTGTCGCCGAGGACTTCGCTTCTCGTGACGAGGCCCTGAGCTTCGTTTCCAACCAGGCCGTCAAGGCCGGTATCGCCAGCGACGCCGACGCCGTGATGAACGCCTTCCTGGCCCGCGAGGCCGAGGGCACCACGGGCATGATGGAGGGCTTTGCCATCCCGCATGCCAAGTCCGACGCCATTACCGAGGCTGCCGTCATCGTCGTCAAGGACGAGTCCGGCGTGACCGGTTGGGACACCATGGACGGCGCTCCCGTCAACGTGGCTATCGCCCTGCTCATCCCCGGTGCCCAGGCCGGTACCACGCACCTCAAGATCCTGTCCAAGGTCGCCGAGGCGCTCATGGACGAGGACTTCCGTGCCACTGTCAAGGGTTCCACCGACGCCGCCGAGATCGCCAAGACGATCAACGCCCGCCTGGTCTAATCCCCCAGCTCGCGAATAACATCGCCCCCTGTAATAAAGGCGAGGACTCCACCCGGAGCCCCCGCCTTTTTTCATTCCTTTCTGTAAGGTGCGTTGAAATAGGGACCGTTTAAACGTTTCAACTGCAAAATCAGTCCCTATTTCACCGCAACTTGCAGAAGGGCATAGAGGGAACTGCCCATTGAGTCTTTGTCGCGAACAGATCCTCAGCCAGAATTCCGTTCCGCCGATATTGCTCTGGACCGACCGAGTTTCCGCAGCTCGCCCGCCGGGCGAGCGCAGGGATACGACATCTGTCCAACAATTCGTGCGAAACACAATGAAAAACCGTTTGATGTGAGTTAATATAAA
>ERZ1032651.252-NODE-252-length-16725-cov-29.301140_pt1 | contig 16725 bp, 8 predicted proteins | sample MGYA00518732_ERZ1032651 | MGnify/ENA primary metagenome ERZ1032651 (study PRJEB33719, sample SAMN04261399) | wastewater metagenome | biome: periurban shantytown; feature: human; material: feces | host: Homo sapiens | place: Peru: Lima | collected 2013-01-03 ...
CACCTTCCCCTGGTCAGGAAATGTCACGGGGTTCTTGCCGTAGGGGTCATTCCGGGAATCTGTCTGATCGGTGTTGTCAGCGCCATTCTGTTTCCTCCTCCGGAGAGCTTTATATGCGACAGGATTCATGAGGAAATGGAGCGTGACATGGCTTTGTGGAATTACCAGAGCAATCTGGTACTGCTGTCCAGCCGTTTTCTTAATATGGAACGCGAAAACGGCTGTATTACCGTAAAGTACTATTGCGAAACGAATATGGGCCCTGCCGTGTACAAGGCGTTCTGCAATAATTACGGCGGTTATGTGCGGGCGGAATGTTTCCTGCTGAACAGATAATTTCCCTGATGGGAAGGAGTCCGCCTTTTCAGGTCGAAGCTGTTTAGATCTGAATGTCTCCGGTGAACACAAGGTCTGCCGGTCCGGTCAGCGTGACGTCAGTGAAACGGTCCCCTGTGCGTTGGAATCCGACTTTAAGCGTGTCTCCGCCCGCCACGTCCACCTGAATGGGGGAGGGGGCGTCCGTCAATACGGCATGCAGCAGCGCACAGGCGGTCATTCCCGTTCCGCAGGCAAGCGTTTCATCCTCTACGCCGCGTTCGTAAGTACGTATGGCAATGTGCCCCGGAGACAGGATTCTGGCGAAGTTGGCATTGGTGCCTTTGGGTGAAAAGGCCTCATGGTAACGCAGATAGGCTCCCAGCCTGGAAATGTCCAGGCCCTCCAGCTTGTCCAGAAACGCAACGGCATGGGGGACGCCCGTGTTCAGGAAATGGACATCCGCCCCCACAGTCGGATCGGCATTCAGCACGAAGAGCTGCATGGAGTGGGGATTGGTCAGGTTTACGGTGACGTTGCCGTCTTTTTCAAAGGTGGCGGTGACGACGCCGGCCATGGTTTCAAAAGGAAGGGGCGTTGTCTTGTCGTGATGAAGCAGGGCGGCGGCAAAGTTGCTGAAGCAGCGGGCCCCATTGCCGCACATTTCCGCCTCTCCGCCGTCCGCATTGTAATAACGCATCCGGACAATTCCCCCCTTGCCCTGGGAAGGTTCCACGGCGATCAACCCGTCCGCCCCAATACCGAAGCGGCGGTCGCACAGGGCTTCTATGGTTTCTTCGTCCAGCACGGAGGAAAGGCTCAGGTCACGATTGTCCACCATGACAAAGTCGTTGCCGGCTCCCGTCATTTTGTAGAAATGAAGCAGCATAATAGTAAGTTGTGTTGTGCCGGAATTCTAATGTTCCCGGCCGGTTTTGGCAAGGCGGCTTACATGAATGACATGGCATCCACATCAATGACAGCCGTCAGGTCTTCCCCCAGTCCGGCTTCCTGCACCAGTTTCCGGAGAGTGCGGGAGAGGATGCGGGCGGAAGGTCCCTTGACTGTAATCTGGAATCTGAACTGTCCGTGCGCGCGGGGAATGGGGGCGGGCATGGGGTCGGTCATCGTGGCGGGAGGGGGGAGCATGCCGCGCAGGCGGGCCGCGAGGGTTTGCGTGGCGAATTCCGCCATGCTTTCATGCTGGGAACGTATGGTCAAGACGGCGATATGGGTGAAGGGGGGGAGGTCGAAAGCGCGCCGCATTTCCAGTTCCTGGGCAGCAAAGCCGTCCGTATCATGGTGCCGGGCGTATTGCAGGGAGGGGGACTGGGGCGTAAAAGTCTGGATAATGACTTCTCCGGAAAGATCGCCGCGGCCGGCGCGGCCCGCTACCTGCGTCAGGAGCTGGAAAGTGCGTTCCCCTGCACGGGGATCCGGGATGTGGAGCCCCAGGTCCGCGTTCAGCACGCCTACCAGCGTCACGTTGGGAAAGTCCAGCCCTTTGGCGATCATCTGGGTGCCCAGGAGAATATCTATCTTATGGGCGCGGAACTGGTTCAGAATGGTCCGGACGGCGTTTTTCCGCCGGGCTACGTCCGCATCCACGCGCGTGATGCGCGCCGCAGGAAAAGTGCGGCGCAGGATTTCTTCCACCTTCTGGGTTCCGTACCCCTGGAGCAGGATATTGGCGGACCGGCATTCCGGGCAGGAACGGGGCGGAAGGGCTTTGAATCCGCACAGGTGACACATGAGGCGGTCTTCCGTACGGTGGTAGGTCAGGGGCAGGGAGCAGTGCAGGCACGTGACAACGTGGCCGCAGTCCGGGCATTGGATGGAGCGTGCGAATCCGCGCCTGTTGAGCAGCAGGATAACCTGTTCCCCTTTGTCCAGGCGCCGGTCAATGGACATCCTGAGGCGTTCGGAGATAACGTTGGGACCGGATTTATTCTTTCCTTCCGTTTTCATGTCCAGGATGCGAATGAGCGGCAGCTTCTGACCGTCCGCCCTTTCCGTCAGTTTTACCAGGGAATACTTCCCAATCAGGGCATTATGGATGCTTTCCAGAGAGGGAGTGGCGGAGCCAAGAAGCACGGCGCAGTTTTCCAGATGGGCGCGCAGCACGGCCAGATCCCTCCCGTGGTAGCGGGGGGAACTTTCCTGTTTGTAAGAGGCGTCGTGTTCTTCATCCACAATCACCAGACCCAGATTTTGGAGGGGGGCGAAGACGGCGGAACGGGGGCCGATGACGATACGTGCCTTTCCGGAACGGATGGCATGCCATTCGTCAAAGCGCTCTCCGTCCGAAAGGAGGCTGTGCAGCACTGCCACGGAGGAAGGCAGTTCCGCGAAACGGGATTTGAAACGCTGAACCGTCTGGGGCGTCAGGGAAATTTCCGGCACCATGATCAGGGCGGATTTTCCGGATGTTACTATTTGGGAAACGGCCTGTAAGTAAACCTCCGTCTTGCCGGAACCGGTAACCCCTTGCAGCAGGATCGGTTTTTTGTGCTCTGCCGCGCACATGGCCGTGATTTCTTCCAGCGCTTTCTGCTGCTGGCTGTTCAGCTTCATGGGCTGGGTGGGGACGAATTGCTCCCCGGTGCTGGGGTCCCGGTGCACGGCCTCTTCTTTCAGGGAGATGAAGCCTTTGGCTTCCAGGCTGCGGGCAACGTTCAGGGCTCCGGCGCCGAATACTGCCAGGGGGACGGCCTGTTGTCCCTCGGATGAGAAATAATCCAGCATTTGGGCCTGCCGGGGCGCTTTGCGGTACAGGGCGTCCAGTTCCTCCTGTGCCGGAGTTTTTTCCAGATACACCATTTTGCGCATTTTTTCCGCCGTATTTTCCTGACGGACGGTTTCCGGGAGCAGACACCGGATCATTTGATCCAGAGCCACGGAGTAATAGTCTGCCGCCCATGAGGCCAGATTCATCATCACCGGGGAAATCAGAGGCTCCGGATCAATCAGTTTCAGAATGGGTTTGAGCCTGTCCTTCCAGGCCGGGGATGGTTCCGACAGCGTAAGCACGGTTCCGGTAGCCGTTCTGTTGCGCAGGGGCACCTGTACGCGGCAGCCCGGCCTGACATCTCCCGCTTCCGGAGGAATGCCGTAATCCAGTACCAGATCGCTTTGTCCGTCAACCAGAATGCGCGCCGCCTGCATGGAATGAAAAGGAGGGATAACATTAACGATAGCCGAAGGGGAAACGGGCGACGCCGCTTATGTCTTTCAGAACTTCAATATAATTGTAGCCGTATCCATCCATGATTTGTGTTACGACGGATGCCTGGTCGTACCCGATTTCCAGGGCTACAAAGCCGTCTTCATTCAGGTAATCCCGGGCGCGGGACAGAAAGCGTTCAATGATTTCCCAGCCTTTAGGCCCTCCGAACAGGGCTGTATGGGGGTCTTTCATGACTTCCGGGGCAAGTTTTTCCCCCTCGGCAATGTATGGCAGATTGGCCACGATAACGTCAAAGAGCATGTTCCGCCCGTCTTCCCCTTTTTTCCCTTCCGGAGCGGAATCGGCATCCCCCGCAAGCAAACCCGTTTTTTCCGGGGGAATGTTGGCGAACAGATCCGTCTGGATGGTGGAGACTCTGGCTCCCAGCCGCATGGCATTTTCCAGGGCCAGATCCAGAGCCTGCGGGGAAATGTCCGCCAGCACGACTTCTCCGGCGCGCTCCTTGAGTTCCAGCGCCAGCGTGACGCCGATAACGCCGGAGCCCGTGCCCATGTCCAGGATGCGTACCGGATGGTCCGGGATTTTCTTTAACACCATTTCCACCAGTTCCTCGGTTTCCGGGCGGGGAATCAGGGCGCGGGCATCCGTCAGGAAATCCCTCCGGAAAAATTCCGTGACCCCCAGCAGATGTTGCAGCGGTTCTCCCGCTGCCCTGCGTTTCAGCAGTTCGCGCAGGGGTGCCAGCTCCGCTTCTTCCACGGGCCTGTCAAACTGGGAGTAAAGAGCCGTGCGGTTGCAGTGCAGGACATGGGCCAGCAAATGCTGCATGGTGGCGCGTGCTTCGTCGCACCCCTGGCGGGCCAGATAATCCGTGCCGGCTTGAAGGACTTCCAGTAAAGTTTTCATGAAAGGAAAAAGGAAGTTAGGACATTCCGGCCTCCGCCAGGCGTTCCTGCATTTCCGCATGCTGGAGGGCCATAATCAGGTCTTCCAGCTGCCCCATCAGGATACCGTCCAGATTGTGGGAAGTGTAGCCGATGCGGTGGTCTGTCAGACGGTTCTGCGGGAAGTTGTATGTGCGTATCTTTTCTTCACGGCCGCCGGAGCCGATGAGATTGCGGCGCGCGGCGGAGTATTTTTCCGCCTCTTCCCGTTTTTTGGCTTCAAAGAGCTTGGCGCGCAGGATTTTCATGCCTTTTTCTCGGTTTTTCATCTGGCTGCGTTCTTCCTCGCACCGGACATAAACGCCCGTGGGTATGTGCCATATCTGAACGGCGGATTCCGTTTTGTTCACATGCTGGCCTCCGGCTCCGCCGGAACGGCATACTTCGATGCGGAGATCTTCCGGGCGGATTTCTATGTCCACTTCCTCCGCTTCCGGCATGACGGCCACGGTGGCGGTAGAAGTATGGATGCGCCCCTGCGTTTCCGTAGCGGGGACGCGCTGCACACGGTGCACGCCGCCTTCATATTTCAGGAAGCGGAACACTTCTTCCCCGGCAATGCGGCAGACGACTTCCTTGAAGCCGCCCACGTCTGACGGGCTGCTTTCCAGATGCTCAAAGCGCCAGCCGCGTTCTTCCGCAAAACGCTGGTACATCCGCAGCAGGTCTCCAGCAAACAGGGATGCTTCATCCCCGCCCGTTCCGGCGCGGATTTCAATGATGGCGTCCCGGTCTTCCGTCGTGTCGCGGGGCAGCAGGCTGTACTGCACGTCGCTTCGCAGTTTTTCCAGGGCGGCTTCCAGTTCTGGAATCTCCAGGGCGGCCAGTTCCGCCAGTTCCGGATCGTCCGTCTTGGCCAGTTCCTGGTTGTCCGCCAGCTGTTGTTCCGTGGCGTTCAGGGAATCCCATGTTTCCATGAGTTCCTTCAGGCGGCGGTGCTCTCTCATGATTTCCGAGGCCTTTTTCTGGTCATTGAAGAAGTCCGGTTCGGCAATGACTGTTTCCAATTCTTCCAGGCGCTGGCGGCGTTTTTCAATGAGAGGTGTGTAATCCATGGCGTTTGCGTGTAAAGGATTTTAAAAGATGGCGGGGTTTTCTGAAAGCCAAATCCGGGGGATGTAAGACATGTTCCGGCATTTAAAAGCAGGGGGGGATTCCGCTTCCGGCGCCTCTGCCGCGCTTTCCTGAATCCGGAAAACCGGGCCAAAAGAAAACCGCAGCCATTACGTTTTTCCAATATGCTTCCCTGAAAAGGGGAAAAGCAGAATTGTCGTAACTGCCGCGGCGGTAAAGCTGGCATCGCGTACGGGACTCGAACCCGTGTTGCCCGCGTGAAAGGCGGGAGTCCTGGACCGCTAGACGAACGCGACTTTTAGGTTTGCAGGGACTGCGCGGCGAAGTAAATACTACCGGAAGCCGAAAGGCAAGAATTATTTGAATCCGAGTTAAAAAAATCGTTATTTTCCTTCCGGTATGTGGGATTCGTCGTAATCGTCCAGCCTGTGTTGCCAGAGGTAGTACCGTGTTTGCTGGACAAGCACGCCGGAAAGTGCCAGCAGGGAAATGAGGTTGGGCAGGGCCATCAGGCCGTTGGCGCAGTCTGCAAAAATCCATACCAGTTCTATTTTAGAGACGCAGCCGATGAAGACCGCCGCCACCCAGATGACGCGGTAAGGCATGATCAGCCGGATGCCGCCCAGGTATTCCAGCGCTTTTTCTCCAAAGTAGGACCAGCCCAGAATGGTGGAAACTACAAAAGTAACCAGGCTGAGCGTGAGCAGAGGGGAGCCTATGTAAGGAATTTTGCTGAATGCCAGCGTAGTAAGCCTTGGGCCGTCCGTGCAGGAAATGTCCGGATGCGCGATGATGCTGGTGGTCAGCACAATTCCCGTCAGGGCGCAGATGATGACGGTATCCCAGAAGGGGCCGCTGGAAGAGATAAGCGCCTGCCTGACGGGGTTGCGGTTCTGTGCTGCGGCGGAGGCGATGGCTGCGGATCCCAGGCCGGCCTCATTGGAAAAGAGGCCCCTGGCCACACCGGTTCTCATTGCCGCCATGACGGCCGCCCCCGCTGCGCCCCCGGCGGCGGCTTCTCCCGTGAAGGCGCAGTCCAGAATATACCGGATGGCGGGAAAAATGTACTCTGCCTGTACGGTCAGGATATACAGGCATCCCAGGATATAGATGACGGCCATAAACGGCACGAAGAAAGCGCATACCCTGGCAATGCCCTGGATGCCTCCCAGCATTACCAGAGCCGTCAATGCCGTCAGAACGGCGGCTGTTCCCCAGGAGGGAATGGAAAAGGCGTGGTGGAGCTGTTCCGCCGCTGCGTTCCCTTGCGTCAGATTGCCGATTCCGAAGGCGGCCATGGCCGTGAAGACGGCGAAGGCTGTCCCCAGCCATTTGCTGTTCAGACCGCGTTCCAGCACGAACATGGGGCCTCCGCTCATATTGCCGTCCTTGTTCTCCACCCGGTATTTGATGGCGAGCAATCCTTCCGAATAACGGGTTGCCATTCCCAGAACTCCCGTCAGCCAACACCAAAAGACGGCTCCGGGGCCCCCGGCCGCAATCGCCACGCCCACGCCGATGATATTCCCGGCGCCGATGTTGGCTGCCAGGGCCACCATCAGGGAACTGAATGGGGAGATATCTCCCTTGTCCGTATGATCTTTCACAAAATACAATTTCAGGGCCTTAAGCAGATAACGCTGCGGAAACCGCAGGATGGCGGTGAGGTACAGGTGCGTGCCCAGCAGCATGATGAGCAGGGGCCACCCCCACAGAAAGCTGCTGAAAGCGGACAGCCAGGATGTGAGCGTGTCCCCGGTCTGGAAAAAGGCATTTTGGAGGGCGTCAAGCATACCGGGGGGATTCTAGGGAAAAGAAGCGTGGTGACAAGTCCTTAAACAAATGACGGAGAAAGGTTTTTCACAATGTTATGAACCTGGGCCCGGAGTTTTCCGTTTTTGGGGAATCGGTTCCAGGAAAAATGCCGTCTCCCGTATTCGAGTATCGTTTCCCTGAAAAGAAGATGTGTGTTCCTGGTGCGGCTCTTCCGTCCCCCGGAAGCGGAGGAGGCAGGGGCGGACGAGCTACTGACTGGGGAAAGGGTTGCCTGTTTCCGGCGCGCATTCTTATCACAGGCTCCGCCATGTCCTTGGAATGGGTAAAACCCTCGGACAAGACGGTGTTGACTGCGGCAGTGGGAGCAGATAAAACCTTGAAACAGGGTGTCAATCCGGCCTAGGGAAAGGCGTTTCCCGCTCAGGCGGTTGTGTGGCCGCGACGGTACAGGCGGATAATCAATAATTAATTAAAGAAAAAATGATTGTTTTTACGGAAGAGAAGAAATTTTCCAGGGAAGATGTTCAAGAATTGTTCCTGTCCGTTGGCTGGATTTCCGGACAATATCCGGGGCGTCTGTTCAAGGCTCTCATGAATTCATCCACTGTTGTTACGGCCTGGGACGGTGACCGCCTGGCAGGGCTGGTGCGGGTACTGGACGACAGCGAGATGGTTGCCTACATGCATTATGTTCTGGTGCATCCCGCCTATCAGGGCAGGGGGATTGCTGGAAAAATGGTGGAAATGGTTAAGGAAAAATACAGGGACTACCTGTATCTTGAAATCATGCCGGAGGAGAGCAGAAACGCCGCTTTTTATGAGAAGCACGGCTTCCGGGTTATGGAAGACGGCGTAGCCATGCAGCTGTGCAACTTTTCAAACAGGAGCTGATGTGGGGCGCCGGGGAGAGGTTGTCTGCGGCTGCCGGGGCGCAGGCGATGCGGCCGTTGTCCGCCGGATATATCCGTTTTTCAGCATACTGTTCCGGAAGGCTGTTTTTTATGGCTGAAATCCGCAGTCGAGAAACTGCGGTCTGCCTCGGGGGAGCTGGACAGGATACAGTAAACCCGCGGGAATCCTTTCGGATTTTGGCTCCGCGGGTTTACCTTCTCATCCCGGATCAGCTCCGGAAAAGGTTTAGATTCAGTTCCCTGATGATGGATTGAAGCGCCGCCTGCCCCTTGACGGTATTCCCTGCGGGATCCAGGGGAGGCGAAAAAGCCGCCATGGCCAGCTTGCCGGGAGCTACGGCTACCAGGCCGCCTCCTACCCCGGACTTGGCCGGAAGGCCGGCCTTGTACATCCAGTCCCCTGTGGAATCATAAAGGCCTGACATGCACATTTCCGCCAAAATGGGGGGAACGTTCTCCTCTTTCACCACACGCTTCTTGCTGACGGGATTGACCCCGCCGTTGGCGTAGCAGGCGCCCATCAGGGCCAGCTGGGACGCGGTGATGTTCAGGGAACACATGCGGGTGTACAAATCCACAATCATGGGCGGCGTATTGTAAAAATAGCCGTAGCTGTCCAGCAGCCAGGCGATGCCGCGGTTGTGCTGGTTGGTAGCGCTTTCCGACTTGTAAATCTCCTGGTTCACGGTCAGGGCCGTGTTGGCGAAGTTATTGAAATTATGGATCATGTTTCCCCATATTTCATCGGAATCCGAACCGTTGACCAGGCTGACCGTCGCCATAGCCCCTGCGTTGACCAGGGGGTTGAGGGGCTTGCCGCCGTGCAGCTCAACCGCCATCACGGAGTTGAAGGGTTCCCCGGTGGGGTCCGCTCCGATTTTCGCGCGCAGCTGCTTCATGCCGATCAAATCCATGACATAAGCCAGGTTGAATGCCTTGGAGATGGATTCAATGGCAAAGGGCGTGTCCGCGGAGCCTGCGGTCAGCAGGTCTCCGTTGACGGTGACCACGGCAATCGCCAGCAGGTCGGAAGGCACCTGGGCCAGGGCGGGAATGTACGAGGCGTTTTTGCCTCCCTGGACGGTTTTGGCGTAGGCGTACGCGTTATCCAGGGCCGTCCGGATTTGTTCATTGGAAGGAATGTTACTCATGGGATATGGTGTGGCTAGGGGTTGCGGTGGAATGGGAATCATTGTTTTTTTCCCATCCGAAGGGTTCAAAGGCGTCTTCGGGATCCACCGGTCGTTTCCAGGAGGGTTTGGCCATGGCATGGATGATGAAGGGAATACCCGCGAAAATGAAGGTGCCCGCCACCAGAAGGAGAATGTACATGGTACTGCTGCCTACGGTAATTTGATTCGGCGGGATGAAGCTCACCAGGAAAGCCGCCAGGCTGGCCAGAAGGCCGAGGCCCCCGACAACCCACATGCCGAAGGTTCTGCCCCCGGGAATGCGGAAGGTGCGGGGCGTATTCGGTTCCCGGTAGCGCAGGTAAATGCCGGACGCGAACATCAGCATGTACATGATGAGGTACAGAATGATGGTCAGCTGGGAAATAATCTGGTAGGCGGATTGCACGGAAGGCATAATTACAAACATGATGGAGAGCAGGGTGACGATTCCCCCCTGAATAAGCAGGATGCCCATCTGGACGTTATTCTTGTTCCGCTTCTGCATGACGGGCGGAAGGTTGCCGGCCAGGCCCACCTGGTACAGGCCTTTTGAAGGGCCTCCCACCCATGCGGTCACCTGGGCCAGAACGCCTACGGCCAGCGCAAGCGCCAGAATCCAGTTCATCCAGCCGAGGCCGAAGAAGCTGAAGTAGCTGTCATAAGTAATCAGCAGGCTCTGCACCAGATTAATCTGGGAATTTGGAATAATGAAGCCGATGGCCAGCGTGCCCAGAACGAAAATAAGCACCGTAATGATGGCGGAAATCAGAATAGCCAGCGGATAATTGCGTCCGGGATTATCTACATCCTTCACATGAACGGCGGACATTTCCATCCCCGCGTAAAACAGGAAGATGCTGGCAGCCAGAACGAGGTTGTTGAAATTGCTCATGTCCGGCACCAGCTTGTCCCAGCTCATATCCAGCAGGATCGGATTGCCTCCGGCCCAATAGCCCAGGCCCAGGAGGATCAGGATGGCTCCTGGAACAATGGTTCCGATGATGGTTCCCCATTTGGTGACGCCTGCGGAAGTCTTCATGCCGCGCAGGTTAAGAAGAGTTGCCGCCCAGTACACGCACAGCACCACGATGAGAACGTACCATTTATTGGCGGCAAGAGCTTCATCCCATCTTTGCCCGGGCCCCATGAAAGCCAGGGAAACGGCGGCGAATGTCAGAACGGTAGGGAACCAGATGGTGCTTTCAATCCATTGCAGCCAGATGGCCAGGAACCCCCATTTCTTTCCGAAAGCCTCGCCTACCCAGCGGTAAACGCCGCCTTTTTGAGGCCATCCGGTAGTAAGTTCCGCGGCCACCAGGGAAACCGGCACCAGAAAGAAAACCGCAGCGAAAATGTAATAAAAAACGGAACTCAGTCCGTAAGTGCTTTCCGCAGGCATGCCGCGAAGGCTGACAATGGCGGAAACGTTGATCATGGCGAGCGTAAATACTCCCATGCGGAGGACGGATTTTACCGCCGGAGCGTTACTTGTTGCTGCGGGGCCTGTTGGAGCGGCCCCTGGTTGAGTCGTATTATTCATTGGTTTATTTCCGGGTTGAGAATTGGGACGGCGTAAAGAAAGTGCCCACACCGGCCTTATCTGGACGACCAGACGGGAGACCCTTTCGTTGAAGGGATGATGCAGATAGAGCTGCCGGAGTTTGTCTTAACGGAGGCCGGGGAAGTTTTTTAGCCCGTCCACATGGCCATTTGGCCGGCAGTGGATGCGGGGGATGTCAGGCAGCGCGGAAAAACATGGTTATTCCCTCCGGTTGTTGGAAATAAATATATATTTTAAAAGAATATTGATTGATAATAATTTATTGTAATTAGTAACAATTATTCAAAAATGAATCATTGCTCTGTTCCGTTTTCCGAGATATATAAGAACAGTGAATATAGAGAAGCGTTGTCTTCTTTGATGTTCGTTCCTCAATCGTCAATTATCTGGATTTTATGAAAGATCAACAGGTTCAGCGTCATGCGAATTCTCTGCCTGATAATTCCCTCACAGCGTCCGGAGGTGTGCCGGTCCCGTTTAACAAAGAGGCCGGGGCGTTCAGCGGCAGCTGGGACTGGGGGATTGTCGTTGATCCGCTCGGCCCGGGGGAAACGGCGGAGTGCCGTCTGATGCTGGGGGTGGATGATAACGGCTCTCTTACTGTTGACGGCGAGGGAATTTTCATTCCTGGGGAGGGCAAATACCATGGAGGGTCTTATAGGGAAAAAAGCTTGAGCTTTCCTATTGAACCGGGACCGCACCGTGTACACATGACTTATGAGAACGTGGCTGTTCCTCCTGAATGGACTAATCTCGCCATCCTTAATTATTCCATTGAAGTCATGGTTTCGGATGGAACCTCCTCATCCTCCTATCAGCCGGATGAAGGTTATCCGGAACCCGTAAGTACGGAAGATGAGGGGGAAGACGTGCCGTGTGAATGCGGGGAGGAGGCTGCTGGCGGCAATGGCTCCCAGAGCAGTTCCAGTTCTCCCTGTCCGGAGGAAGACAACGGAGAAGGGGATAACGGTGAAGATGAGGATCCCTGCACCTGTGAAAACAATGAGGGCGGCAGCAGCTCTTCGGCGCGCGGCGCGCGCTCTTCCTCCACCCTTTACGGTTCGTCGGCCGCCGGCAGGCGCGTGGTCGCCCGGACGCTCAAGACGGAAATGATCTGGCGTACCAATTTCGGCTCTTTCCGGGGCATGACGGGTCTGCCTCAGGGATTGCTGGAAATAGTAGGATACACATTCTCGGCTGAACTCTGGTCCCCACGTGCGCTTCATTACTGGCATCCGATGACTCGTGAAATCATCTCCGCGCCATCATCGGGCATCGGGGCGAATACCGCTTTCCAAATCAGGAGCGGCGGAACTGCCATTAACTACTACTGTTACGCGGATGGAGACGGCAGCAGGGTTGACAGCGTGGCCCCCATTGCAGGATCCGCCAAGCGCGGGGGCTCGGCGTGGTTCGGGAGGAGATCCGCTTCTTCGGCAAGGGCGGGAGAATTCTGCCTCAGTATCCGTTCAAACGCGGGCAATACCGTTAACTATACCGCAGGTTCGGCCTCTTCCTTGAAATACGCCACCGGCTACACCGCTAAAAACGGCGCGGCTTACACAAGAGAAGAATTTGACGGAAAGCTGGATATCGTGCGGGCTTCGGATGGAAGCATCCGGCAGATATGGAACCTGTGGGACGGGCTCGCCAACATCGAAAATGTCACGGAGTCCGGTTACCGCATCGCCCTCTATCTCCCCGAGCAGGTGGGCGGGAAAAACAGTTCCACCGGCCTTTATTCCGTCACGGGCGACCCCTTTAAAACCTTCACAATTACCGGGGACGCGGCTGCGGGCAGACTCTCCGTTACCGAACAGACCGCCGGGCGCGCGCCCTACACCACCCGCTACTGGCAGGGAGCCGACGGAGCATGGAACATGGCGCAGGGGGAAGGAGAAGACGCCATATTCACTCTGAAAGAAAAGCAGATCGTTTCGTCCGGCACGTGGAAACTCATCACCACCATCCAGCGGGGGGAAAACGGCGCTCCCATCTCCCGCGTCTGTGAGACTTATGCCGTCACCCGCAATGGCAATTTGTGCACCAGCCGTATTGAAGGCTACGGAACGGACTACGCCCGGGAAACGACTTACGAGTACACCGGCATGGGAAAAATCGCGAAGGAAACTGCTCCTGACGGAAGTGTCAAAACGTGGGCATACGACCGTTTCGGCCGTGAAATCGTGTCCAGCGTCCCCTGGGCGGAAGCCGGCGATAAGGTCACTTACACCACGTATCGGGACCAGACGCAGGCGGATCCGGATATCCTCACCCAATGGGTGACGTTGACGGCTACTGCGGCGGAACTTTGGCGCGCGGATTACACCTACGTTGAGGAAAATCATGTGCGGCGCGTGGAAAAACGCACCACCGCATTGGGGGAAGAAAACGTGCGTCTGGAAGTGAAGGAATCCTGGCTCGGCACGGCTCCCAATGTTTATGCCCGCGGACGCCTGAAGATGAAACAGGGCATGGACGGCATTCAGACGCATTATTTTTATGAAGAGACGGACCGGTACGGAGCCCTTTACAAAGTGACCGCGGAAACGCGGATAGCGGGAGAGAGCGTCCCCGGCCTGAGCTCGCGGAAGGTTACTTACGTCTCCGGCCAGGGCAATAACATGCGTTATGAGCAATACGCCCGGCTGGCCGATGGCGCCTGGTCCATGACGGACGCGTCTTCTTATGAATATGACGTTGAGAACCGTTGGGTAAAGCGCACCCGCGCCAATGGGCGCGTTTACGAGCGCATGATGACCTGCTGCGGCCCGTTGTGGGAGAGGGATGAAAATGGAGTGACCACTTCCTATTCCTACAATACGGCCCGCCAGCTGGTGGAAACCATCCGTTCAGCCGTTACGGACGGGGAAACCATGATCACTCCGGAAACCATCACGAGCTATACCCGTGATGCCCTCGGTAAAATTACCTCCCTGCGCAGGGATGCAGGCCCAATGACGACGGTGGAAAGCCGGGAATACGATTTGCTGGGGCGCCTGATAAGGGAAACCGATATTCTGGGGCGCACCACCGTCCGCTCTTATAGCGGGGATGGCCTGGTAGAAACTGTTACCACGCCCGCCGGCGCTACGTTCATCACCCGGAAAAGCCCTTCCGGAACAGTAGTGCGGCGTTACGGCACCGGGCAGCAGGATATCCTTTATACCGTTGAGGCCACGGCGGAAGGGATCCGCACGACGGAGGCTGTGCCGGGCGGGGAGGGGGGAGAGCCCCGCGTCGTGACGGGAAGCTCCACCGTCAACGGCTTTGGCGAGCTTGTACGGATTGCTGCCGCCAATACCCTGAATGGGGAAAACGTGCGCACTCTTGCATACGATGACAAGGGGCGCCTTATCAGGGAACAGCTGGCGGACATGGCGCCGACACTTTATGCCTATGATGCCTTTGGGAACAGGACAAGGGCAATCGTCGCCCTGGAGGATGAACCGACCATCCTGAACTCCCGCATTACTGACTACGCTTATGTGGCCGAGAGCCGTGAAGACGGCATCTACAGACTTGTTTCCATAACAAGTTATACTTCTTCAGGTACTCCTGTTCTTCAAAAGCAGGCGGCCCTGCTCTCTGCTCTGAGTTCTGTTCTTGCCGGCAAAACCGTCATGACGGATCCCCGCGGCCAGGATACCGTGGAGTGGACGGAGTATGGCGGCGGTTCTGTCCGCCTGCAGAAGAAAACCGTGCCCGGCGTCGGGAGCGTTGCCCTCACGCGCGTCGTGGACGGATTCACGACGGCGGTTACGGGCTTTGACGGCGCGACCGCCCGCCGGCAGCGCACTTATACGGAAACGGGCATCACCTATGCGGACACAGATGTGCGCGGTAACGTTTTTACCGCCGTCTGCGACATCGCCGGCCGCATCATTTCCGGCACGGATGCCGCGGGCAACACGACCACCTACGCTTATGCCCAGCCCTTTGATCTGCCTACCTGCGTTACCAATGCCCTTGGTAAAACAGCCTGTTCCGTTTATGATATCCGGGGCCGCAAGGAAGCCGAATGGGGGACGGCCATACAGCCCGCCGTATACGCTTATGACGCCGCCGGCCATATGGTGAGCCTTTCCACCTTCCGTGATCCCGGGGATGTCATCACTACTGATCCCCGCCTCCGGACGGATGGGGACATCACCTCCTGGACGTACGATGTCGCTACGGGGCTGGTTGTCCGCAAGACCTATGCCAATGCCACCCATGTGGATACCGCTTATGATGCGCTCAACCGCGTTTCCGCTACGACGGACGCGCGGGGAACCGTTGCCTCCCGCTCCTACGCCCCCCTTACCGGGGAGCTTACCTCCATTACCTTTAATGACGACGGTTTTACCCCCTCCATCAGCAGCCGCTACAATCATCTGGGGCAGCTGACGCAAATTGAAGACGCTTCCGGAACGCGCACGTTCACGTACAATCAGTATAACGAACAGGAAACGGAAACGACGGCTGGCCTTGCGGCAAGCGTCTTGACCCTCCGCCGTGACGGAGTGGGGAGGCCCGCGGGCTACTGTCTGGACTATGCGGGCGCCGCCGCCTTGCAGACGGCATGGGGGCATGACGCCTCCGGAAGGCTTTCCTCCGTCTCGCTGAACGCCGTCGCGAAGCCCTTCACCTACGGCTACAATGCGGAAAGCGGCCTGCTGGACACTCTTGATTACCCCAACACGTTGAAATGGCGGCGCACCCTGGAAGAAAAGCGCGACCTCCCGGTGAATATTGACTACCTGCGCCCCGGCAGCGCCAACTACCCGGCCAAAACCGGCTACTCTTACGATGTGCTGGGGCGTCCCGTCACGAAGAAAGACTATTTCAACACGTCCGCGCCCGACCTCACCCACGCCTACGCCTACAACGACAGGAATGAACTTGTGAGCGACGCGATGAGCCGGGGCGGCATATACAGTTACGCCTACGATAACATCGGCAACCGCACAACCTCCCGGGAGGGAACGGATTCCCTTCCCACCACATACGTTGCCAACCGGCTTAATCAATACACGGATATCACCGAGGGTACGGAGCCGCCCTTTGTTCCCACCTATGACGCTGACGGCAACCAGACGAAAATTCAGACGTCCACGGGAGAATGGGAAGCCGCCTACAACGCGTTGAATCAGGCGGTCAGCTTCACGCGGGGGGACAGGCGTATTGAGTGCGTTTACGATTATCTGAACAGGAGGGTAGAAAAATCCGTCTATGAAGGGGAAGCGCTCATGTCAAGGAAACGGTTCATCTATCATGGCTATCTGCAAATCGCGGAACTGGATGCGGCGGACGCTTCGGAATCCGCTGACCCCGTCCTGCGTAAGACGTACCTGTGGGATCCCCTGGAACCGGTGGCCACGCGCGTCCTGGCGATGAGCGTCTTTGATGAAACGGGAACCTATGTGGAAGATCTTTACTACACGCATGACGCGTTGAAGAACACGACAGCGCTCTTCGGCATCAAGGCGGGCCGGCGAGCCCTGTACGAATACGGCCCGTATGGGAATGTTCTCAAGATGGAAGGCAATGCGGCAGAGCTGAATCCGTTCCGGTTCTCCAGCGAGTATGCTGATGACGAGTTGGGGTTGGTTTACTACAATTACCGCTACTATAATTCCCAAAATGGAAGGTGGATTAGTAGAGATCCTATGACAGAAAAAGAGAGTTATCTTTTGTATGGATATGTTAATAATATACCTACCTTATATTCTGATGAATTAGGATTAGCGCATACAATAACTACAACTAAAGATGATTGTTCGATCAATGTGAGCCTGAATAT
>ERZ1032651.259-NODE-259-length-16608-cov-8.440826_pt1 | contig 16608 bp, 9 predicted proteins | sample MGYA00518732_ERZ1032651 | MGnify/ENA primary metagenome ERZ1032651 (study PRJEB33719, sample SAMN04261399) | wastewater metagenome | biome: periurban shantytown; feature: human; material: feces | host: Homo sapiens | place: Peru: Lima | collected 2013-01-03 ...
ACCGAAGATTTGTAGCTGCGTCTTGCCGGGGTGTTCGGCAGGGGGCGGCGAAAAAGGAATGGACCTACTCGAAAGAACTGTGCGCGAGAGGGCCGCTCCGAAGCGCGAAAGCGCCGGGCCGAAAGGCAGCCATTGCGGGAAACCGTGAGAAGGTAGGAGCAGCACGCGGGCGGAAAGCCGCCCAGATCGCAAGTCAGGAGAATTGCTGTCTTCGGTTGGAACTGCGAACACCGGATCCGTCTGCGGGTCGGGTGTTTTTGTTTTGCACTGGGAGGCTCTATGAGAAAGCTTTGGACGATACGCTGGTTCCGTGTTCTGCTCGGCGTGGTGCTGACGGCGGCGCTGCTTGCGCCGGTCGTGCTCCCTGCGCTGCAGATGCAGCGGCAGGAGCCGGAAAACCCGATCCGAAAGGAGAATATCCAGCCGGTGCGCCGACTGAGCTTTGGCGACGGAGACGGCGGCACGCTTGCCGCCGCGCCGCTTACGCAGGAAACCGGAACAGGCGGCAGCCAGTCCGGGCAGGAGCAGAATCCTGAACAGCCGCCGGAGGAGCAGACCGGCGAGAACGTGCCCGAGCAGCTGCCTGAGCAGCCCCGATCCGACCCGGAGCCGCAGCCCGGCCAGGAATCCGGCGAGCAGCCCGGTGAGAGGACCGACGGCCAGCCGGACGACGCCGGAGACGAGACGCAGCCCGACGCACTCGACCTTGGCCTCGTACTCACCTGGTACCGCTACGGCGGGGAGCGCTATCGCTCACTCTGCCCGTCGGATACGACCGTGCGGCAGGACGTGCGCACTGCGCAGCTGCCCGATGGAAAGCTGCGCTATGAGCTGGAGCTGCGCGGCCTCGACGCGGTCGATTCCCAAATTACCAACGTAGAGATTTCGGAAAACAACGGCGCATTTGCACCGGCGGACGAACGCGGCAGCATTGCCATGCAGGTCGGCCCGCAGGGCGAGGACAGCTACTATACGCTCCGCGTGCAGGCAGTCTGCACGCACGTGCTGGAGGACGGAGCACGGCAGGAGCAGGAGACGGAATTCTGCTTCGTGCTGGTCTATTCCGACGAGCTTGATTTGGAAGCGCAGCTGCTATGGACGCTTGCAGGCGGCGGTACGGCCAGCCTGCGCTGCCAGCCCGGAAGCCGGGCCGCGTGCACGGTCAGAAACGACGAGCTGGAAGAAAATCTTCTGCGCTACAGCTTCCGTCTGGGCGGGCAGAGCGCCGAGGATGCAAAGCTCCTTTCCATTGCATACAGCGCCGCAAACGGACAGAGCGGGGTGCTGGACGCAAATGGCGGCGCGCTCACGCTGCAAAGCGGCGCGGACGGGAAAAACGCCTATACCATTTCCATGCTTACCGAGGTAACGAGCGGCGGCCGGACCCGGCAGCTGACGTTCACCTTCCTTCTGGAGTGGCGGGAGGAGCAGGACCTCCGCCTGAACCTCGTCTGGATGAAAAACAGCACCGAGGCGCAGAGTATCGTCTGCGAGCCCGGCGACCGTGCCTCCGCCGAGATCCGCCGCACCGAGCTGAAGCTCGGCGAATTCAGCTACCAGCTCCAGCCGGATGGCCGGGATGCGGCGCAGATGACCATCACCTCCGCCAGCCTTGCCGCAGAGGGCGGCACGGCGCAGACGCTTGCCGTCCCGGACGGCAGCACCGTCCTGCGCATCCCGGACGGCGCCGCGTCGATCAAATATACCCTGACCGTGCAGGCCCGCTATCAGAAAAGCGACGGAAGTCTCAAAAACCTGACGTTTACCTATGTCCTCCGCTATTCCGGCGACGTGAGCCTTGAACTGCGCTATACACTGCTGAACGGGACACAGACCGCGATCCGCTGTGCGAACGGGCAGAACAAAACGGCACAGACGGTCTACAGTGACGAGGTAACGGACGGCGTTCTTGCCTATACGCTGGCGCTGACCGGCAGCGATGCGGCCAGCGGCGTCGAGATCAGCGACGTTTCCTGTTATCAGTCCGGCAGCGGCAAGACAAAGGCACTCGGCTCCGCCGAATCCGGCCAGATCGAGCTTCTGGTCAACGCGGACGGCAGCGAGGGCGAGAATACCTTCACCATAACGGCAAAATCCGAGGCAGGAGAACAGTATACCTTCAAAATCAACGTCCCCTATAAGCTGCGCGGCGACGGGACCGTCAAGATCGAGACGAATCTGACCGACGGCCAGAAGGTCATGAACGGAACGAACATCACCCTGACTGTGACCGCATGGAGCGAAAAGGAGGACGGCACTCTGATCGCGCAGATGACTGCCTCGGACGTCGTCGTGACGCTGGACGGCGAGGTGCAGCGCAGCTACGGCTCGTCGGGCGGCAGACTGCAATATACGCTTGTGCCGGAGAACCCGGCGGAGGGCGACGAAAACGAGCATACGCTGGTCATCACCTGCGAGGACACCTACGGCAACAAGGACGTGCTCACGCTGACGCTTCTGGGCGAACGCTCCCGCAAGGGCGAACCCATTGGCCACGCGACGATCTACATCGACATGACGGTGCTGGGACTCGGCGTGACTGCGCCGCTCAGCTACGAGGTGCTTTCCGGCGAATTCGCGTCCTACAGCGTGGCAAAGGCCGTCTGGGGCTATGATGCGGGCGACCCGTTTGGAACAGCCGCAAACACCTTCGGCTGGCCAAGCTCCGAGACCGCTTTTACCGGCAGCTACGACGATAACTTTTATATTGCCCGACTTGGCGACGGGACCAATATGGCCGCCCGCTCCAATGCGCTGCGCGGCAGCTGGTCCAGCTACGGCTCGGATCGTGAATCCGTCCTTGCCGCCATTGACGGCGTCTTCGGCGAAAACTCAGCCTATGCCGCGCTCTGGCGCAGCATCTATCTGGCGGGCATCAGTCTGAACGGCTGTCATAACACCTCCGTCGGAGAGTTTGACTTCACAAACGGCTCCGGCTGGCTGTATACGATCGGCGGCGGTACATATTATCCGGGCACGACCCTCTCCAATTACGAATTGCAGGACGGCGACGTGCTGGTGCTGCGCTATACACTGGCCTATCAGCGCGACGTCAGCAGCGCCGATCAGGAAAACGCGTTCTGCGTGTCCATGCTCAACGGTTCGATGAACATCTCGCACAAGTGGCAGACCGTCACCGGTGCGGACGGCGCAGAGCAGACCGTCTGCACCAGCTGCGGCAAGCTCCGCGCGTGCGAGCACCCGCAGACGGAATACCGCGAGACAGAGGACGGCATGATGTGCTACGAATTTTGCCTCAAGTGCCAGAAATCCGTCACAGAGCCGGAGGCGCACGACTGGCAGATCGAGCAGATCGAGCAGAATGACGAGCAGCACCGCAAGATCTGCTCCCGCTGCAAAAAAGAGGTCGAAGAAGGTCATCGCTTTGAATTTATAGAGGACACCGCCACCTGTGAGCAGGCGGGCGAGAAGCTCTCCCGGTGCCTGGACTGCGGCTATGAAAAGCACGAGCCGTCTGAGAAGCTCAACCATACGCCCGTGATCCAGCACAACGAACAGGAGCACTGGGAGGAATGCGAGATCTGTCACGCGGAGATCGAGGGCACGCGCGGCGAGCACCGCTACGAATGGGACGACGGCCTGCGGGATTGGGTCTGCACCTGCGGCTATACCCACACGGAGCTTTGCAATGGAACGCTGGAGGCGATTGAAGCCCTGTGCACGTGCAGCCATGAGACGACCCGGTGCAGCCTGTGCGGCAAAACGTTTGAGCGCGACGCGCCCGGCGCGTTTGAGTACCCGCACAGCTATGAGATCGTCCTGGCCGAATGCACGTGCAGCCTTGAGGTAAAGCGCTGCGTGTACTGCGGCGACAAAACAGAGCAGCCGGGCACATACGAGAACTATCCGCACAGCTATGAAAACGGCTTCTGCCGCTTCTGCGGTATGCCGGAGCCTGTCGCTCCCGGCCCAGACCCGGACCCGGATCCAAATCCCGAACCCGGCCTGGAGCCCGATCCGGGCACGGAGGACGGCCCAGAGGAATAAACAGGAGGAACACAGATGCAGGAAAAAATCAAGGAAATTTTAGACCAGATCGAAACCGTGATCGTTGGCAAGAACGAGGTCATGGAGCGTATCCTGATGGCGATTCTGGCGGGCGGCCATGTCCTGATGGAGGACGTGCCGGGCGTCGGAAAAACGACGACGGCCATGACGTTCGCGCGCGTGCTGGGACTGGAAACGCGCCGCGTGCAGTTCACCTCCGATACCATGCCGTCGGACATCATCGGCTTTTCTGTCTACGATAAGGACACCGGAAAGCTGGTCTATAAGCCCGGCGCAGTCATGACGAATCTGCTGCTGGCCGACGAGATCAACCGTACCTCCAGCAAAACGCAGTCTGCGCTTCTGGAGGCGATGGAGGAGGGCCATGTCAGCATCGACGGCAAAACGCATCCGCTGCCCGACCCGTTTATCGTCCTTGCAACGCAGAACCCCGCCGGCTCCGCCGGTACGCAGATGCTGCCGAACTCGCAGCTTGACCGTTTTCTGGTCAAGCTGACCATGGGCTACCCGGACTTCAAAAGCCAGGTCAGCATTCTCGAAGAGCGGCACACGGAAAACCCGCTTGACCGCGTCCACCCCGTCGTCGGCGCGGAGGAACTGAACGCGCTCAAGCAGCGTGCGGCAGCAGTGGAAATGAAGACAAGCGTTTATGAATACGTCACGCGTCTGGCGGAGGCGACGCGCGTGCACTCGCTGGTGCAGCTGGGCCTCAGCCCGCGCGGCGCGCTGGCCGTTTGCCGGATGGCAAAGGCGTATGCCTATGTGCAGGGCCGGGATTACGCGATGCCCGAGGACGTCGCGGCGATCTTCCCGGACGTCTGCTGCCACCGCCTGATGCTGAGCACAAAGGCCCGCATGATGGAGCGCAGCGCGGAGCAGATCGTGGATGAAATCCTGAAAAACGTGGAAATGCCGGTGATCCGGAAGAGCCGGGAGGGCGTATGACCGTACTTCGGATCGGATATGCGCTGCTCCTGCTGACGGTTCTGGGGCTGGACGCGTTCTGCGGCAGCATCCTGAGCGCAGCGGCGACAGCCCTTCTCGTGCTGACGCCGCTGGTCTGCGCTTTGCTGCATCTGCGTGCGGCGAAAAAGCTGCGCGTGCGGCTGGATGCGCCGGTCAATCTGGAAAAGGGCGAAGAGGGTACGCTGCGCATCCGCGTGGAAAACACAAGTGCACTGCCGGTCTGCCTGCTCGGTGTGCGGCTGCGGCTGACAAATCTGCTGACCGGCCAAACCGCCGTCCGGCACTACCGGCTGACGGCCCGGCCCAAAAGAACCGGCGTGTCGGAATACCGCATTTCCAGCGCGCACTGCGGCAGGATTCAGCTGACGGCAGAGCGCTGCCGCCTGTATGACCCGTTCGGGATCATCGGCATCCGGCTGGGTGAGCCTTCGGTCGCGGCCATGACCGTGCAGCCGAAGGGCTTCGTGCAGAGCGTCTATGTTTCACCGGACGCGAATTGTCCGGACGACAGCGAGAATTATGCACCCGACCGGACGGGATACGATCTGGCCGAGGTCTACGCCCTGCGCGAATATGCGCCCGGCGACAGCCTGCGGCAGATGCACTGGAAGCTGTCCAGCAAGCTTGACAAGCTGGTCGTCCGGGAGCCGTCGCTTCCCGTGCGCCGCTCCGTGCTGGTCTTCTGGGAGCGGACGCAGATCGCCTCGCCGGAGCAGTCCGACGCGCAGGCCGATGTTGTCATTACGGCCTGCCGGTCGCTGCTGGAATCCGGCGTGCAGTTCACCGTCTGCTGGAACGATGCGCAGGAGCAGCAGTGCGTGAGCCAACCCGTGCGCAGTGTCGATGAATTGACGGGCCTTCTGCCGCGTCTGCTCTCCGCAGGCACGGCACAGGGCGAAAGCGGCGCGGCGCTGTTCTGCCGGAGCAGCGGCGAGGCCGTTCTGTCGCACATTCTGTACATTACGGGCCGTGTCCCGGAGGACACGGCTGAGCTCGGGCGCTTCGGCCGCCTAACCATATTAAGCTGCGGGGCAGACGCGCCGGAGGCGATCGCCTTCGACGCAGAGCACTATGCCGAGCAGCTTTCCGAACTCGAAATTTAAGGGGGAACGGGCATGAAAAAACAGGATACTGCCGCGTTTTCCCTCATCCGCTGCGATACGGAGAAAAAAATGCCCGCACTGGCGGTGCGTGCAATCCGTGCCGCGCTCTTTTTCGCCGGACTTCTGACTGCGGCACAGGGAGCCGCCGGGATCTGGACAAACTACGGCTGGCTCTGGGCCGCCGCAGGCGCTGCGGCGCTGGTCTGGCAGAGCGTGGCGCTTGGACTTCCGCGCCGCTGGCTCCGCGCTGTGCTTCCGCTGCTCTGCCTGATCTGCGCAGCGGCCTTTTCCGGGCGCTTCCTCGCGGGAGCCATTACGGTCAGCAGCTCCGCGGGCGAGACGCTGACGAAGGCCACGGGACATATCCTCCTGCCGCTGGCCGGAGTGGGAGCGGACGCGGCACTTTTTGTGGCTATTTCGGCGGCACTGCTCGGCACGCTCTGTGCCTATGCCGTCCGCTGGTCGCCGACCGTCTGCGGCCTGCTGCTGACGGTGCTGTCTGCGGCGCTTCTGGCGCTGCTCAGGCCGGATGCAGCGCAGGTCTGGATGGCGGTGTGCCCGCTCTGCGCGGCTCTGCTGCCGGCAGGCGGCGCGGCAGACCGCAAAGAATCCGTTCCAATGCTTTTGAATTATGGCGCGCTGCTGGCAGCGGCAGGCGTGCTTGCAGCTGCACTGCTGGCCATACCGGGCCTGCAAAGCGGCACATTGTTTTCCGAGTGGGGAACGGCTTCCCGCACCGCATTGCACCGGCTCCGGTACGAATCCGGGCAGGCTGTGCTGCCGGAAGGGGAGTTTTCCAACTATTCCGCCGCACCGGAGCAGACATCATGCCTGACCGTCACGATGGAGCAGCCGACGGCGCTCTATCTGCGCGGCTTCACCGGCGATATCTTCACCGGCACGGCATGGCAGGCGCTTGATGCGCAGACGCTTGCCGAACAGACCGATCTTCTGTACTGGCTGCATAAGGAGGGCTTCTACCCGCAGACGCAGCTTGCCGCCGCGTCGCGCGGCCTGCACCGGCAGGAGCAGACGCAGACAGTCCTGATTGAAAATACCAGCGCTTGCAGCGCCTATGTATACGCGCCCTACGCGCTCTCCGCGCTCCCGCAGGAAAGCGCACTGCGCACAGACAGTCTGGAAAGCACCCAACTCCCGGCCAGCGGCCTGCGCGGAGCGCGGCAGTATCGCTTCACCATGCCCCTTGCCCCGGAGCAGACCGCAGCGGAATTATTGGACGCGCTGCGGGAGCAGCCGGAGAAGGCAGACGCCTATCTCAGCGCAGAGGGAAGCTATCGTGCGTTCGTGCAGGAGCAGGACGTGACGCTGCTTGCGCAGATACGCGCACAGCTTGCTCCGATTCTGGATGAACTCTGCCGGGAATACGGCTCCGCCGGTTCTCTGACGCCGGAGCAGGCGCAGCTCTGCACGGCGCGCTTCCTCGAACAGCTGGACGCGCTCCGCGAAGCCGGAACGGTGCTGCCGCTGGATGAATCGATAAAGGACACGACGTATCAGACCGCGACCCTGACCGTGCTGGCGCTTCGTTATTACGGCATCCCCGCGCGCTATGCCGAGGGCTTTGTGCTTACACAGGAGACTGCCGCGCTTGCGCAGGCCGGTTCTGCGATCACCCTGACCGCGGCAGACGCACAGGGCTGGGCCGAGGTCTATCAGGACGGCACCGGCTGGATGCCGCTGGCCCTCACGCCGGGCTACGGAGAGTTGACGGATATTCTTTCCCCGCATCAGTCCGAATCTGCCAGCCAGACCGGCGACGCACACACGGACGACGGTTCCATCGCGCAGGCGGAAACGATTGAGGACGAAGCGGACGAAACAGAGGATACGCCGCAGGAGCAGCCGGATGACGGCGCGCAGAGCGCCCCCGCAGTCAAAGCGCGGCTCTGGCTCTGGATCGTGCTGGCAGTTGGACTTCTGCTTTTCCTGCTGGCAGCCGCCGCGCTGCGCTATGCGCTCATCCGCCGCAGATGGCGCTACCGGTTTGAGCGCACTGCACCCGCACAATCTGTTGCCTGGGTGACGGGGGCGCTTGCGGCGCTCTGGCCCGCGATGGGGCTTGGCTACGACGGCGGCTCGGTCTTTGCGTTCGGCGAATCGCTCCGGGAGTCGGATGCGGAATACGCCGGAGCGGTTCGTGACCTTGCTGCGCTGAACGGCGAGGCTCGTTTCAGCAGTCACACTATGACGCGCGAACAGGCGAAGCGCGCCCTCCGGGTTTGGAAACAGACGGTAGACCGCCTGCAAAAGAATGTACCGCTGCCGCGCCGCGCGTGGCTGAAATGGATTCGCTGCCTGTACTGATAGGGGAGGACAGATATGAAACAAAAAAAGGTTCGGTTGCTCGGGCTGCTGCTTGCGGCCGTCATGCTGCTGGGCTGCCTGCCGGTGCAGGCACTGGCAGCGGAGGGCGGCTGGTTTTACCTCGCTGCCGACTGGAACGGCACGCTGCTGATCGCGCCGGAGCGCATCAGCTACACGGCAGATCAGACGCTTTACGAAGCGCTGAACGCCAGCGGCCACAGCTTTGGGCCGGACGAGAACAGCGTGACGCAGATCGATGGCAAAACGGGCAATTTCATCCGCAGTGATGAAAACGGGAGCCACGACCTGACGCGAAACGCCGCGCAGGCCGGGATCCGGTATCTCTGCTTCACAGACAGGCTGACGGCGCAGCCGTCGGATGCCATGCAGAGCCTGATCGCTGCTATGGCCGATTACCGGCTGGAGGAGCCGGATGTGCAGCTGGCTGCGCAGGCGGCGTATAACGCCGCCTGCGCCGGATACGTCACGGCGGACGATAATGCGGCGCTCAGCCTGTACACGGCGCTTCATAACGCGGTCGAGCAGTACAAGCAGACACTGGACGGCCCAAAATATAACGTTACCTTCTCGGACCGGAACAGCGTCTGGCAGTCCGGCGATACGCTGTATGCCGAGAACCAGTATGGCCGCGTCTATCAGGACGAGAACGGCAGCGGAATGCTCTCGCTGCCCGCCGGAAGCTATACCTTTACCATGCAGGCGCAGTCCGGCGGCGTGACGGGCAGCGTCACAGTGCCAGAGCAGACCTCCGTGACTGCCGTGCTTGACAGGACCGACTGGCTCAAAGCGGACGGCTTCATGCTTTCATCCGCGTCCAAAACGGAGTTTGACGGCAGCAAGCTTCCCGTGGAGAAGAAGACGGCGCGTGAATTGACCGCCGTTCTGGACGACAGCTTTACCGGAACGCTCTACGCGTTCTGGCCGTATGACACGAGTGTGTTTCCGGATGCAAGCAAGCTGAAGCTGACCGCAATCTATACCCCGGCGGGCGGCACGGAGCCGCAGCAGGCCGAACAGGCGCTGAAATCCAGAACCAGCGGCGTGGACGGCGTGCTTGCCGTCGGTATGCAGGGCAATACCGTCGTGTACCGCGCCGACACGCAGGACGCGCAGGGCATGACGCAGTATCAGGACTATACGCTCACCATCCGCCGTGCCCCGACGCTGAAGCAGCTGCGCGTGACGGAGGAATCCGGCGCGCCCGCCGCGCTGGAGTCATTTGACGAGAGCACGCGGACATATACCTGGCAGGTGCTCAGCGAACAGGTCACGCTGGCCCTGACACCCACGGCAGAGGGCTATACGCTCTTTGCCGACGGTGAAGACGTCACGCAGACGGGCGGCTGCACGCTTTCCATCGATGAAACGGAGAAAAGCGTATCCATCGAGGTGCGGGCCGGAGGCGAAGCGACACAGTATACGTTGGTTCTGAAAAAAACAAACAGCTGTACCGTTCGCATTCCGGTCGAATCCGCAGATGTTGACCTGACGGTCTGCGATGCAAGCGGACAGATCTTCAAGGGCGTCTATGTCGCGGCTGCAAATCAGTACCGGTTCACGCTGGTTCCCGGTATGCAGTATACCTACACGGCGACAAAGGATACGTATTATCATGCAACGGGCAGCTTTACGGCCAAGGACGGCCCGCTGTCAAAGGTCACTGTGCAGACCGGCGACTGGCTGACAGAGCTGGCTCTGAGCAAGGACAACCTGACGTCCAGCAAGGGCAATATTCCGCTCGACCAGACCTTTGACCCGGCCAGCCATGCCTATACGGCGGCTGTGGCCGATACGCCCGCCGCAGTCTATCTCTGCATCAACGGCGATATCCAGACGGGCAGCACTGCCTTCCTCGCGCAGTACCGCACCATCACCAACACCGCGCAGGACGACCAGCTGCTTGAGACGCAGATCACCTCCGCCCAGCTCGGAACGCCTGTGTTCCTGCGGAACCTGCTTCTGAACCAGAACGGACGCGGCAATACGCTCACGATCCGCTGCCAGCGCACCGCCGGGAGCGTCACCTACTATCAGGAGTATATCGTCACGCTCCGGCGCACGCTCTCGCTGCGCGATCTTTCACTTGCCTGCGCCGGGCAGGCGCAGACGCTCACGTACGGCGGCGGCACGGGCTATTCTGCTGCGGTGTGGGACTATACCGTCACCGTGCCCGCGGCTGCACAGACGCTTTCCGTCTGCGCAGAGGTCTATCCTGCGGATGCCGCCTGCTACCGCGATAACGGCAGCACCGGCTATCGCGTCTGGATGGACGGACAGGAGCTGACGCCCGGCGCGCCTGCTGATGTACAGCTGAACGGCACGGCGGAGCCGGAGACTATCACGCTGACGCTGACGAATGACTTTGCGGGCGAAGAAACGGCTTCGGAGTACCGGCTCCAGGTGCGCAAGGCGCAGCCGGTCCTCTTCACGCCGCAGCTGACGCCCACGGACGCGCTGATGTTTGTCTGCGATACGCTCTCCAAAACACGCGTCTGGCCGGATGCAGACGGCGCGTATGAGCTGTTTGACGGCTATACTTATCAATACCTGCTGACCTGCCCCGGCTATGCGGGCCGGAGCGGGACCATCGAACCGTCGCACAGCGCATCCGGTGCGCTCGTTCTGAAAATCGACGAGGACGCTGTTGTCGTTACGGGCGGCGCGGCCCGCGCCGCAATGACCCTCAGCGCTGCGCAGAAGAACGAAACGCTGCGGCAGCTTCCCGCCGAATGGGCCGATTTCCGCGGAACGAGCTATGACGCCAATGGCACGCCCGGCGGCACCGCAGGCAGCAACAACGCCGTCGTATCTATCCAGATGCCGGTGGATGCCGACGCGTCCACGCTTTACTGGTCGAATGCGATCGGCAGCGGCATAGACAGCGGCTCGACCGGCTGCCCGCTGCTGGTGGACGGCGTTCTGATCGTCTGCGCGGGGGATATGATCTGCCGCGTCGACCCGGTTTCCGGCGAGATCCTGACGAAGGCCAAAATGGATCGCGCGTCGAGCTTTTCCATCACGCCTCCGGCCTATGCCAATGGCATGGTGTTCGTCGGACTTTCCGACGGTACGATTCAGGCGTTCAACGCCGAAACGCTGCAATCGCTCTGGATCTACCATGACCCGCTCGAGGGCCAGCCGAACAGCCCGATCACCGTCTGCGGCGACTATCTCTACACCGGCTTCTGGCGCAGCGAGGAATCTCCCGCAAACTTTGTCTGCCTGTCCATCACGGACGAGGACCCGGCGCGCACGGATGAAGAAAAGACCGCCTGCTGGTATTGGACGACGCCAGGCGGCTATTACTGGGCAGGCGCGTATGCCTGCGAGGACTATGTTCTGGTCGGCACGGACGACGGCGCGGACGGAAGCAAGTCCATGACCGGGAGTCTTCTGATGCTCGACGCGAAGACCGGACGACTGCTCGACAAATGGGACGGCCTCTGCGGTGACGTGCGCAGCACGATCTGCTATGATAAAGCGACCGATGCCTTCTGTTTTACCACGAAGGGCGGCTGGTTCTGCGGCGTAAAAACCGGGAAAACGTCCGACGGCTGGCAGCTGCGGACAGGCAGCAAGTGGACGCTGAAGCTGGAAAACGGCACGAGCACCGCGCAGGCCATGAGCACCTCAACGCCGGTGGTGTACAATGGCCGTGCCTACATCGGCGTCAGAGGTACGGCGCAGTTCAGCGAGTACGGCGGCCACAGTCTTACAGTTGTGGATCTTGCGTCGCACACGATCGCCTACCGCGTCCAGACGCAGGGCTATCCGCAGACCTCCGGCATTCTCACGACGGCCTATGAAGAGACGACCGGCTATGTCTATGTCTATTTCGTCGACAATTATACGCCCGGCAAGCTCCGCGTCCTGCGGGACAAGGCAGAGCAGACGCGTGCAGACTATGTCACGGAGGAATCCGGCGTGGATACGCCCTATGTCCTCTTTACGCCCAGCGGAAAGGACGCGCAGTATGCAATCTGCTCGCCGGTCGTGGATTCCTATGGCGTGATGTATTTCAAGAACGACAGCGCGAAGCTCATGGCCTTCGGGCCGTCGGTCACGCTGGAAATTACCCGTCAGCCGGATAAAACGCAGTATCGGGCCGGTGAGGTCTTCAACCCTGCCGGTATGCAGGTCGATCTCGTCTATGCGAACGGCCTGCGGCGGGACGTGACAAAGTATGTCCAGTGGTCGGAGGACCCGCTTACGGAGGAGGATGCGGCAATCGACATTTGCTTCCCCTATGTCCGGTACCACGATCAGGACAGCGAGGAGTCCGGCCGTCTCACAAACGTCAAAACGCAGACGCCGACCGCGTCCGTCAGGCTGACGGTCGAACCCGGAACGGTGGAAAACGGCCGGATCGGCATGCTGACCTGGGCCTATGATATCAAAACCGGCTCGCTTACGATCAGCGGCGAATTTGAAAATGGCCAGAAGCTGGCCGTGGCCTATTATGATCAGAATGGACGCATGGTGCAGGTAAAGCTGCTGACGCAGGCACAGACGCTTGCGGCAGTTGAAAACGGCGCGCGGATCCGCCTGTTCCTGCTGGATCAGGATAACCAGCCGGTCTGCCGGGCCATGACGGTAAAGAGGTAACAGCATGAAAAGAATACGAGCGGTTGCGCTGCTTCTGGCGCTGTGCCTGCTCCTGTCCGCCTGTGGCGGCACGCAGACGCCGCTGGAGCGGACGGCAAAGTACCTGAAATCAGCGGTGCCGGAGCCGGGCTTCGGTTCGCTGGACGGCGACTGGATCGTGTTTGGTCTGGCGCGTGCCGGGGCAGATCTGTCGGACGGATATTTTGACCGGTATTATACGGCGGTCGAAGCCGCCGTGCAGGCGGCAGACGGAACCCTCGACGAGAACCGGTATACCGAGTATTCCCGCCTGATCCTTGCCCTCACGGCGATCGGGCGCGACCCGCAAAACGTCGGCGGCTATAATCTGCTCCTGCCGCTGGCAGACCTCGAAAAGACGACGGCACAGGGCGTCAACGGCGCGGCGTTCGCGCTGCTGGCGCTGGACTGCGGCGGCTATGAGCTCCCGCAGAATTCCGCAGCCGCCGTGCAGGCGACGCGCGACGGCTATGTCGACGCAATTCTGACCCGGCAGAATGCCGACGGCGGCTGGAGCCTCGGCGGTGGCGCGTCAGATCCCGATCTGACCGCCATGGCCCTGCAGGCGCTTGCCCGCTACCGCAGCCGCGCGGACGTGTCCGCGGCAGTAGAAGCCGGGCTTTCCTGTCTGTCGCAGATGCAGGAGGAAAACGGCGCGTTTTCCTCCTGGGGCACAGAGAGCAGCGAGTCGGTCAGTCAGGTGCTCACAGCACTGACGGAGCTTGGCCTCTCGCTGGATGACGCGCGTTTTGTGAAGAACGGGCAGACGCTGGAGGACGTGCTCCTGCGCTTCGCGCAGGACGACGGCAGCTTCGCCCATACGCCGGAGGACGGAGGCAACCTGCTTGCTACCACGCAGGCGTTCTACGCCCTCACCGCTCTCCAGCGCGCCCGCGACGGAAAACCCACCCTCTACGATATGTCAGACGTTACGCCCTGAAAGCCTGCACCCCAATCCTCACCCTGCCGCACGGCAAGGTGAGGATTTTCGCGTTTTACAGCACGCACCAGACACTTTCCCTGTACACAGACACCGATCTGTGTTATAATCATCAAATAAAACTGGACGATCAGGAGGCAGAACTATGATTCTGACCAGAGAGCAGGCATGGGACCTGCTGTGTGAATATAATGAGGGTGAATTCCACCGCCTGCACGCGCGTATCGTGGGCGATGTGATGCGGTATTTTGCCGCCCAGCTTGGCTATGCCGATGAGGCGGACTTCTGGCAGACCGTCGGTATCCTGCACGATCTGGATTTTGAGCAGTATCCCGACCAGCACTGCACGAAGGAGGCGCAGATCCTGCGCGAACGCGGCGTGGACGAGCGCCTTGTCCATGCGGTCGTCAGCCATGGCTATCTGCTCACCGTCGACGTTCAGCCGGAGCACCAGATGGAAAAGGTGCTCTACACCACGGACGAGCTGACCGGCCTGATCGGCGCAGTCGTGCGGATGCTGCCGACAAAAAGCGTGCAGGACCTTCAGCTCAAGTCGCTCAAAAAGAAGTTCAAGGATAAAAAGTTCGCCGCAGGCTGCTCACGCGAGGTCATTGAGCGCGGCGCGGATATGCTCGGCTGGAGCCTTGACGAGCTGATGGAGCGCACGATCACCGCCATGCAGGCGTCCCCGGCTGCCAATGGAAACTGAAAAGGTACTGGTCGCCATGTCCGGCGGCGTGGATTCCTCCGTCGCGGCCAAGCTGCTGACGGACGCAGGCTTCTCCTGCATCGGCTGCACGATGAAGCTCTATGATAATGAAGACGCGGGCATTCCGAAGGCCAACACCTGCTGCTCGCTCGACGATGTCGAGGACGCACGCAGCGTGGCCTACCGCCTCGGTATGCCGTATTATGTCTTCAACCTCAAGGACAAATTCGCCGAGTGCGTCATCGACCGCTTTGTGGACGCCTATGAGCACGGCATTACGCCGAACCCCTGCATCGACTGCAACCGCTATCTGAAATTCGACAAGCTGTTTGAGCGCGCCGATATCATGGGCTGCCGCTATATCGCCACCGGGCACTATGCCCGCATCGAGCGGGAAGGGGAGAAGTACGTCCTCAAAAAGGCCCTCGACGAGACGAAGGACCAGAGCTACGTGCTCTACGATCTGACACAGGAGACGCTTGCGCGGGTCAAGTTCCCGCTTGGCAGCCTGCGCAAGACCGAAGCGCGTGAAATTGCCGCCGAAGCCGGCCTGATCAACGCCCGCAAGCACGACAGTCAGGACATCTGCTTTGTCCCGGACGGCGATTACGCGAAGGTCATCGAGAACCGCACCGGCAAAACGCCCGAACCCGGCCCGTTCCTCGACCTGAACGGCAATGTCGTCGGCACCCATCGCGGCATTATCCACTATACCGTCGGCCAGCGCCGGGGCCTGCGGATGCCGTCGGACGGCAAAATTTATGTCGTGAAGATCCTGCCGGAGCGGAACGCCGTCGTCGTCGGCCCGAATGAGGCGCTGTTTACAAGAGAATGCCTCGTGCCCGGTATGCACTGGATCTCCGGCGAAGCGCCCGCGCTTCCGTTCCGGTGCAGCGCGAAAACGCGCTACCGCCAGCCGGAGCAGCCCTGCACGGTCTATCCGGCAGGGGAGGCAGGCGTCCGCCTCGTCTTCGACGAGCCGCTGCGCGCCATCACGCCCGGCCAGTCCGCCGTGCTCTATGATGGCGATACCGTCCTTGGCGGCGGCATCATCGCAAGGGAGGAATCCGTATGCTGATCTCATCCATGGGCCGCTACGCGGTTCTGATCCTGCTGGATCTGGCGGAGCATCGCGGCGGCTTTGTCCCCGTGCGGCAGATCGCCGAGCGGCAGGAGCTGTCGCAGAAGTATCTTGAGCGCATCCTGCGCACGCTGGCAGAGCACGGACTGGTCGAGGGAACGCACGGTAAGGGCGGCGGCTACCGCCTGACGCGCGAACCGTCCGACTATTCCATCGGCGAGATCATCCGCGCGGCGGACGGCTCCCTGTCCTGCCTCGGCACGAACGTACAGCTGACGCGCTGCGAGGTATCCTCCGGCCTGTCCGCCGTCTGGAACCGGCTCGACAAACAAATCGCCGCCTGTCTCGACGCCATCCCCCTCTCCACCCTGGCCACCGCCGACGCAGCGGATGAATATGTGATCTGACTGATTTTAGCGCAGCACCCAGCGGCCTCTCCACCGGGGAAGCCGCTGGTGCATGCGTTTTCTACTTCTTAACAGACCCTTAACATACCGGCTGTTTTCTTTTATGCTATTATATACTGGGTGAGGATCGATGGATATGACACGATATACAAAGGATCAGACCTTACGCGGGCGGCTGCGGCAGATATTCCTGTTTTCCTGGCGCGACTGTGCCGTGTGCGTCGGCATTCTGGCAGCGGCGGCGCTGCTGTGCGCGCTGCTGCGGATGATCGACTCGTCCGACGTGTATGTCGCGCTGATCTTCGAATGCGCGGTCGTGCTCGTCTCGCGTTTCACCGACGGGTACCTGTTTGGCCTGCTTGCTTCGGTGATCGGCGTCGTCGGCGTGAACTGGATCTTTACAT
>ERZ1032651.268-NODE-268-length-16223-cov-17.279688_pt1 | contig 16223 bp, 10 predicted proteins | sample MGYA00518732_ERZ1032651 | MGnify/ENA primary metagenome ERZ1032651 (study PRJEB33719, sample SAMN04261399) | wastewater metagenome | biome: periurban shantytown; feature: human; material: feces | host: Homo sapiens | place: Peru: Lima | collected 2013-01-03 ...
GCATGAATCCGCAGGTTCCGTGATAGCATCGGAAGTTGATACAACACAGTAAGGCATCAAGCCCAAAGCGAGGTGTAAGATTTATGGCTCTGTTGACGCCGAAAGATATTAGGGAGCATACTTTCCAGACCGTAAGGTTCAAGGAAGGCTATGACGTCGATGAAGTCGATGACTTCCTCGATCAGGTAACCGAGACGGTGGAAGCCCTTGGCAAGCAGGCAGTTGCCGGCGGACAGGCCACGCAGTCTCTTGGCCCGGATGTCGCAGGACTCAATTCCAAGATTTCCGAGTTGAATGCTCAGATCCATTCCCTGCAGCAGGAGAACGCGACGCTGAAGTCCGCCTCCGAGCAGGCAGCTGGTGCGGGAGACCAGGCCGCTCAGGCCGCTCAGGCCGCGGCCGCCAAGCTTTCCGAGGCAGAGGAAAGCAATCGTGCGCTGTCTTCCCAGAACGAGCAGCTCAAGGGGCAGATCGATCGTCTGTCCGCGCAGGTCGATCAGCTCACCGCCCAGGCAGCCGAAGCGGCCGGTCAGGCCGACCTTGGCGAGCAGCTTACCGCCGTACAGCACGAGCGTGACACGTTCCGCGCACAGACCGAGGACCTGTCCCGTCAGCTGGCATCGGCCCAGGAGCAGGTGGTCGTGGCTCAGCGTCAGAAGGAGCAGATCAATCAGCTCACCGCAAAGCTTCAGGAAGCGCAGGACCAGGTCGCTCAGGCCCAGCAGCTCACTCAGGAGCATGCTGCCCAGTCCCAGCAGCAGGATGCCCAGGTGAAGCAGCAGGCCATGCAGATCCAGCAGCTTGTCCAGCAGCTGAAGGATTCCCAGATTCGCGAGGCACAGCTGCGCGAACAGGTCGCCAAGTCCGAGCCGAGCACCGAAACCGGCAGCCTGCAGAAGATCGCAGGTGCCGCGGCAAGCGCCAATACCGAGCCGGAGCGCGCCACCGCCATGCTGACGCTGGCCATGCAGCTGCACGACCAGTACGTCGACAAGGGCAAGGCCAAGGCCAAGGAGATCACCGAGGAAAGCCAGCGCAAGTACGAAGAGATCATCGGCAGCGCCAACGACTACTCCAACCGCACTCGTTCCGAGGCTGACCAGTACTCCACCGACACCCGCGCCAACGCCGACAACTACCTGTCCGGCAAGACCCAGGATGGCGATGCCTATCTGGCACAGAAGCAGCAGGATGGCGATGCGTACCTGAACCAGAAGACCGAGGAGGGCGACGCCTACCTTGCGCAGAAGACCGAGGAAGGCAATGCCTATCTGGCCGGCAAGCAGCAGGATGGCGATGCTTATCTGGAGCAGAAGCAGCAGGAAGGCGACGCCTACTTCGCGCAGAAGCAGGAAGAGGGCGACGGCTACCTGGCTCAGAAGACCCAGGACGCCGACACGTACTTCTCCGACAAGCACACCGAGGCCGACAACTACGAGGCCGAAGTGCAGAAGCGCGCCTTCGACTACGATTCGAAGACCCGTACCGCTGCCGACGACTACGCCCAGCAGGTCCGCGACAACCTCGAGACCCAGACCAAGGTCATCGAAGGCAACATCAAGGGCCTCAAGCAGTTCGAAACCGAATACCGTGCACGACTCACCGACTTCCTCGGCCAGCTCGTCAACCAGGTGTCCGATACGAACAACTACGACCAGGACCCTCAGGACAACAACGACTGAGATTAGCCTGTGTCTGACATCATGAAGAATGATCAAAGACGGCTGCGCGACCGCGTGGCCGTCTTTGCGTGTATTGCGATCGCGGCGATCGCGATTGACCAGCTCACCAAGATGTGGGCTTTGTCCGCATTGGCCGATGGCCGTACCATACGCGTGATTCCCGGCCTGCTTTCGTTGACATTGGTGCGTAATCCAGGCGCCTCGCTCGGCATGGGCTCCGGCATGACGTGGCTGATTTCCCTGCTGGCGATGGCGGCCTGCGTGGCGTTGGTCGTACTTGCCGTCCGCACCATTTCCATGAAATGGACGGTGCTGTTCGCCTTCGCCTTCGCAGGAGCGTTCGGCAACCTCATCGACCGCGTCATCTACGCGGAAGGGTTCCTCAACGGCAAGGTCGTGGATTTCCTGAACTACGGATGGTCCATCGGCAACGTGGCGGATATCTTCCTCATGCTCGCGGGCGTTGCGGCGGTGCTGCTGCTGTTCCTCGGGGAACCGTTCAGCCAAAAGGACCTTGACGAGGCCAACGGCAAGACGCTTGGTGATGATGCGAACGCAACCGACGACGGGGCGAAAGCAGCATGAGCCGTCTCGTACCCGCTCCCGACGCGCTCGTCGGCAAACGATTCGACGTCGCGGTCGCCAAAATGCTTGGCATTTCCCGGGCCAAGGCGGCCGACCTCATCGAAAGCGGACAGGCGCGCGTGCTCGGCAGGGACATTTCCAAATCGTCGACCCTGCAGGCAGGCGAAACCGTAGAATTCGACATCGTCGAGGAACGGTCCGAACCGGAACCGATCGCCCATGACATGGCCGTCGTCTATGAGGACGACGATGTGGTCGTGGTGGACAAGCCGGTCGGCGTCGCCGCGCACGCATCCGTCGGATGGACCGGTCCGACGGTGCTTGGCAGCCTGATCGACAGGGGAGTGCACATCACGTCATATGGCGCGGCAGGCCGTCAAGGCATCGTGTCACGACTCGACGTGGGCACATCGGGACTGATGCTCGTATGCAAGTCCGATCTTGCGTACGTGGAGATGCGCCGGCAGTTCGCCGAACATGAGGTCGTCAAAACATATCACGCACTCGTGCAGGGCAATCTCAAAGAAGACAGAGCCACCATCGAAGCGCCGATCGGACGCGCCAAAGTCTCCGACTTCCGCTTCTGCGTGACACCGGCCGGCAAAGAGGCCATCACGCATTGGGACGTGATGGAACGTTTCGGCGAAGCCACGCTCGTATCCGTGAACCTGGAAACCGGCCGCACCCATCAGATCCGCGTGCATTTCTCATCCATCGGGCATCCGTTGGCGGGGGACGCCATGTACGGCGCGAATCCGCAGCTGAGCGAGGCGCTTGGCCTTGAACGGCAATGGCTGCACGCCATGCAATTGGAATTCCGCCATCCGCGTACGCACGTGTGGACCACGGTGAAATCGCACTATCCCGCCGACCTGCAGCATGCGCTTGACGTGATGCGCGCACGGCACGCCGACCAGTCCCTATAAAAGTGTGGCCGGACGGCCAGAAACGACTCCACGCCGTCATGAAGCCCAGCTAAATTGGAACGCATGGCTACTTCCGCAAATTTCGTGCAACTGCATAATCACACGCATTATTCGCTGCTCGACGGCGCATCGAAAATACCGGATCTAGTCAAGCGCGCCAAGGAACTGGGCATGCCGGCCGTCGGCATCACCGACCACGGCAACATGCATGGCGCGTATGAGATGTGGAGCGCCGCGGTCAACGCCGGCATCAAGCCGATCATCGGCATCGAAGCCTATGTGACGCCGGAAACCGCACGTCAGGACCCCACCCGTGTGAGCTGGGACACCAACTGGAATCCGGATCTGGATCCGCTGCATCGCCGCCGTAACCCGGATGATGTGTCCGGCGGCGGTGTCATCACCCACCTGACCATGTGGGCAGAAAACGACGAAGGCCTCGTCAACCTCATGAAAGCCTCCACCGACGCGAACCTTGAAGGCCGAGTCATGCGCTATCCGCGTATGGATAAGGAAATCCTCGCCAAATATTCGAAAGGCATCATCGCCTCGTCCGGCTGCCCGTCGGGCATCATCCAGACTCGTCTGCGCCTGGGCCAGTTCGATGACGCGTTGCGTGCCGCCGGCGAATTCCAAGACATTTTCGGCCGCGATAATTTCTACATCGAATTCATGGACCACGGCCTGAAAATCGAAAAGCAAGTGACCGACGGGCTGCTCGACATCGCAAAAAAGCTCAACGCGCCGCTGCTGGCCACCAACGATTCCCATTACACGCGTGCCGAAGACGCCGGTGCGCAGGACGCCATGCTGTGCATCAACTCCGGCTCCACGCTGGACGAGCCGGGCCGATTCAAATTCGACGGCACCGGCTACTACATCAAATCCGCCGAGGAAATGCGCGAACTGTTCAAAGACCTTCCCGAAGCGTGCGACAACACGTTGGAGATCGCCGAACGCTGCAACGTCATGTTCGACGATCATGAAGACGGCGCGTTCATGCCGCAATTCGACTGTCCGGAAGGCTGGGACGAGACGTCGCTGTTCCTGAAGAAGGTCGAGGAAGGCCTGGAACGCCGGTACAACGGCAAGCCGTCGCTCGAAGTGCTGCGGCAGGCCGACTACGAATGCGGCGTGATCTGCCAGATGCAGTTCTGCGGCTACTTCCTCGTCGTGGCCGACTACATCAACTGGGCGAAGGCCCACGGCGTGATGGTGGGGCCGGGCCGTGGCTCCGCCGCAGGCGCCATGGTCGCGTATGCGATGGGCATCACCGAACTTGATCCGCTTGAACACGGTCTGATCTTCGAACGATTCCTCAATCCGGAACGTGTCTCACTGCCTGATATCGACGTCGACTTCGACCCGGACGGTCGTGGACGCGTGCTCGACTACGTGGGTGAGAAATACGGACGTGACAAAGTGGCGCAGTGCGTGATCTACGGCACCATCAAAACCAAGCAGGCGCTGAAGGACTCCGCCCGCATCATGGGATACGACTTCTCAGTCGGAGACAAGATCACCAAAGCCCTGCCTCCCGCACAGACCGGCGGCAAGGACATTCCGCTGCACGACATCTTCGACCCAAGCGCGAAACGATACGCGGAAGCACGCGAATTCCGCGAACTGTACGATTCCGACCCGGACGCGAAACGCATCACGGACGAGGCGATGGGCATCGAAGGTCTGATTCGTCAGACCGGTGTGCACGCCTGCGCCACCATCATGGGCAGCGAGCCGATCACCAACACGTCGCCGCTGCTGGAACGTACCGACGGCACCGTCACCACCACGCTCGAATACCATACGTGCGAAACGCTCGGTCTGGTCAAGATGGACTTCCTCGGACTTTCCAACTTGACGGTGATCCGAGACACCCTGAACAACATCGAGGCGAACGGCAAGGAACGCATCGACCATACGAAGATTCCGCTGGACGACCGCCCCACCTACGACCTGCTGTCCCGTGGCGACACGCTCGGCGTGTTCCAGCTCGATTCCGACGGCATGCGCTCGCTGCTGAAAACGTTGAAGCCGAACAACTTCAACGATATTTCCGCACTGATCGCGCTGTACCGTCCAGGTCCGATGGATATGGATTCGCACACCAACTATGCGAAGCGCAAGAACGGTCTGCAGAAGATTACGCCAATCCACCCCGAAGTGGCCGAACCGCTTAAGGAAGTGCTCGACGAGACCTACGGTCTGATCGTCTACCAGGAGCAGGTGCAGTCCGCGGCGCGAATTCTCGCCGGCTATTCGCTGGGCAAGGCAGACGTGCTGCGTCGAGCGATGGGCAAGAAGAAGCCGGAAGTGCTGGCCAAGGAGAAGATTCCGTTCTTCGCCGGCATGAAGGAGCATGGATATTCCGAAGAGGCCGCGCAGGCCGTGTGGGACATCCTCGTGCCGTTCTCCGGCTACGCGTTCAACAAGGCGCATTCGGCCGCATACGGTTTGATTTCCTACTGGACCGCGTATCTGAAAACGCATTATCCGGTGGAGTTCATGGCCGCCCTGCTGCAAGGCGCCAGCACGAACAAAGACAAGACCGCGCTGTACCTGGGCGAGGCGCGACGCATGGGCATCCAGGTGCTTTCTCCGGACGTGAACGAGTCGGTGTATGAGTATTCGGCAGTCGGCGACGTCGTGCGATTCGGCCTCGGCGCCATCCGCAACGTCGGCAAGAACGCGGTCGATGCGATCATCGCGGAACGTGAGAACGGCCACGGCAAGTACGTGAACTTCACCGATTTCATCAAACGCGTGCCGTTGGAGGCGCTGAACAGGCGATTGGTGGAATCGCTGATCAAGGCCGGCGCGTTCGACTCGATCGACCCGAACCGTCGTGCGCTGTTCACCATCCACGAAACGGCCATCAATTCGGTCGTCGGCCTGAAACGCAAGCAGGCGGAAGGCCAGTTTGACCTGTTCGCCGACCTGGACGATTCCAAAGAGAACGATTCCGCCATGGGAGACGCCATGGTGCAGGTGCCCGACGTGGAGGAGTGGGACAAGAAAACCAAGCTCAACTTCGAACGTGAGATGCTTGGCCTGTACGTGTCCGACCATCCGTTGAGCGGCATGCAGTCGATTCTGGTGTCGTTGCGCGAAATGTCGATAGCGCACCTGATCGACCGCGCGGGAAGCATGCCGGACGGCCAGCAGGTGACGATCGCGGGCCTGATCACGAACGTGGACCGCCGCGTGTCGAAAAAGGGCAATCCGTGGGCCATCGTAACCGTCGAGGATCTGGAAAGTTCCATCCAATGCATGTTCTTCGGCAAGGTGTACGAGGCCGCCGCGCCCGAGCTCGCCGTCGACACCGTGGTACAGATCCGCGGCCAGGTGGAGAAGCGCGATGAGACAGTGAGCATGCGCGCCACCGAATTCACCGTGCCGACGTTGGAGGCGCAGGATGAACGTCCGCTGACGATTGTGCTGCCGCCGATCGCGCTCGACCAGTCGCATGTGCGGCGGCTCGGGCAGATTCTGACCAGCCATCCCGGCCCGTGCGAGGTGAAACTGGCGTTGATGGACGACAAAGGCAACGCCAAGGTGCTGACGTTCGGAGACCGGTTCCGCGTCAAACGCGACACGTCGCTGTTCGCCGAAATCAAGATTCTCTTCGGACCGAGCTCGCTTCCGTTGGCCTGAGCGGTTTGACTTGAACGGTTTGACCTGAACAGGTTTTTGATTGCCGGCCGATGCTGAATGGCGTCGACCGGCATATATTTTTCGCGGAAATCGGCATGGCATGGAAAACGGCGGATCTGCGTGTCTCACAATGCGGCTGAATGTGAGACGACGGGACGTTCTCGTGACTTGGCGTTGTTACCATGGGGCGTTATGAGCGAAGAAAACTATATGCGAATCATTGACCTGCGCGGCAAGAAGCTGACTCGAGCTGAAATGCTGGAAGCCATGCCCCGCGCCGAGATGGGCACCAACGAGGCCACTGAGCTCGTACAGCCGATTCTCGATGATGTGAAGGCCCGCGGCGCTGCGGCCCTGCGTGACTTCGCGGAGAAGTTCGACCATATCCGTCCCGAGCATCTGCGTGTGCCGGTCGAGGCCATGAAGGCCGCCGTCGACGAGCTCGATCCGGAAGTGCGCGCCGCCATCGAGGAATCCGTGCGCCGCTGCCGCGCCGTATCCGCATCCCAGGTGCCGGCCCCGTTCCACACCGACCTGGCCGAAGGCGCGCGCGTCGCCGAACGTTGGATTCCGGTGCAGCGCGTCGGCCTGTACGTGCCGGGAGGCAAGGCCGTCTACCCGAGCTCCGTCATCATGAACGTGGTGCCGGCGCAGGCCGCAGGCGTCGAATCGCTGGCCATCGCCACCCCGCCGAGCCGCAGCAACTCCGACGGCCTGCCGGACAAGACCATCCTCGCCACCTGCGCCATCCTCGGCGTGGACGAGGTGTACGCGGTCGGCGGCGCTCAGGCCATCGCCATGTTCGCTTACGGCGCCAAGGGCTCCGAACCGCAGGACGGCGAGATTCTGTGCGATCCGGTGGACAAGATCACCGGCCCGGGCAACATCTTCGTCGCCACCGCCAAGCGCATGGTCTCCGGCATCGTCGGCATCGACGCCGTCGCCGGTCCGACCGAAATCGCCATCATCGCCGACAAGGGCGCCAACCCAAGCTGGCTCGCCGCCGATCTGATCGGCCAGGCCGAACATGACGAGCTCGCCGGTTCCGTGCTTATCACCGACAGCGAAGACATCGCCGACAAGGTGCAGGAAAGCCTCAAGTACCGCGTGCCTCGCACCGAGCACGCCGAGCGCGTCAACACGTCGCTGCGCGGCCGCCAGTCCGGCATCATCCTCACAGACGGCATCGAACAGTCCATCGACGCGGCCAACGCGTACGCGGCCGAACACCTTGAAGTGCAGACCGCTGATCCGGATGCCGTGATCGCCAAGATCCGCAACGCCGGCGCCATCTTCCGTGGCCCGTACTCCCCGGTTCCGCTGGGCGACTACATGTCCGGTTCCAACCACGTGCTGCCGACCTCCGGCACCGCGCGCTTCGCCGCCGGCCTCGGCGTGCACACCTTCATGAAGCCGGTCGAAGTCATCGAATACGACGAGCAGGGATTGAAGACCCTCGCCGCCCGTGTGAACGCCTTCGCCGTCTCCGAAGATCTGCCGGCACACGGCGAATGCGTGCTGAGCCGCTTCATCGACGACCCGTACAACAAGGCGACCATCAAGGAACAGGAAGAGCAGGCCGGCCTCCGATGAGCGAGACTTCCAGCAACGCGATTCCGGCATATCTGCCGCTGCGCAACGACCTGATTGGCGAAGAACCGTACGGCGCGCCGCAGCTCGACGTGCCGGTGTGCCTCAACGTCAACGAGAATCCGTACGCGCCCGAACCGGCCGTGGTGGAAACCATCGCCCAGCGTGTCAAGGAGATCGCCCCGACGCTCAACCGTTATCCGGACCGCGAGCACATCGAACTGCGCAAGGCGTTCTCCACATATCTGGAACGCGAATCGGGCGTGAAGCTCAGCGTCGACCAGTTGTGGGGCGCCAACGGCTCCAACGAAATCATGCTGCAGCTGTTCCAGGCGTTCGGCGGCCCTGGCCGCATCGCGCTCGGCTGCGATCCGACGTACTCCATGTATCCGGAATACGCGCGCGACACGTTCACCACGTGGAAGCTTGCGCACCGCAACGCCGACTTCACGCTTGACGTGGACGCCACCATCAAGGCGATCGAAGACGTCAAGCCGGCCATGATCGTGCTCACCAGCCCGAACAATCCGACCGGCACCCCGCTCAAGCCGGAAAATCTGAAGCGCGTGCTCGAAGCCGCCCGTACCGCCGAAGTGGCAGGCGCCGCCGAAGGCGTGCATCCGGTGGTCGTGGTGGACGAGGCGTACATCGAATTCCGAGATCCGGGCACGCCCACCGCGCTGGAACTCATCGGCGAATACGAAAACCTCGCCGTCAGCCGCACCATGAGCAAGGCGTTTGCCTTCGCCGGCGCACGCGTCGGCTACCTGGCCGCCAACAAGGGCATCATCGACTGCGTGCGCATCGTGCGCATGCCGTACCACCTGTCCGCCGTCACCCAGGCCGCCGCCCTCGCCGCGTTCGAACACACCGATGAACAGCTGAGCCGCGTGGCGCACCTGCGCGAAACCCGCAACGCCACCTCCGCATGGCTCAAGGAGCAGACCTACAAGGGCCAGCCGCTCGAAGTGGCCGAAACCCAGTCGAACTTCATTCTCTTCGGCGGCCATTTCGACGACCGCGACCGCATCTTCGACGAACTGTTGAAGCGCGGCGTGCTCATCCGCGTCGTCGGTCCGGAAGGCTGGATGCGAGTGTGCATGGGCACCGACGAGGAAATGGCACGGTTCCGTGAGGCGTTGGTCGAAGTGCTGCGCATCGTGGAACAGGGCTGAACAAGCCGGAACGCAAGCTGGGATACTGTCCGGAACGGAAGTTCGTGACAGTATCCGGCAATAAGCTTGAAACAGAACAGAATCGCGGTGGCTGCGGAAGACGCAACCACCGCAATCGCAATATCGTAGCTGTAATATCGCAACTGCAACATCGCAAAAGGAGTCGCAACATGGCACGTACTGCAACCATCGTTCGTGAAACCAGCGAATCCAAGGTGGAGCTGAGTCTCAACCTCGACGGAACCGGCAAAACCGACATCGACACATCCGTGCCGTTCTACAATCACATGATGACGGCGCTCGGCAAGCATTCGCTGATCGACCTGAAAATCAAAGCCACCGGGGACACCGACATCGACGCGCACCACACCGTCGAAGACATCGCCATCGTATTCGGCGAGGCTCTGAAGCAGGCCCTCGGAGACAAGCGTGGCATCCGCCGTTTCGCCGACGCCACCGTGCCGCTCGACGAGGCACTCGCCAAAGCCGTCGTCGACATTTCCGGACGCCCGTACTGCGTGTGCACCGGAGAGCCGGAAGGCTTCGAATACTGCATGATTGGCGGGCATTTTACCGGTTCGCTCGTTCGCCACGTCATGGAATCCATCGCCATGCATGCCGGCATCTGCCTGCACCTGCACGTGATTTCCGGCCGCGACCCGCACCACATCGCCGAAGCCGAATTCAAGGCTTTGGCCCGCGCATTGCGTTTCGCCATCGAACCCGATCCGCGCGTCGACGGCATTCCCAGCACGAAGGGCGCGCTGTGATGTCCGACGACAAGGACGATTTGAACGGTTTCGACGGCTTGGGGAAGACCAACGACGACGGCATGCATTTCAGCGAAGAGGAGCTGGAAGCGGCCATGGCCGGCTTCGAAAAGGAATTCCAGGACGAGGAAGCTGCCCAACAGAACGATGCTCCCGCGCAGGTGCCATTCGATCAGCCGGATGAGACGGTTAATTCCGATGCGTCTTCCGACGAATCGCAGGACGGCCTGCAATCGAAGGAAGCCGACGCGGTACTGTCCGAAGCCGAGAACTCGCTGTCATTCGACGACGAGTTGCAGGGACTGCTGGGCAACCGTGCGAAAGTCGCGGTGATCATCACCCGACTTGCCTCCGCACGCCTGTTCGCCGCGTTCTGCCAACTGTCCGACATCTCCGCGCAATGCCTCGCCTCACCGCAAGGCGCGGTCGCTGTATTACGCAATCTCGACGGCGATGGCCCGGAAGCGGCCATCAAAGATCTGACCACCGTGGTCTCCGGCATGCCTGCCGTCCTCGCGATCAACCGTGCGGACAAGCTCGAGGCGACGATGTACCTGCAAGGCAAGGTCGGCCAGACGTTCGCGCCACCGGTGCTGCTCACCTCCACCGCGCCGTTCGTCGAAGACCTGCTGCTGGGCATCACCGACGTTCAGGGGGTGCGTGATTCCGGCGTGGAAACCGTCGATTCCGCAAGCCTGACCCGTGATGACGCCATGAAGATCCTCGCCGAGCACACGCGATTCGGTCGTGGTTCGTCAAGCATCGAATAAGTTTTTCCCCGAAGGATGGATTCTTCGGCAAGCAAAAGAAGGAGAGCGCCCATGACTTCCGTGGTGGTGTTCGATTACGGTTTCGGCAACGTGCGTTCCATGGTGCGCGCGCTGGCCAATCTCGACCTCGACGTGACCCTCACGTCCGACCATCGTCAGGCTCTGGAAGCCGACGGACTGGTGGTGCCGGGTGTGGGCGCGTTCGGCGCATGCATGGAAGGACTGAAAAGCGTCGGCGGAGACAGGGTCATCAAAGACCGTCTGCGCGCCGGCCGCCCGGTGCTCGGCGTCTGCGTGGGCGAGCAGATCATGTTCGAACGTGGCATGGAACATGGCGACGGCACGCCCGGTCTCGGTCTGATCAAGGGCGATGTCGAGCTGCTCGACGCCGACGTGGTGCCGCACATGGGTTGGGACACCGTCGAAGCGCCGGAAGGTTCCGTGCTGCTCAAGGGCGTGGAGAACGAACGATTCTATTTCGTGCACTCCTTTGCCGCGATGAGCGCTTCGCCTGCCGACACCTCCGCCGACCAGCTGGACTTCGGCGATGCGGAAGAGCATGTGACGTGGTGCACCTACGGGCGCAGCCGATTCGTGGCCGCCTACGAACGTGGACCGTTGTTCGCCACGCAGTTCCATCCGGAGAAATCCGCCGAAGCCGGCGCGCAGCTGCTGCGTAACTGGGTTGCGACGTTCTGAACGCGGATTCGTGCAAGGCAATCGCAACAATCGCAAAATCGTAAATTCAAATCGGTAATCGCAAGATCCGTTGAACGGCCGAAAACCGTTCAACGCAACGAAAGGTATGACATGTCTTTGACGCTGCTTCCCGCCGTCGACGTCCGTGATGGCAAGGCCGTGCGCCTGCGCCAAGGCGAATCCGGCTCCGAAACCGACTACGGCTCCCCGCTGGAAGCCGCCCGCACGTGGGTGGAATCGGGTGCGGAATGGATCCACCTCGTCGATCTCGACGCCGCATTCGGCACCGGCAACAACCGTGACCAGCTGCGCGCCATCGTCAAGGAACTGGGCGACAAGGTCAACATCGAAATGTCCGGCGGCGTGCGCGACGACGCCTCGCTCGACGCGGCGCTCGAAGCCGGCGCGGCCCGCGTGAACATCGGCACCGCGGCTCTGGAGAACCCCGACTGGACCGCTTCCGTCATCAAGAAGTACGGCGACCGCGTGGCCGTCGGCCTTGACGTGCGCGGCCACACCCTCGCGGCCCGCGGCTGGGTGAAGGAAGGTGGCGACCTGTTCGAGACCATGAAGTTCCTCGACTCCGTCGGCTGCTCCCGTTACGTGGTCACCGACGTGGCACGCGACGGCATGATGAGCGGCCCGAACATCGAGCTGCTGCGCGAAGTGGCGTCCCGCACCGACGCGAAGGTCACCGCATCCGGTGGCATCTCCAAGCTCGACGACCTGCGCAACATCAAGGAGCTCGCCGAACTGGGCGTGGACGCCGCGATTCTCGGCAAATCGCTGTACGCGCGCGCCTTCACGCTGGAGGAAGCCCTCGAAGTCGCACGCTGACATGTCGCGACACGGCATGTGTTAACGACGTTCGTAACATGCGCATGGAACGATTGGACACTATGGATAAACAGCAAGAGTTTGCTTTGCGCACGGTCGAGGAACGCGACGTGCGCTTCATTCGTCTATGGTTCACGGATGTGTTGGGAACACTGAAGTCCGTGGCCATCGCGCCGGCGGAACTGGAAGCCGCATTCGAGGAAGGGCTCGGATTCGACGGTTCCGCCGTGGAAGGCCTCACCCGTGTGTCCGAAGACGACATGATCGTCAAACCCGATCCGTCGACGTTCCAGATTCTTCCCTGGAGAGGTGGTCCTCAGGGCACCGCGCGCATGTTCTGCGACGTGCTCACGCCTGATGGTGAGCCGTCCTTGGGTGACCCGCGCCACGTGCTCAAGCAAGCGCTGGCCAAGGCCAAGGAGAAGGGTTTCACCTTCTACGTGCATCCGGAGATTGAATTCTATCTGTTTGAAAAGCAGGATGACTGGGCGCAGACTCCGAAGCCGATCGATGAGGGCGGCTACTTCGACCATGTGCCGCGCAGCCCCGGCATGGACTTCCGCCGCGCCACCGTCAACATGCTCGAGCAGATGGGCATCTCGGTGGAGTACTCGCACCACGAGGCGGGGCCAGGCCAGAACGAGATCGATCTGCGATATGCGGACGCGCTCACCACGGCCGACAACATCATGACCTTCCGCACCGTCGTCAAGGAGATTTCGCTGGAGCGAGGCATCCATGCCAGCTTCATGCCGAAGCCTCTCGCCGACGCTCCGGGCTCCGGCATGCACACGCACTTGAGCCTGTTCGAAGGTGACGCCAACGCGTTCTACGAGGCCGGGCAGGAATTCAACATGTCCGTCACCGCACGACAGTTCGCGGCCGGCATCCTGTACCACGCGGCCGAGATCTGCGCGGTCACCGACCAGTACGTCAACTCCTACAAGAGGCTGTGGGGCGGTGCCGAGGCGCCGAGCTATATCTGCTGGGGCCACAACAATCGCTCCGCGTTGCTGCGCATCCCGCAGTACAAGCCCGGCAAAGGCAATTCCGCACGTATGGAATTCCGCGCACTCGACCCGGTCGCCAATCCGTACCTCGCGTATTCCGTGCTGCTCGCAGCCGGTCTCGACGGCATCGACAAGCAAATGCAGCTGGGCGAGCCCACCAGCGACGACGTGTGGGAGCTCACCGACGCCGAGCGTCAGGCCATGGGCATCCAGCCGTTGCCGGAATCGCTTGATGAGGCGCTGAAGATCATGGAGAAATCCGACTTCGTGGCGGATGTGCTCGGCGAGCATGCGTTCGAATACTTCCTGCGCAACAAGCATCAGGAATGGGATGAGTACCGCAAGCAGGTCACCCCGTTCGAGCTGAAGAAGTATCTGCCGAAGCTGTGATCGCGGACCATCGATAGAAAAAACGTCATACACGAGGCCGCCGTCCGGAACATAAACCGGGCGGCGGCCTTGCTCGTGCGTTTCGCACACGTCTATGGCGGAAAGGCCACGGGGAATCGGTGTCGGACTGGTCGAGGATATGCTCGAACGGCATATCCTCATTGGGATGCATCAGCCTCGCGGGCTGCCGAACATCGAATGGTAGATAATCGCGAAATTGCGGTTGCCGTATGACGAGCAGGAATCGCCTTCACCGGCCCCCGCTTCGAGCGCCGCGGCATTCGGCTGATACGGGGTGTATATGTACAGCAGCGCGGTCGCTCGGTTCTCGATGTACACGTTGCTGCCGCCGCAGCTGGCATTTGGATTGTACTGGATGTAATTGAGCCGTCCGGCATGGTAGCCGTAGCGTCCCTCGTGCCGAAGATAGTACTGGTACCGTTTGGCCGCGCCGTACACCTGTTTGAAGAAGCTGGCATAGGTGGGGTCGCAGTTCGCATCATCCGGGCAGCTCAGGCCCATCGCCGCTTTGAATTGGAAATCGTTTGGATTGGTGGCCGTGAGCAGATGCTGCTCCTTTTGCAACACGGTGAGCAGCACCTTCTGGCTGATGCCGCATGCCTTGCCCGCCTTGTAGATGATCGCGGCGGCGCTTTCGTTCGGGCCACCATCATAAGCCTGGCAATATTCGTCCGCGGACTGCGATTCGGTGCTGAACGTCATGGACTTCAGGCATCGTTCGCCACTGCAGGCCACGCCCTGCTGTTCGATGATGGTGCTGACCTGCTGCTCGCTCAACGCATTGCCGTTGAAGAACGTGCCGTCGGAAATGATGTTGCCGGGATTGAAGTCGTATTGCGACTGCGACTGGCTTTGCGCGGTGAGCGCCTCGTTCACCTGCACGCGCCAGCCGATGAAGCGCACCGCCCCCACGATGATGGCGATCGCCGCGATCGCTGCCACGGTCGCGGTGGCGACCATGCCGATGCGTGCGATGGGATTCGCCTTCCGCCACATGGTGCGGAGATTCTTGAGATTGAGGGGCTTGCGATTGCGGGTTTTCCGTGCTTTGCGCGTGCTGTTCGTCTTGCGTGTCATCGTGCGTCATATTGTATCGCGCATGGCATAATGTTGCCTCGGATTGGTTACGTCAATCGATTGATGTCCCGGTGTGGAAGGGAGATGCGGCATGGCAAAGGAACGGTTCTTCAATCTTCCGGTGCTTATCCTGATCGCCTCGAGCTTCATGCTCGGCATGAGCGAATTCATCATGGTCGGCATCCTGCCGGACATCGCCGTCGGATTGAAGGTGTCGGAGGTGACGGTCGGCAATCTGGTGTCCCTGTTCGCCTTCGTGTACGCGCCCGTCACGCCGCTCGGCTCGGCGCTGTCGGCACGGTTCCCGCGATTCGCCACTCATCTGACGCTGATCGGCATATTCCTTGCCGGTAATCTCCTGTGCGCGTTCGCACCCAATTACGCGGTTCTGGTGGTGGCGCGCATCATGATCGCCTTGGTATCCGGAACGTTGGTGGCTGTGGCTATGACGTACGTGCCCGATGTGACAACGGACAGATTCCGTACGAAATTCATCGCATGGGTGTTCTCCGGCTTCTCCATCGCATCCGTGGTGGGCGTGCCGGTCGGCACATGGGTGGCCAACACGTTCGGTTGGCGTTGGGCGTTCCATATGATCAATGTGCTCACCATTATGCTCATCGTCGGTATGGTCGTGGCGCTGCCGCGCAACAGCCACATCGTGAAAATCGGCTTCCTGCCGCAGTTCCGCCTGTTCTTCGACCGTCGTATCCAGCTTGGTGTGCTCACCGTGGTGTTCGGCGCGGCCGCCAGCTATGTCTTCTACACGTATCTGACGCCGATCATGCGCGACGAAGTTCATGTGCCGGAACAGTACCTGAGCGTCGGACTGGTGATTTTCGGCGCGGCATGCCTGTGGAGCAACCTGTACGGCGGCAAACTGGCCGACCGTGGCAGGGGAGTGGAGCCGCTGACGCACATCCGTCCCATCTACTGCGCGCACGCGGTGCTTATGGCGTCGCTCGTCGTGGCGCATTGGGTGCCGGTATACGGCGCGTTGCTGCTCGTGGTACTCGGCATGTTCATGTATCTGCAGA
>ERZ1032651.280-NODE-280-length-15853-cov-30.207938_pt1 | contig 15853 bp, 11 predicted proteins | sample MGYA00518732_ERZ1032651 | MGnify/ENA primary metagenome ERZ1032651 (study PRJEB33719, sample SAMN04261399) | wastewater metagenome | biome: periurban shantytown; feature: human; material: feces | host: Homo sapiens | place: Peru: Lima | collected 2013-01-03 ...
GGTGCGGGGGCGGGGGCCGGAGCCGGTTGCGGGGCGGCCTGCTGCTGCGCCTGGCCGGCAGCGAACAGCTGGCTGGCGTTCATGCCGCCCATGCCGCCTGCCATGCCCATGCCCATAAAGCCGGCCATCGCGCCGTTGGGGTTGGCTGCTGCCGCACGCATCGCGTCGCTCTGGGCGCTGGCGATATTGGCGGCCGCCATCGTGGGATCGCGCATGACCGCGGCCTTCTGCAGGTCCTTGATCATCTGCTCGTCTTCTTGCGAAGCGGCGATTGAGTTGACGCCAAAGCTCACGATCTCGACGCCGCGCAGGTCACGCCAGTCGGCGGAGAGGACCTCGTTGAGCGCGCGGGCGAGCTCGGTGGTGTGGCCGGGGATGGCGCTGTAGCGGATGCCCATCTCCGAGATCTTGGCAAAGGCGGGCTGCAGGGCGGTGAGCAGCTCGGACTTAAGCTGGCTGTCGATCTTGTCGCGCGTGTAGCTATCGGTCACGTTGCCGCATACGTTGGTGTAGAACAGCAGCGGGTTGGTGATGCGGTACGAATACTCGCCGTTGCAGCGCACGGAGATGTCGACGTCCAGGCCAATGTTGTTATCGACCACGCGGAAGGGCACGGGCGAGGCGGTGCCGTACTTGTTGCCGATGATCTCCTTGGTGTTGATGAAGTAGACACGCTGGTCCTTGCCCGCGTCGCCGCCAAAGGTAAAGCGGCTGCCGATATTGGCGAAGGTCTCCTTGATGGAATCGCCCAGGTTGCCGCTAAAGACGTTCGGCTCGCTGCCGGTGTCAAAGACGAACTCACCGGGCTCCAGCGCGACTTCGATGATCTTGCCGTTTTGCACCACGAGCATGCCCTGGCCGTCGTTGACGGCGATGACCGAGCCGTTGGAGATGACGTTGTCCTCGCCGCGCGTGTTGGAGCTGCGGCCGCCGGTGCGCTTGCTGCCCTTGCAGGCCAAGACGTCAGCGGGCATCGATTCGCAGTAGATAAATTCCTTCCACTGGTCGGCCATGACGCCGCCGGCAGCACCCAATCCAGCTTTCAAGAGTCCCATGGTGATCTTCCTTTCTCGTCAAAGGCCGGGTGGTATTGGTCAGGATGGTTAATCGTCCTTGTCGTCCTTCATGACAACGGTGGTCTCGGTGTGGCTGAAGGTGTCGTGCTTCTCGGTCAGGTCGAGCTCGCCACAGTAGCAATCGGCGTGGGTGGCCTCGTTGGCCGTCTTGAGCTGGCCCACCAGCAGCACGTCTGCGATGACCACGATGATCAGCGGCGCGACGATGTTGATGAGGATGCCCTCGATATCAAAGGTGAGGTAATCCGGATCGAAGGCGTTCTCACCCATGAAGAGGATCTGGGAGAGGACAAATCCGATCACAAAGAACAGCACCGAGGCGATAGCGAGCTTGGGCTTGGAGCAAGGAAGCTCGCCGACCAAGCGGCCGGTCTGGCCGTTCATGGCAAACAGGTAGCTCTTGCCGTTCCACGAGGTGGAAAGCATCCACACGGGGAACAGGGCATAGTCGCTGTCTTCCCAGGTGTAGTCGAGCTGCTTGCTTTCGACCGTGGCATCGTCATATTCGTCGACGACGGTTTCGCGCAGGGCCGAGATCGTGCTTTCCTCCATGCGGCGTTCGGCGCGCGCCTTGCAGGTTTCGCAGTCCTCGTCGTAGCGGTTGGCGATGTAGCCGGGCATATACGCGACCGAAAACGGGCGCAGGGCATCGTAGTCAAACGGCTCGATGGCGTCCATGTGGCCGTCGGGCATCTTGGACGATCCGTCGACGGGCACGCGCTTAAACGAGATGTTTCCCTTACGGTAGGCGTCGTAGTGGTCGGTGGTCGTGACGGTGCGGTCGGATTCCTCGGTCACGGTCTCGTTGGTCGCGTCAAAGTACACTTCGCCGTCAACGCGGGTACCGTAGAGCCAAAACGGCACGTAGACACCTTGGACCTCGTCGATGTGGCTGCCGGTGACAAAGCTCTTGGGCAGCAAGATCTTGCCCTTGTAGTGTTCCTTGAGTGCGGCCGTGACGTCATCGCGCCCGAGCTTAAATGGAATCACCAGGTCGGGCGAGAAGTCGCCCGAAAGCTGACCGGGCGCTACGGCGGAGTTGCCGCAGTACGGGCAGGTGGTGACAGCGACGGTGCCGTCGGACACGAGCTCGGCGCCGCACGACGAGCAGATGTAGCCGGCGTTTTGGGCGAGCTCCTGCACCGCGTCGTCGGCGACGGGCTTTGGCGTTGCGGCTGCGGCATCGGCTTTGGCGTCTGCCTTGTCCTGGCGCTCGCGATAGAGGGCCTCGACTTCTTCGACTTCAAAGCGCGAGTCACAGTAGTCGCAGACGAGCTTTTGCTCGGCGCTTGCAAAATGCAAGGGGCCACCGCAGGCAGGGCACTGATAGTTAACGCTCTCGAAGGCCATGATCGGTCCTTTCCGTGCCGGGGGCTATGCGCCGATGGCGCCGCCGCAGTATTCGCAGCGCCCACTGGCATCGGGAATGGTGGTGGCGCCGCAGAAGGGGCAGGTCACCGCGGTCTTGGGGGCCTTAGCGGCCACGACGCTGTCCCGCGTCTCCTGGCGCAGCTGCACCAGCGCATCGCGGACTTCGGTTGCCTGGCGCTTGGCCTCGCGATATTCGATGGAGCCGCGCTGATCGATGGTGGAGTCGTTCACGCGCAGGTTGATCTCGGTAAAGTACGGCGTGTTGACGTGGATGGTCAGATTAAAGTCGTAATCCAGGTCGTAGCGCGGCGGGTTGTAGCTCTCGCGCTCGCCGTCCTTGGTCTCGCGATAGATCTCGGTGCGCTGCTCGTCGATATCCATATCGCAGCCGAGTACCTGCGAGAACTCGATGATGTCGGGATTGGCGTCGCGCCAGCGGCTCTGCGAAGTGATGATCAGCAGGCCCGCGTCCTCGTCGAGCATGATATTGGTGCGCCCGGCCGAGAGCGTGCGCGTGGGATTGAACGATGCCAGGCGCTCGGCATTGGCCTCGCGATAGGCGAGCTGCTCGCGAATGTCGTCCGCGGTGCTAGAGCGATAGCCTCCAAAGAAGGGAGAGAGCTTGCCGACGCATTCTTTGCACAGGTAGCCTTCGTTGATCTTGGTCTTACCTAGAAGTCCCAGCTCGGTACCGCAAATCGCGCACTCTTTCTTCTCGAACATCTTGTCAAAGAAGCCCATGATTGCCTCCCATCAACAGGTAGCGTGTGTCACTTTTGATGATGGGGGAGTGTGCGATCTTTCACGATACCCAGACGGCTCAAGAGGTCTCCACAACTGGGACACATGGCCCATTTTTGACTAGTCGTTGGGGACGTTCTTAAACGACTGGTCGCGGGGGACACTCTTCGGCCACTCATTGGGGACGTACTTAAATGAGTGGTGGTTGGAGACACTCCTGGCCGAGCTAGAGATCGCGCGCGTCCCTTCTGGTCCATGCGGCTCAAAATCGCGGCGTGATGTGGACGGCTGGGGTCGAATTGGCAACATTTCGAGCCTGGCTTCGATATTGAGACTGGTTCTTTATTAAAATAGATTTCCAGACAATTGAGCGGCCGGGGGTTAACCATGAGGGGCATGGGAGACACAACTGCATATTTGCGTCGGGGCATTCGGGAGATTATATGCCTAGCGCTGTTCTTCTTCACGTTTTTGGCGTGCGAGTATCTCTTTGATGTGCGCATGGCCGAGTTCGTGCCATCGAGTGAGGTCGTCATCTACGAGAGCATCGTTGTCGGCGCGAGCGTGATTGGCTTTTTCGTGCGCCCATTTCTGTACTATCGCCGTCCCCAGACGATCGATGCGACGAGCGATATTACGGGCGTGCTGTTGGCATCGGCGTTGCTGCTGATGATTATGGCAGTGCGGTTTGAGGTGGTAATTGCCGGCGGCCTGGTGGCGTGCTGCGCCCTGGGCTATTGCGGATCGACCGCCCATGCCAATCTTGCGCGGCGTTTTGCACAGACGCCCTGCCTGGCGCGCGCCGTGGCGGTTTCCTATGCTGCGGGCATTTTGGTGCAGGTGCTCAACCATATGGTGATGCCTGCGGGCATTCCTCAACAGTTTGTCCTTATTGCCTGTGCGATTGCGCTGGTTGGGCTGCTTCACGGTACCCGCCGAGCTAAATTGCGCGATGAGTCCGCGCCCGAGTTCGAAGCCGAGATTGCCGAGCTATCGGTCGATGCGTCGGAGCATGGCGCCAAGTGGCGCGATGATCCCGAGGCAAAGGCGGCCTTCCAGGGTGCCGTAGTGCGCTTGACGGTGGCGACCGCCTGCCTTACCGGCGTATTCGCGGCTCTCAATGCCGGTCTTACGACTTCGCATGCCGCCGGCGCCATCGATCTGGGTGACTGGCCGCGCTTGCTGCTGGTTGTGAGTGCGCTTGCTGCCGGCGCCCTGTATGACCTGCGCGGGCGTTCGTATATGAATATCATCATGACGTGTGCCGCCATGCTGTCCACGCTCTCGTTCTTTGTACTTCTCACCGATGGCAACGGTGGCAACACGCTTGCCGCCACGATTATCTTTTACCTGGGCACGGGCTTTTTCGTGGTGTTCTTCACCGCGAAGTTCGCCGCGATTTCGATGTATGCCCGCTGGGCGTATCTGTGGCCGTGCATGGGCCGCGTCATCAACAACGTTTGCTCAATGCTCGTGACGGCTCCGGCGGTGGCGATTATCTCGAGCCAAAACGTGCTGATGGCGGTGGGTGTCGTGCTCGTGCTGTTCGTCGGCATCGCGATTTCGCTGTTGGGACAGTTTGGGCAAGACGGCGAGCGCGAGGCGACGCATGGCGGGCTGGCGTTTGCTACTGACGATCTTGGCGTGAGCCGTGCGCCCGATCAGGCCGACACGGTGCCCCTGGAGCCGCCGGAGCTTTCGTTTGACGATCGGCTCGACGGCTTCGTTGCCGCCTTTGGGCTCACCAAGCGCGAGCGCGATGTTCTGGAGGCGCTAGTCGTTTCGGACGACAGCGTTCAGGACGTTGCGGCGGCGCTCTTCCTTTCGCGCTCCACACTCTACCGCCACATTGCCTCGATCAACAAAAAGGTCGGTACCAATTCGCGCGTGGCGCTCATTAGCCTCTTCTGGTCCTGGACGCCCCAAGACTAGCTAACCACCACAAAGGGGACAGGTACCTTTGTGGTGGTTTTTTTACCTGCAAAAATATGAATATGAGACATTTGTCACCTGCCGTTTTGGCGCTCAAAGGCATATGAATGTGATGCTGAGCAAAGCAGAACGGAAGGGGTGGGCCTATGGCGTCTCGTGGCTGCGCGTCTAATAAAATTGCGGGCGCGCTTATCGCCGTGGTGGTCTTTGCCGCGGTGGTGACACTCATGCGAGTTTACGGTGCCGATGCCCATGGCGCTCAGGGAAAGACTGCCGCGCAGGCGTCGCTCAACGATCGTGCCGCCGTTCCGGTGGCGGTCAAGCTTATCGAGGACGGGGAGGCGCGGGCGGTCTATGAGACCGACGATCCCGAGTTGGTCGCATCTGCCTTTGCCGCGCTCGACGGTTGCACCGTGGGGGACGCGGTGGATGAGCGGATGAGCGACGCCGGTCGCACGCTCGTCTTTGTCTATGCAGGCGGTTCGGAGCAATCGGTAGAGCTCGAAGGCAAGAATATCGTGCTCGATAAGACGGCGTACCGACTCAACGGTGCCGATGAATTATGGCGGCAGCTTGCCGCTATCAAGAGCAGTCAACGAAATTAGGGATGTACGGGATGAGTGACTTGAGATTCTGCCCGGCGTGTGGGGCGCAGCTGCCTCGGGTCGCCGGCGTGCCAGTGCGGTTTTGCCCGGGGTGCGGCGTCCGGCTCGAGGGCGTTGCATGCGACTCGGATGCCACGGGGTCTGTGAATGACGCTGCTGCCGATGATGGCGCGAGCGAAGGCCGCGAGCCGAGCGTGGCCGTGCCGACCGATGTGCCGACGCAGAGTGCCGAGTCCGAGTCACCTTCTGGGGACACAACCTCGGCGGACGCTCCTCGTGCCGGTGAGCTTGAGCTTCATGCCGCATGCGATGCCTCTGGCGGGCAGGCGCTCGCGCAGGTAGCACTGCCGCGGGGTTGGCGAATCGAAGAGGCGCATCTTGAGCGCAGCGGCAGCTTCGACTGCCCGATTTCGGTTGGCGTGACGGCGACGGGCCCGATGCGCGAGCGGATTATGTACCACTCCGAGCTCTGTTACGTGGATGCGGGTGCCGTTGCCAAGCGTATCCCCACGCAAACCGAGCACAAGGCGTTTATGCACGTGGAGGCAGCTTGCGACGAGCTGGCTCAGGCCTGCGCGGCACAGCTGGGCGCACGGGCGGAGGTTGTGGCCGAGCAGCCGTACCCATCGAACGCGGCGCTCGATATCGAGCGCGAGCGTGCTCGCGTAAAGCGCGAGGCTGCAAACGACTTTGCGATTCAGGGCTTTTCGATGGAACCGAGCGATGTGGTCTATGAGTGCCGCATGCGTCGATATCGGCTCGCGGGCGTCCCGGCGCCTACCGAGCTTGCAGTGGCGGCAAAGGTCGAGGGCTATGTAGTCTCGATCGGTGGAGTCGCGGGTTCTGTGGGTAAAGGCGTTGCCGCCGGGGCCGAGGCGCTGCTGGGCGCGGGCCTTTCGAGCGGACTGATCGGTGGCGTTCTGGGTAAGCGCCTGCGCGAGCGCCAGGCGGCGGCAGCGGCGGGACAGGGTATCGCGCAAGAGCAGGCCACGAGCCGGGGCGATTGCCCAGACGGGGCGCCGTTCAAGCTGGGCGCGGCAGACCTGTTGCAGTGGCGTATCAGGGACAGCTTCTGCCTGGTTGCGCCGGAAGGCCGTCTGGACGAGGCGGCCTCCACGGCGCTTGCCTCAATGGCGTCGACTCTGCGGCTCAACCCGTCGATTGCGCGCGAAGCGTGCGCTCAAAAGCAGCAGATGGTGCTCGAGCAGCGTCAGCGCACGCAGATGAACATCGCCCAGCAGCAACAGCAGTTCGCGGCCTGGCAGCAGATGCATGCCTCGCAGCAGGCGGCGTTCGACAGCTACCAGCAGGCTTGGTTTGAGCGCAGCGATCGTCAACACGCCGCGAATATGGCCGCCAGCGCGGCCAATTTCTCCAGCGCAGGTGTGGGAACGGGCGCGGCGTCGTATTCCGATGCCATCCGCGGGGTCAACCATTACACCAGGCCCGACGGTACCGATGTCGAGGTTTCGGTGATGGCGGATCAAGCTTGGGTGAACGGCTCGGGCGACGTGATCGGCACGCGCGATGGCTTTGAGCCCGGTTTTGGCTGGACGGAGCTGCCCCGTCAATAGCGTGAGTGGGCTACGGGAGGATCGGTGTCGAGGCGTTGCTCGGCGCTGTGATAAGAAACGGGAAAGGAACAACGATGAGGGAGACGGTTATTTCGCGCACGGCGTTTGTCGCGGCGGCGGGAACGGCGTTGCTGACGCTTGCGGGATGCGGCGGACAGCAGGCGCAGGACACGACGGGTTTTAACGACGATCGCCCGGTAAAGGACAAGATGGATGCGGGCTCGTCATCGGGTGATTCCGGTGATGCGGGCGGCGGTGCGGACACAGACAGCGGCTCGGCGGACGCGTTCGATACGTGGTCGGATGACTGCTGGGATGCGCACCGCAACATCAGCATCGCAGCGTTGCTCGAGCTTAAGGGCTGGCAGTTGCAGGAGTTTGCGTCGCAACAGGGTTATACCTGGCAAGATGCGCTCGAGATGTACGAGAACGAGGCAGGTCGCGTGCTCAGCGTCTGCAATATCAGCAAGGACGGCGCAACCGAATGGCTCGGCGAGGATGACATCGGAAAGCTCGACAGGGGCGGCACCGGGAGTACCGTGATGTTTACGCTGCAGCTTGCGGGCTATTCGAGCTGCGAGGATGTTATCGCGGGCTTTTCCGTTCCGGTTGAGGACCGGGCGCAGATCACCTCGGGCTCGTGGATTGCGTGCGTCAACGGTTCCAACATGGCGCGTCACGTTGCCATGGTGAGCCCGATGGAAAACGGCGACTACCGCCTGGACCTCATTACCGAGGAGGCCATCAAAACCGGTACGTTTACCCAGGGCGGCGGTGCCCCCACGATTAACGAATTTTGGCAGGAAAAGACCGGACGCGCGCTCGGCTAAGCGCGACGCGGCCAATAACATAGCGAGGGACGAACATGATGAACGAGATGACGATGAGCCGCGCGGCTTTTGTGGCGGGCGCGGGCACGGTGGCTTGCGCGCTGGCTGGCTGCTCGGGCACTACGGGCGGCGTCAAGGCGGCGAGCACGGCGGACGCCGCCTGCGTGGACGACAATGCCAACGTGACGGTCTATGCCGCAATCAACCTGGGCGGTGCCGATCTGGTGCGCCTGCTCAAACATCAAAATTATGAGTGGCAAGGCGAGAACGTGGGCTACGGCGCCGTCGATGACGCGGGATTTTTCGCCTTTACCTTTTCCAGGGTTTCGGACGATGTGGACGAACTTGCAAATAGCGCGATACCGCTTTCGGAGTCCGAGTACGAGGAGCTTGAACCGGGCGGCGGAGACGATAGCGTGGCGATCTTGCTTTCGGTGGCAGGCTATACGACGGGCGATCGCGCGCTCACCGGCGCGATCGGCGATGCGGCGATGGTGCAGGAGAAATGCACGATCGATGATACCCAGTATTGGCTGGTCAAGGCGCTTGACGGCCACCGCTACGTGATTATGGCCAACGACACCGAAGACGATGGCGACAGCGCTCATGACATCTATATCTACAATGAGGCTTTTATTCGCACCGGCTATCTGAGCGGCGGCGACCAGATCGATATCGACGAGCTCTGGAGCCGCCTAACCAACGCCTCGTAACGCCCCAAAACCACCACAAAGGCGACGGGCACCTTTGTGGTGGTTCAATAACTTGCGGTGGAATAGTTCCTGAATAAGGCTTGAGGGCCTTAAAACAGGAACTATTCCACCGCAACTGCTGAGGGGACGGGTTGTGGAAACGGCTGCCGTGGCGGACTCGGGCTGTCTGTTACAGCAGCTCGCCGTGACGGGCGATGTAGCGGCGCTTGGCCAGCTGGGTCAGTGCAATGTAGGCGGCGACGATGCCGATGAGCAGTGCAAAGAAGCTCAGCGGCAGCGGCATGAGGCCCAGTGCATCGGCGATAGGGCTTGCCGGCATCCAGGTGACAAGTGCCAGGCCCAAGACGGTGAGCACACACAGTGCGGGGGCGGCGTGATCGCGCGGGCTCGGCAGGCGCGGGGAGCGCAACATGTGGATCACGAGCGTCTGCGACCACATGGACTCGACGAACCAGCCGCTCTGGAAAATCGCCGCAAAGGTCGCCATGCCGGCAACATTGCCCACGGCGGCAAGCTCTGCCCAGCTCACGCCCACGGCGGCGGGACACACCACAAAGAAGAGCGCGGCGAAGGTCACGATGTCAAACAGCGAGCTTACAGGGCCCAGTTCGAGCATGAAACCCTTGATGGACGCGGCGTCCCAGGCACGCGGGCGGGCAGTCCAGGCATCGTCGACGGTGTCCCACGGCAGCGCGATGCACACGATCTCGTAGACCAGCGACAGCAGCACCAGTTGCAGGGCGCTCATGGGCAAGAACGGCAGGAACAGGCTCGCGACGGTCACGGACAGTACGTTGCCAAAGTTGGAGCTCACCGTGGTCTTGAGGTACTTGAGCAGGTTGCCGTAGGTGCGACGGCCTTCGATGATGCCGCGCTCGAGCACGCCCAGGTCCTTCTGGAGCAAGATGATGTCGGCGGATTCCTTGGCGATGTCAACGGCCGAATCGACCGAAATGCCGCAATCGCACGCACGCATGGCGGCGGCGTCGTTAATGCCGTCGCCCATAAAGCCCACGGTGTGGCCGAGCAGTTCGCGCATGACGCGTACCAAGCGCGCCTTCTGCAGCGGCGAGAGCTTGGCGAAGAGGTGAGTTTTCTTGGCGCGCTCGGCAAGTTCGGCGTCATCGAGCGCATCGATCTCGGAGCCTAGTAAGACGTTGCTCGCATCGATGCCGATCTGCTCGCAGACGGTGGCGGCGACGCGGTCGTTGTCGCCGGTCAAGACCTTGACCGCCACGCCCTTGGCCTCGAGGGTGGCGACAGCGCCCGCTGCACTTGCTTTGGGCGGATCGAGGAAGGCTAAAAAGCCCATGAGCACCATGTCGTTCTCGTCGGCGACGCCAAACTCGCCCACGCAGCGCGGATTGGTCTTCTGCGCCACGGCAATCACGCGCAGGCCCTCGGCGTTGAGTCTGGCGATCTGCTTGCGAATCTGGGCGAGCTTATCGTCGGTGAGCGGCTGGGCGATGCCATCGACTTCGACAAAGGAGCAGATTTCGAGCATCTCTTCGGCAGCTCCTTTGGTGACCATCTGGGTTTTGCCTTGGGCGTCGGCGACAACTACGCTCAGGCGACGGCGCGAGAAATCGAAGGGCACCTCGTCGACCTTGGTATAGCGGTTGCGCAGGCTCTGGCCCAACATGGAATCGGGCGCGACGGCCGAGGGCGTTACATCGGCACGGTCGATTACGGCCAGGTCGATAAGATTTTTGAGGCCGGTCTGGAAGAAGCTGTTCAAAAACGCATGGCGCAGCACGCGCGTGTCTTCGTTGCCGTCGGTGTTGAGATAGCGCTCGAGCACGATGCGGTCTTCGGTGAGGGTGCCGGTCTTGTCGCAGCACAAGACGTCCATCGCGCCGAGGTTTTGGATCGCCGGCAGATCCTTGACGATGACCTGGCGACGGGCGAGGTCCTTGGCGCCCTGCGACAGGCTCGTGGTCACGATGACGGGAAGCATCTGCGGCGTGATGCCCACGGCCACGCTCGTGGCGAACAGCAGCGCGTCGATGACGTTGCCTTTGGTGGCGGCGTTGATGGCAAAGACGGCCGGCGCCATGACGAGCATAAGACGTACGAGCAACATGGAGACACTCGAGACGCCGCGGTCAAACGCGCTCTTCTCGCCGCGTCCGTTGAGCATCTTGGCGATGCCGCCCAGGTAGGTGTTCGAGCCGGTGGCAACGACAAGCGCCATGGCGGTGCCGTTTTGCACGGAGGTGCCGGTAAAGACGGTGTTCTTGCAGGCAGAGAGCGGCAGCGTGGAGCCGTCGGCGCCCTCGACGACGGTGACGGCAGCGGTCTTCTCGACGGCCTCACTCTCGCCGGTGAGCGCGGATTCGATGACAAACAGGTCGCGCGCTGTGATGATGCGGGCGTCTGCTGGCACCATATCGCCGGCAGAGAGGCGGATCACATCGCCGGGGACGAGCTCATCGAAGGGAATCTCGGTGTGCTCGCCGTCGCGCAGGGCACAGCAGGTGTTGGAGACCAGGTCCTTAAGGGCCTCGGCCGCATTGCCGCTGCGGGCTTCTTGGATAAACTTCATGCCGCCCGATACCAGCAGCATAATGCCGATGACGATGACCGTGGAGGGGTCACGCTGCGGCTCGGGCACGGTGAGCACGTCGATGTAGAGCGAGACCAACGCGAGCGCGGCGAGGATGCCGGCGAAGGGGTCGACGAACGCATCTGCGATGCGGCGGGCGAGCGTCTTGGTCGGCGCCTCGATGGTGTTGGGGCCGGAGGCGTCCAGGCGCTCGGCTGCCTGCTCGGCGGTGAGGCCGTTTGCCGTGGCGTCAAGCAGCACGAGGGCATCCTCGGCGCTATGGGTGACGGCGAATATGGTGTTCTTGGACAGGCCGGTGTGAGCGGCAGGGCGCGCCGCGCGGCGGCGCTTGGAGATAGCTTCGAGTACCGTGGCGGTTTTGAGCATCAGCATAGGGTCCTCCTTGTTGAAGGGAGTTAGCGTACGTGTCGTATTGAATTGCAAAAACCCTAGATGTCGCTCACGTCATGCTCGCGAATCACCACAAAGGGGACAGGCACCTTTGTGGTGGTTTTGACGATCTGCTGTTGGCGCTTATGCGTGCGCGGAATCCTCGCGGCGTGCCGAGGGCGACATGCAGGTTTTTCGACTATGGCTGCCTTCCATGGCACACCTCCTTAAGGCCGGGCGCAGCGCGCTTTGGGTATCTCGTGCCCGTTTCAATCCGCCGGTATTTTTGACGAGGGGGTTTGCCGTGTCAACCCCATTGTTCGGAAAATCATCGCCCCTGACAAAGCCCTTACAGAGTGCCGTGGCTCCAAAGCGCGCCCGCATCGATGCCCTGCCTGCGCTAAACTGGAGGGCACGTACGCGATTACGAGAGGAGCCCGCATGGAGGCTTACAAGCAAGAGTTCATCAAGTTTATGGTCGAGTCCGACGTTCTTAAGTTCGGCAGCTTTACGCTCAAGAGCGGCCGTCAGTCCCCGTTCTTTATGAACGCCGGCGCCTACGTGACGGGCTATCAGCTCAAGAAGCTGGGCGAGTATTATGCCCAGGCCATCCACGATAACTTTGGCGACGACTTTGACGTGCTGTTCGGGCCGGCCTACAAGGGCATTCCCCTGGCCGTCGTGACCGCGATTGCCTACCACGAGCTGTACGGCAAGGAGGTCAAGTACTGCTGCGACCGCAAGGAGGCCAAGGACCACGGTGCCGACAAGGGCAACCTGCTGGGCTACGAGCCCCAGGACGGCGACCGTGTGATCATGGTCGAGGACGTTACCACCAGCGGTAAGTCCATCGACGAGACCTATCCCAAGGTCAAGGCTGCTGCCGATGTCGAGATCAAGGGTCTGATCGTGTCCCTCAACCGCATGGAGGTCGGCAAGGGTGGCGTGACCACCGCGCAGAAGGAGATCGAGGCCAAGTACGGTTTCCCCGTCGCGAGCATCGTCTCCATGGCCGAGGTCGTCGAGACCCTCTACAACCACGAGATCGACGGCAAGGTCGTCATCGACGACGAGCTCAAGACCGCTATCGATGCCTACTACGAGCAGTACGGAGTACGTTAGTTACGCGGTTCTACGAACCGCGTAACGGCTTGACGCTGCAAACGCCCCTAAGCGGCAATCTGCCTTTCAATCGTCGGGCATGGCCAGAAGGCCTATGCCCTCCTCTTTCAAGGCACCTTGCTCGCTTAGGGGCGTTTTCGCTGTCGGTACCAAGACATCGGCGTTGCCTTGGTTGGCAGTTGGGGACGTTCCTTTTCTGCCGGCACCTGGGGACACTCCTTGCCAATGTGCCAAAAATGAGCGTGGATAATCTCCCGGTTTTGGCCTGTGTGCGGGCTCAAAGTGGGAGATTATCCACGCTCGTTAGATAAGCGTTCGAAAATCCCACGCTCGTCGCTACTTGAGCCCGGGTAGGCGGGTGTAGGGGAACGAGCGCTCTAGGAACTTGGAGCAGCGGGCGTAGTCTTTGGCGAAGTAGCTGCTGTAGAGCGAATCGAGCACGTATTGCACGGCGATGTGGCTCGCGAACTGTGTGATGCGATGCGTCATGCTCTCGTGATCGCTCACCGTAAGGTAGGCGGCAAAGCCGGGGTGAATGCGCGCGCAGTATGGCGTGCCGATGACGATGACCGGGACATGCTGGCTGCTGAGGATCGGCAAGATTTTCTTGAGGTTGGGCGCAAGGCCGCTGTAGGAGATAACGATCGCCGCGCGGTCTGAATCCGAGGTAAGCGCCGTTCGCACCTGGGCCTCGACACCGTTGTGGCACGTCGCGCTTTTACCGGCGGAGAGCAGGCGGTCACGGAACATCCCCGCTGGATAGAGGTTGTGCGAGCCCGTGTAGATGTCGACCTGTCGGGCGTTCGCGATGAGCTTGGCGGCGTGGTCAAGCTGCGTGGGGTCGAGCAGCTCCTGCGTTTCGGCCAGCGTGGTCTGGTAGAGCCCCTCCATGCGCTCCATGACCTGCGCGGGGGTGGACGTAGCGTCGAAGGGAAAGTTGATATCCACGTCACGTCGGTTGCCCGATTCGGTTGCCAAGCGGATGAGCTCGACCTTGAGGTCCTTAAAACCCTCGAGGCCGAGCTTTTTGTAAAACCGGTGCACGCTCGCGACCGAAACGTTGGTGCGCGCGGCGAATTCCTTGATGGAGAGTCCGCGGATGTCCTCGCCGATGGCAAGGGCTGCAATGCCGAGTTGTTGCTCGGTGGGGGTGAGGCCTTGCGCTTCGGTGATCTTGCGTTTGATATCCATGCGAGCTCCCACACTCGCCAAACCTACCAAAAAGGGACGGTTTTATTTTGGCACGTTTCGGTCGGTATCAGGAGGTGCCAGGGGCGGGGTGGCGGCGGGGTGCCGCTGCGAAAAGAAGTATCGGGCTTGGTGCGCTCGCTTCTGCCCGTTCCGTGCGCAGGCGATGCTCGGCTTATCGACCTGCGATGCAAAGGAGACGCTCGTCCCACGAGCACTACCGGGAAGGGCTCGCAATTCGAGTCCCCACCTTAGCATTTGAACCATTTGGCACTATAATCACCATAGGCATGCGCAAAACGTTGCGCTTAATCAAGAGGAGAAAACGTATGGGTCTGTTTGACATGTTCAAGAAGAAGGCTGAGCCCGCGGCTGCCGCTGCCCCGGCCTCCATCTCTGCTTCTGCCGGCGCCGACGTGCTGTGCTCGCCCGTCAAGGGCAAGGTCATCAAGATGGCCGACGTGCCCGATCCCGTCTTTGGTGGCGAGGTTCTGGGCAAGGGCTGTGCCGTGTGGCCCGAGGACGATCTGGTCTACGCTCCCTGCGACGGTAAGGTGACCGTCACCATGGGTCACGCCGTGGGTCTGCAGTCCGATAGCGGCATCGAGGTTCTGGTGCACGTTGGCGTCGATACCGTCAACATGAACGGTGATGGCTTCGAGGGCTTCGTCAAGGCCGACGACGTTGTGAAGGCCGGCCAGCCCATACTCAAGATTGACCGCGCCAAGATCGCCGCTGCTGGTTACAAGGACTGCGTCGTGGTGGCCGTGTCCAACACCGCCGAGTTTGCCGACGTCGAGCTCACCGTTGAGGCAGAGTCCGCCGTCGCCGCCGGTGACGCCATCGTTAAGGTCGTCCGCAAGTAAACTGCGGCATCCAAAGGATGTGCAAGGGTGGTCGGGTTTTCCGGCCACCTTTTTTATTGCACCGCGGGAAAGCGTTATATTGCACGTTGGGCGGACTTGCAGGCCGTTCGGACGCTAAAACGAACCGACCGCGCCTTCGTGCCGTCGAGGGTGTTCATAAGTGGATAGTATGGGCTTACTTACTACAACGTGCGCCGCGTCTGGGAAGCGCGGTGCCGCTCATCGGGAGGAACAACATGAAAAAGAAGCTGCTGCTTGCGCCCCTCATGGCCGTCTTGGTTGCATGTGTGGTCGTGCTTTCCGGTTGCGGAGGCCCTTCGATTGAGGAACTCATCACCGAGGATCTTACGACTCAGTTTGACGAGGTCAAGAACGGTGGCGACGATTTCCTCTCTGGTCTGGAGGAGGCTTCGGGCGACGAGTTCGAGCAGCTGGGTATCGATCCCAAGGAGTATGCCAAGACCTATCTCGAAGGCTTTGACTACAAGATCGGCGACGTGACGGTCGACGAGGACAAGGGTGTCGCGACCGCCGAGGTCTCCATCACCTGCAAGTCCATGAACAAGATCGTCGAGGACTTCTCCACCCAGTATCAGGAGAAGGTCGCTGCGCTTGACACGGTTCCTTCCGATGACGAGCTGTACAAGATGGCCGGTCAGGTTATGGTCGATGTGACCAAGGCCACCGAGCCCAGGAAGACCACGGTTATCTTCAAGTACACCTGCAACGACGACGGCGAGTGGTCTGCCGACGACTCCGTCAACTCCGAGATGATGGATGCAATGCTGAGCTAGTTCGTTGCGGCGTTTTACCAAACGCCGCAACTGCTCGACGCTGCGCGGGCACCAGAGCGACAACTTGTCATTCAAAGAGGACGGCATGACCAGAAGGTCTATGCCG
>ERZ1032651.282-NODE-282-length-15821-cov-14.390651_pt1 | contig 15821 bp, 10 predicted proteins | sample MGYA00518732_ERZ1032651 | MGnify/ENA primary metagenome ERZ1032651 (study PRJEB33719, sample SAMN04261399) | wastewater metagenome | biome: periurban shantytown; feature: human; material: feces | host: Homo sapiens | place: Peru: Lima | collected 2013-01-03 ...
AGAAGTTTTCCACGGTGTCATTGTAGATTTCCCGCAGCTTGAGCGTGCTGTCCACGACCTGGTGGCTGCACACGTCCAGAATGTTTTCCTCCGTAATCTGGTCAAAACGCTCTACGGAAAGCTTGTTCTCCCGCTTGCGGTGCATGATGGTGGATTTCACCAGGATGACGACCACCAGGGCCAGCAGCCCGAAGATGGCGTACACCTGCCCGTAGTGCAGGACGGTCGCCATGACGGCGGCCAGCGTGAAGGCGGCCAGGCCGGTCATGAACCAGCCGGAGATTACGGTCAGTACGCCGGTCACGCGGTAAACCGCGCTTTCCCTGCCCCACGCCTTGTCCGCCAGGGAGGAACCCATGGCTACCATGAACGTCACGTATGTGGTGGAAAGGGGGAGCTGCTTGCCCGTGGCCCACGCGATCAGCAGGGAAGCCACCGTCAGGTTCACCGTGGCGCGGATCAGGTCAAAAGCCACGCGGTCCTTGGGGTTCAGTGGCTGCGGGGCAGCATCCCACTGATGGTTCATGCGCACCAGCATGCGGGCGGGGATAAGCTTTTTCACCCCGCGCCCCAGCGCGATGGCGCTGCGCACGATGGCGCGGGCGGGGGGAACGGAGCCGAAGCGTTCAATGCCTCCTTCACCCTGCCGGGAAAGCTCCACGCCGGTGGCGATCACCGTCTTCGCCTTCTTGGAGAACCACAGCGCAAAAATCATCATGCATCCGGCGGCAAAAAGAATGTAATGGTTCACCGGAACGCCCTGCCCGGGCATCAGGCATTCCATGGCGGTGATGGAGGAGGCGGAGCCGCCGGCCTCCACTACGCCTGTGGCGTACTGGAAGGAATCCAGGCCGCCCATGAACACGCCGATGAAGTTCACGAGGTCGTTGCCCGCAAAGGCCAGGGCCAGGGAGAAGGTGCCGGCCAGCACGGTCAGGCGCAGGATGTTCGTCATGAACAGGTGCTGGAGCAGGAACATGAGCACGGAAAAACCGCCGAAGGCCACCAGCAGGGCCATGCCCAGGTTCTGGTCAATGTATTGAATGAAGGAAGGCTCCATCAGAGTGGATTCCTTCAAGCCCTTGAACACGGCAAAGTAGGCCACCGCCGTCATGGCGATGCCGCACCAGAAGCAGCCGAACCACTTGAAGCGGGACTGGTATTTGAACGTAAACGCCAGGCGGGAAACCCACATGACGATGGTGCCCACCGTGAAGGCGATGGCTACGGAAAGGAGAATGCCGGTGACGATTTCAAACGCCTTGTCCGTATTGATGAAGTCCCACACGGACTGCGTCATGTGAAGCTTGGAAATCTTGAACAGGGCCGTCGCCACGGCGGAGCCCAGAATGCCGAACACCAGGGAAACGGTGGTGGACGTGGGAAGGCCGAATGTATTGAAGGTATCCAGGAGTATCACCTCGCTGATCATCACCCCCAGGAAGAGCAGCATCACTTCGTGGTAACTGAACATGTTCGGGTGAAAAATGCCGTTGCGGGCCACCTCCATCATGCCGCCGGAGAAGCAGGCGCCCACCAGCACGCCGATGGAAGCCACGGTCAGGATCACCCGCACGGGGGCGGCCTTGGAACCAATGGCGGAGTTGAGGAAGTTGACGGCGTCATTCGCTACGCCGTTGATCAGGTCAAATGCCGCCAGAAGCAGCAGGGCTACGATGATAATCCAGTAAATTGAGTCCATAACTGTCTCTTGTGAATGGTGGGCGGAGGGCGTCCGCGAGCTGCACCACCGCCTCTTTACACGGAAACGGACGATTTTGCTACTGTTTTGTTACAGAAAAATCCTTTCGCCTTCTCAACGGGAACGGGGGAGGAAATCCAGCTCTTCAGGATCGGGCCAGCGGTGCCGGGGATAGCGCCCCGCCAGGTCTTTTTTCATCTGGCCGTAGCCGTTCCGCCAGAAGCTTTCCAGGGAGCCCGTCACCTGCCAAGGCCTCTGGCTGGGGGCCAATACCTCCACCTTCACGGTCACGGAGCCGTTGGCAATGCGCGGAGACGCCGCCACGCCGAACAGCCGCTGCACCGTAAGGCCGATCACAGGCGTGGAATCCACCCCGTACCTCACTTTCGCGTGCTGGCCGTTGGTCAGCGTGAGGCTCACCGGAGCGTAATCGTCCAGCGCCTTCGCCTGCCAGCCGGAGAGCCAGTCCCGGAGCACGGGAATGATCTCCCTCTCCTTGATGTCCTTGTAGCCCACGGCTCCCTCGCAAACCAGGGAGATGGCAACCAGCTTGTCTTCCTCTGAAAAACGGGGGAGTTCCAGTTCCGGCATCCAGACGCTTAAACCATTCAGACGGCGTATCCACTGCTCCACGGCGTCATCCCATTTCACCAGCTTCAAGGTTCCGTCCACCACCTTTTCCGCCAGAATGGGGGCGGCCAGCTCCGGCGGAGCGTCCCCGCGGTCCCGGTCTTCCAGCACCAGGTCTTCATACATCAGTCTCCGGTGCAGGCGCACGCGGCGCAGCGCGGCGTCAAAGACGGCCGCCTCCCCGCCGGAAAAACGCTCCGGCCAGACGGCGCGCAGCTCCTCCGGGTCAATGAGCGTACAGCGGCCCACACGGGTTTCCACCGCCTTTCCGGACAACTCCGCCACCTCCGCCGCCACAAAATGCTCCCCGTGGAACACCACGCTGCCTTCCGCCAGCCTGCCCCCCACGCCGCCGGCCATGCGGCACGTGTTGGCGGCCACTCCGTTCCGTACGCCCACATGGTCAGCAAAGCTCTCCATCATGGCGCGGACCACGGCAGGCCGCGCCGCCGTGAAATCCGGCTCCGGCATTTCCCGGGATTTCCCCCGGCTGCCGATGGACAAAAGCTGCCGGTACGCCATCCACACTTCCCGCGCCCCGCGGGCGGAAATGCCCCAGCGGGTGCACGCCCCCGCCTCAAACCCGGCGTCCACAGCCTTTTCCACCGCGCGCCACTCCGCCTGAAAATCCGTATAGTCCGCAGAATCGCGCAGGTTGTCGTTCAAGCCGCCCTTCATCGCTACGCCCTCCCCCTGCATCAGGGCCGCAATGGCGGCAAGCTCCACCACGCACTGTTCATCCTGCCCGGCCGCCATCAGGCGCGCCAGCCGCGGCGGCAGAGGAAAAGCGGTCATCCTTCTTCCCACGTCCGTCAGGCTCCCGTCCGCCTCCGTAGCTCCCAGGGCGGCCAGCAGGTTCACGGCCCGCTGCATCACCAGGGGGTCCGGCGCATCCAGCCAGCGGAACCCTTCCGGCGCGGTTATGCCCCACGCGGCCAGATTCAGCACGGCCCCCGCCAGATCCACCCGGAAACATTCGGGCGGATCAAAATCCGCCTTCCGCGCCTGCTCCGCCTCACTCCACAACCGGAAGCAGCGGCCCGGAGCCACGCGCCCGGCACGGCCCGCGCGCTGGGCGGCGGACGCCTTGGAAATCTTCGTCAGGTGCAGCGTATCCATGCCCCTGTAGGGGTCCCAGCCGGACCGGCGCACCAGACCGGAATCAATCACCGTGCGCACCCCCTCAATCGTCAGGGAGGTTTCCGCTACATTGGTGGAAACGATGACGCGGGGATTTTTCCCCTGCTCCACGGCGCGATTCTGCTGTTCCGGGGTCAACGCTCCGTAAAGAGGAAAAACGTCCCGGCCGCCCATCCACGGCCTGCCGGCCAGCAACTCCGCCGTTTTCCGGATTTCATACACGCCCGGCATAAATATCAGCACGTCCCCGCAGCCGTCATCCTTCACCGCCTCCTTCACGGCGTCCGCCGCCTGCTCCCACACGGGAGGGGGAGCCACCCTGCCGCGGCCGTCGCTGACCAGCCGGGGAGCCCGGTAAACGGTTTCTACGGGATACTGCCTTCCGTGCGCCTCCAGCACCCGGCAGGAGGCGCCCATGTAATCCCGCAGGCCGGATATTTCCAGCGTGGCGGACATCACCGCTACGGCCATGTCCAGGCGCGGGCCTTCCTGCAAGTCCAATACGCGCCCCAGGGACAAATCCCCGGAGAGGCTCCGTTCGTGAAACTCATCAAACACCACGGCGCTCACCCCTTCCAGGGCGGGCCGCTCCGTCAGCCAGCGTTCCAGCATGCCGTCCGTCACGTACGCAATGCGGGTGCGGGGGGAAATGTGCCGTTCAAAGCGCACCACATACCCCACTTCCTTCCCCAGCTCCACTCCGCGCAGCCGGGCCACGTGGCGCGCCAGCAGGCGCGCGGCCATCCGGCGGGGCTGAACGACGACGATCAGGCCGCGTTCCCCCAGCCCGGCGTCATCCATCATGGGGGGAACGCCGGTAGACTTGCCGGAGCCCGTGGGCGCTTTCAGCAGGATGCGCGGAGAGGGGGCTTGCAGCGCGTCCAGCAATTCTCCGCGGATTTCCTCAATGGGAAGGGAGGGGGAATCCATACCGGGTTACAGGGGAATCCGTTCATGCCCGGGCCGTTCAACCGATGCAGGCCAGCAGGAACCAGAAGAACGGCACGGTAAAGGAAGGACTGTCAATCAAATCAAAAATGCCGCCTATCCCCGGCAGCAGGGAGCCGGAATCCTTGATGGCCAGGCTGCGCTTCACCAGGGAGCCCGCCAGGTCCCCGTAAACGGACAGCAGGAAAATGAAGGAGACGCAGCCCACCAGCACCAGCATCTGGGGCATGGACAGGACGGAGACCCTGAACATCGGGAAAACCAGCCCGATGGCCGCCGCATTCGTCAGCACCCAGGAACCGAGGATGCCCTCCCACGTCTTCTTGGGGCTGATGTGGGGAATGAGCCTGCGTGAAAAAATGCGGCCGCCCAGCAGGAACCCGCTGACATAGGCAAAAATGTCCGCCATCTTCGTCACCAGAATGACCCATAGCACGCACATGACGATGGACGGATAAACATACCCTACCCTCATATAGGCCAGATGCAGGGCCAGAATGGCAAAGGCGAACAGCCAGCCGGGATAAATGAAGGAAAGCAGCGTGGTCCCGACGGAACGGAGCGCCCGGCTTCCCACCACCGGATACTTCATTTCACGGATAAAGGAAATCACGACCAGAAGGACCGGGGCGGCAAGCGCCACCAGAAGAGGAAGGGGAATCAGGAACGGGGCATTCTCCGTAGGGGCGATTTCCCGGAACTTGGTCACGTAGCACGCCCAGGACAGCAGCACGGGATACGCCGCGCCGAAAAGAAAGCTCAGGTTCGGCTGGGAGGCTTTTCTGGAACGCAGCAGCATGTGCCTCCATTCCCAGGAGGCCAGGATGCAGAAGATGCAGACCAGCCCGTAATACCCAAGTTCACGGTCCCACCACAGGGCCCCCGCCAGCAAACCCAGCAGAACCACGGTGCTGAATGAACGCTGCAGCAGAACGCCCATTTTGCTTCCGGAAGGCTTCTTGTCCTGGTTCGGTGTTCTCATCATCACGCGAAGTGTACAGAAAACCTCCGTGACCTCAATCCTGAAATGCTCCCTTCCCCGAGGGGCCATACTGGAAACATCCGCGCCCCGTCCGGCCCTCCCCCCCGCTGACAAGGAAGGAATGCCTTCCCCGCTCCGGGAGAAATGCGGCGGCGGAAAAAGAAAAAGGCTGCCGTCAAGCGGGCGGCGCTACGGCACACGGGAAAAAGCCTCCGGAAACCGCGTTCTCCTTCCTGTACGGCCCCAATATGACAAATGCCGGACTTCCGCACAGAATTTCAAACTTTATGGTGTATTTGTCCACTAATGAATTTGCCTCTTTCTTTCTCCCGTGCCCTGCATCCGCAGAGGATTGCAACCCCGCCGGATGCCGTTCCTTCCGGACGGACGGGGGTTTTTCCGCCCTCTGGCAGTCCCTTTCCCCCTTCCGGAAACCCGGCGCGTAAAATAGCGTCATGTGGACGTTTTATAAGATAGACAATCACCTACAAATCAGTAACACTCACATCCCAGCACTAGCTTTTTTTCCCTGATGGAGAAAACCGCACCCTTTTCCGTTATGAACATGCACTCATTCCGTTGGATTCGACTTACAGCATTCTCGGCCCTGGCCGCAGCCGCCATCACCTCCTGCGCCTCCGCGGCCACGGACTTCAACCAAGTGGGCAAGCAAATGTCCCTCCTGCTCCAGAACTTTCACTTCTCCCGCAAGGAATTCAGCGACGAACTGTCCGGAAAATTCCTGGAAACCTACCTGCGCAAGGTGGATCCCAACAAGATATTTTTCACCCAGCAGGACGTGGACGCCCTCAAGAAGAAATACGGCAGGGAACTGGACGACTACCTGATGTCCGGCCAGATGATGGACGCGGCCCAGGCCATGCACGCCCTGTACCGGCAGCGCGCCATGCAGCGCATCGCCTATGCGCGGGACCTGCTGAAAAAAGGCGGCTTTACCTTTGACAAGGACCGGTCCATTGAACGCTCCCGCCGCAAGACCGCCGCGTGGCCCAAGGATGAGGCGGAAATGCAGCAGGTCTGGAAAGACATGGTGGAGGAACAGCTCCTGTCTGAAATACTGCGCCGTGAAACCGTGGCGCGCCTGGCGAAGGAACAGAACAAGCCCGACCCGCTGGCCAATGAAAAGCCTGCGGAGGAAAAACTGCTCATGCGTTATGAACGCATCCAGCGCAACATTCAGGAAACGGACCTGGAAGACGTGGCGGAAACCCTGCTCAGCGCAGTAGCCATGACCTATGACCCGCACACGGACTACATGGGCGCCCGCCAGGTGGACCGCTTCAAGATTTCCATGGGCACGGAGCTCACCGGCATCGGCGCCCTGCTGGGCAGTGAAGACGACGGCTCCACCAAAATCACGGGTATCGTCGTGGGCGGTCCGGCTGACAAATCCGGAGAGCTCAAGCTGAACGACCGCATCGTGGCCATTGACTCCAACAACTCCGGAGAAATGGTGGACATCCTGTTCCTGAAGCTGGACAAGGTGGTGGACATGATCCGCGGGGCTGAAAACACCCAGATGCGCCTGAAGGTGGAACCGGCGGACGCTCCCGGCCAGGCCAAGATCATCACGCTGACCCGCTCCAAGGTGCCGTTGAAGGACGAACTCGCCAAGGGCGAAATCATCGAACTCACCGGAGCGCCGGAAGGGCAGAACCGCATCGGCGTGCTGAGCCTTCCCTCCTTCTATGCGGACATGGAAGGCGGCGACCGCCGCTGCGCCAAGGACGTCAAAAAAATCCTGGAACGGATGAACAAGGAAAACGTGGACGGCCTGGTCATTGACCTGCGCAGCAACGGCGGCGGCTCCCTGGAGGAAGTGCGCCTGATGACGGGCTTCTTTACCGGGAACGGCCCCGTGGTGCAGATCAAGGACACCCGCGGCAACGTGGACATCAAATCCGCCCACAACCGCCAGAAGCTTTTCAACGGCCCCATTGTGGTGCTCATCAACAAGCTCAGCGCCTCCGCCTCTGAAATTCTGGCCGCGGCCCTCCAGGACTACGGCCGCGCCGTGATCGTGGGGGATGACTCCACCTTCGGGAAGGGTTCCGTGCAGCAGCCGGTGGACATCGGTCAGTACCTGCCCTTCTTTGCAGCCAGGGACCGTGCCGGCCTGCTGAAAGTCACCACCCAGAAATTCTACCGCGTGGCGGGCGGCTCCACCCAGCTCAAGGGCGTGGAGAGCGACATTCAGCTTCCCACCGCTACGGCGGCGTTTGAACTGGGGGAAGACATTCTGGACTACGCGATGCCCTATGACCAGATCACGCCCTGCACCAATTACAAAAAGGACTCCTCCATCACGGCCATGCTGCCCGCATTGAAGGAAGCCAGCGCGAAGCGCGTGGAAAAAGACCGCGACCTCCAGATTGCCAGGGAAGACATCGCCATGATGAAGCAGCGCATCAAGGACAACAAGCTCTCCCTGAACAAGAAGACGCGGGAACAGGAAAACTCCACGCTGGAAGAGCGCCGCAAATCCATCAACAAGGAACGCAAGGGCCGCTTTGCGGAAATGGCCAAGGAAGACGCCACCAAGTACAAGATTTACCGCCTGACGCTGGACGACGTCAACGCCAGGGAACTTCCCCTGGCGGACCCGGACAAGGACAACGAACAGTTCATGCACCTGGCGGAAGACCCCACGGCGGAACTGGACGACTCCCCGGAATATCCCTCCGGCCTTGACCCGGAACTCCGCGAAGGCATCAACATCGTCCAGGACATGTTGAAGCTGGAATCCTCCGGAAAATAACGGTCCCTTCCCCATTCCTTCCCACTCGCCCCGGTTTCCTCCAGGAACCGGGGCCCTTTTTTTCCGGGGTAAAAGGCGGCCGCCGCTCCTTCCGGAACGTGCCGGAATGAATCCGGGACTTGCCAGCCGGGGTGAAATAAGGCAGTATCTTTGCCCGTCAGCAATGAGCACCATCATGAATACGACATATAAAATTGCCATCGGCGCGGACCACGCCGGAGTCGACCTCAAGGAAACCGTAGTAGAACTCCTCAAGGCATGGGGCCATGAAGTGACCGACATGGGTACCATGACCAAGAATTCCTGCGATTATTCCGACTACGCCAATGAAGTCGCAAGCAGCATTGCTGACGGTACCAACGACCGCGGCATCCTCATCTGCCGGTCCGGCATCGGCATGAGCATCGCCGCCAACCGCTGGGTGGGCGTGCGCGCCGCCCTCTGCCGCACGGCCCCCGCCGCGGCCCTTTCCCGCCAGCACAACGATTCCAACCTGCTGTGCCTGGCCTCCGCCTATGTGGACAATGAAAGCGTGGAAGACGTGCTGGACGCATGGCTGCACGCGGACTTTGAAGGCGGCCGCCATGAACGCCGCGTCGTCAAATCCTCCGGCAGCCCCCTGCAATGGACGGACCCCGAACTGGCCGCGTTCATCCAGGAGGAAGGCCGCCGCGAAAGCAACAACATTGAGCTGATCGCCTCTGAAAACTTCGCCTCCCCCTCCGTCCGGGAAGCCCAGGGCTCCCTGCTGACCAACAAATACGCGGAAGGCTATCCCGGCAAGCGCTGGTACGGCGGCTGCGAGGTAGTGGACAAGGTGGAACAGCTTGCCATTAACCGCGTGCTGAAAATCTTCGGCGGGGACCATGCCAACGTGCAGCCCCACTCCGGCTCCCAGGCCAATATGGCCGTTTACTTCTCCGTATTGAAGCCCGGCGACACCATTCTTACGATGGACCTTTCCCATGGCGGCCACCTCACCCACGGCCACCGCGCGAACTTCTCCGGCAAGCTGTACAACGTAGTTCACTACGGCGTATCCCAGGAAACGGAAGCCATCGACTATGACGCGCTGGAAAAACTGGCCCTGGAAGTGAAGCCGCAGATGATCACGGCCGGAGCCAGCGCCTATTCCCGCACGATCGACTTTGAACGCATGGGCCAAATCGCCAAGGCCTGCGGCGCCTACCTGTTCGTGGACATGGCCCATATCGCGGGCCTGGTGGCCGGCGGACAGCATCCGAACCCGGTTCCCTATGCGGACTTCGTCTCCTCCACCACGCACAAATCCCTGCGCGGCCCGCGCGGCGGCTTCGTCATCTGCAAGGAGGAATACGCCAAGAAGCTTGACGCCGCCGTCTTCCCCGGCATGCAGGGCGGCCCCCTCATGCACGTGATTGCCGCTAAGGCGGCCTGCTTCGGGGAAGCGCTGAAACCCGAATTCAAGGATTATGCGGCCCAGGTCGTGAAAAACGCCAGGGCCATGGCGGACAAAATGGCGGAACTCGGCTTCCGCGTCGTCTCCAACGGCACGGACAACCACGTATTCATGGTGGACCTCCGCAACAAGGGCATCAACGGGGCGGACGCGCAGGAAGCCCTGGACCGCGTGGGCATCACCGTGAACAAGAATGCCATCCCGTTTGATACGGGTTCCCCCATGAAGCCCTCCGGCATCCGCATCGGCACGCCCGCTGTGACCACCCGCGGCATGAAGGAAAAAGACGTGGAACAGGTAGCGGAATTCATCGCCCGCGCCCTGGCCCTGTACGTAGGCGACCAGGTCTGCCCGAACCCGGACGGCTTCGCCCAGCTCAAGGAGGAAGTCTCCGCTTTCAACCGCAACTTCCGCCTGCCTCACTAATCAAATTGCTTTTTCACGTTCAAGCCGTCCCATTGCTGGCAATGGGACGGCTTGCGTTTTTCACAAGAAAAGAGGGAAGTGCCGCGAGCTGCTTCAAGGAGCATCCCTTTCCGCGTTCAACTCCCTCCGGTACACTAGCGAGGATCTGCCGGGATGTTTCCCCCACCCCCTGTAGCCGCCATATAACAGGCGGCTACATCGGCAATGCCATGGCCATTGGAAAGGGGCGCGTTCTGCCTGGGGATGCGGTACCGGCCGCCCACCAATCCTCCGCCATACGTACTGACCGGATCACAGCAAGTGGTTATATGGTCCAAGACGCCGGCAGCGGCCGCCAAACGGTCTGCACCCAGCGCCTGCAAGGAATTACCGGACAATCCCGCAGCATTCACCGCGACGCCGCCAACCGGGAGAGGTGACCCTACATTGGCCGCCACCCCGAATTGGGCCATGCCGCCGCCCAGGGAATGCCCGGTGGCCTGCAAGGACACTATTCCCGGCACATGATTCAACAAATGGCGAATCAGTCCCGCCGCCCTAACGTAGCAAATGTCACAGGAATACAACTGGAAAATATCCGTCAATACGTTGGGAACCAAGACACCCCAATGTCCCGTATCCGTCCCCCGGAAGGCAACATAAATGTTATTGCCCGAGCACTTGATGTAGGCATTAAATCCATGGCGCACATGGACATGCCCACTAACGGGATCGTACCCGGTTGCACCGCCAAAAGGAGAGAAGGCATGATTCAGGGAGGACAATGGAACGCCTGGCAGAAGGGCTGCGTCCGGATGCGGCGCCATTCCCATCAGATACCCTCCGGCTCCCGGATTAAGGTAGGCATACCGGGAAAAAGTGATCCAAGTGGGAATGCGGGCAGGATAATGCGTATTGTCCCTGTAATGGAGGCGGCAACTTATCACCGCCGTCACAATGCCGGCCAATATCTGGACTAAGGCGGAATGCCGGGTCAGAGGCAACCCCGAAAGCCTTTCCATGATATAATTATAATGAGGAAGCGCCGCATGGCCTTCCTGAACGAGAAAGGCATCCAGCCTGCGCCTTCCATCCTGGCGGGAAAAATACCTGGTTGCTATAAAGTCAAACAAGTGCCTGAGATGAAGTAATGGAGTCATGGTATTTATCGAATTGAATTTTGAATATAATTCAGCACATCACGTTCTTCATCCGTCAGCGTGCCGCCCAATTGCTCTTTTCTGGACAAAATCTCCCGGGAGAACAGGAGGGCGTCCTGGTATAGAGACGCGATCTGGTTCTGTTCCAGTTGGTCCAGGGCTTCAAACCCCTTCAGCTTGCCCAATTGGGTTTCCACCCACTTCCTGATTTCCCGTTCGCCGGGTTCAGGCGCAGAGTTCGTAAACTTTTCCCATTCCTCCAGCCAGGTATTCGGGATTTCCACTTCAGACAGAGCCTGGAGCACTTGCTGCTCCAGATCATCCAGCTTGCCTTCCAGCCGTTCCATTTTTTCCAGGAACTGCTTTTCATCCGATTCCGGAAAATGGAAGGATGAATCATTATTTTTCTCGTCAGACATGATGTTTCAACATGGGTTGCGGTTTGCCGCCGCATCCGGAAAGGACGCGTCCAGCGGCAAACGCTGCACGAATACCCTGGCCTCCCGCGTCCGGAAAGAAAACAGGGGCTTTCCCAATACGGGGAACCATCATCCGCAACAGCCATGCGCGCCTTTCAGCGGCATGGAAAAACCCGGCATGAACAAATGCCGTTTATACCGCCACCGTGCAGCCGCAGCTTCCGGCTACTTCCCTTCCCCTCCCAAACGGCTCTCCATGGACAGCAGGGTGCACTTGGCGGCAAGCCATGCGTCCCGGCCCTTGAGAACCATCATTTTATCTCCCACGCTGGAAGCATAGGCCTTTTCCGCATCCCGAAAGAGCTGCTCCAGATACTTGACCAGTTCCTTCTGGACGGCGATGGCTTCTTTCAGAGATCCGGCGTTGTTTCGGCGGAATTCCAGCAAGTTCAAGTTGGCCCGCGTCACTTCCTCCCAGGGAACCATGCCGGACTTGTACTGTTCCTGCGCCAGTTCAGCCATGCTGGATAAAAGCCGTTCCCTTTCCTTGAGAAGGGATTTCAAGGTTTCTTCCGCCGGGGAAACGGCCGAAAAGCAGGCGAGACAGAGTATGATCAGGGTAGTTTTCATTACTCCCCTTTTATCCCCTCCCTTCATTCTGTCAAGATGGAAAGGAACGTATCGCTTTGAAACAAAGAAGCTCTCGAAGATGAAAAACAGCGCGGCACGGACAAACATAGCCACCTCCGGAAAGAATCCCCAGCCGGGAATTCTTTCCTTTTATCCCGCCTTTCTCCTTCTTCCGGGGCCGCTCATACGCCGCCGCCCTTCCGGACCGGAGCGGACCATTCCTTGCCGCTTACATCCGTCAGCACTACAGAAAGCGGACCTTCCGGAACCGCAGAAAGCGCGGCGGGTAGTGTTACGCCGGCCCTGGCCCCCAGCGGAACGACCAGCCCGAAGGCGCCCGGCTTGACCTTTGCCAGATAAGCGTTCTCCATAGCGGAGGGGGGAAGCGCGGAAAGCTGGTCCGCCTCCATTTTCCACAGGGTGTTGCCCTGGCCGTCCGTCAGCCTGATGCGGACGAGGAAGGAGCCGTAGGTATCCACGCCTTCCGTGCGGAATACGTTGAAGCGCAATTCCTGCCCGGACAGGGAGGCCCCGCTGACTTCCAGCAGGGGCTTCACGGATTTGTTATGGAGCGGCCCCCATACGCCGCCATGAAAGAACTGGTTGGTTCCCAGCGTGACCAGCATCATGAACACGGCTCCCCAGATGGAAACGCGGGCCATGCGGCCATATCCCAGCGGCAGCGGACCGGACCCCACCCAGGCAAACAGGGAGGAACGGCGCGCGCAGCACGGAAGTTTGGAAAGCCTGCCGTCCAGCGAACAGGAACCGCCCCCGGTCAGGAACAGGAGCAGTCCGGCGCACATGCCCAGAATGCCTATCTGCCATTCGTCCAGGCAAGTGGTTCCCAGCCAGCCGGAACCCAGCAGAATGCCCAGCGCCAGGCAGAAAACGCCCACGCTCGCCAGGCGCGTCAGCAGCCCCAGCATGAGCATCAGCCCCACCAGGAATTCAATGATGGTAAACGCCACCATGAACCACCAGAGTTCGGACGGGTGCGTCACCAGATATTCAATGACCGGCTTGATTCCCAGCGCATTGGGAAGGAAGTGGTTGAATTTGACGCCGATGTATCCCGGATCATCCGGAATCAGCTTGTTTTCCAGCACCAGGCGGCGCCAGAACGCGGAGAAGTACGTCCAGCCTACTACCAGACGCAGAGGGAGGGCCATTACGGCAGCCCAGCGGTAGGCTTCAGGCTGCACGGCGTAATCATGGGAATGTTCTTCTTTCATCTGGTCAAATTCTTCAGTATTCCGCCATCCTATTTCCGTCGGAAAAAAATCAAAGGATAAAATGCCCGGTCCGTGACAGCGGACGCGTCAAAGATTTACCGGGAGGCCATGCCGTCCCACACCGGGAAGTAATAATGCAGGGAGGGCGCGGGTTCATTCAGCAGACGGTAGTGCCACCATTCCGGAGAATAGTTGGCGAATCCCTGCTTTTCAAAAGCCTTTTTCAGAATCATCCGGTTCCGGTGCTGGGCTGGGGTCACCAGTGCGGTGTCCGTAGCGGAACTGGGGTCCAGCAGGTCATGATGGCCGCCCATGTCCACGGGCTTTCCAGTTTTGGCATACAGCAGGGAGACGTCCACAGCCACGCCGCGTGAATGTTCCGAGAAGTCGCGCACGTAGTGGTCCCCGAACACCTTGGCCTTGTCAATGTTCGGGTAATACCGGGCTTTCATCTTCTGGTCTCCGGCGTCCGCGCCCCATTTGCAAATGTCCAGCACGGCGGTGTGGGGGCGGTAGGCGTCATAGATTTCCAGCAGGTAGCCCTGCCTGTACAGGTCTTCCGAGACTTTTTTCAGGGCGTGCGCCGTCTGGGTGCGCAGGATGGCGCGCCTGCCGTGGTAGCCGTCCAGCGGACGCCCCACGAAATTGTCATACCCGGCATACTTCAGGTTGGTCTTCACCAGCGGAGCCACCTGGTCCACGTACACAAAGCCCGGCTGCATCACGGGCTGGAGGGGCTGGTTGAAAGAGGGCTTGAATTCCCCGCTGCCTGAGCAGGAAGCCAGTAAAATGAAAATGCCGCATGCCGCGGCCACGCAGGTCTTCATGACCACGGAGCGTAGCACGGCATGCGGCGCAAATCCGGTCAGGATTCCGTCATTTCCAGGAATCCCTTGATCTTGCTGATGCGCGTGGGATGGCGCAGCTTGCGGAGGGCCTTGGCCTCAATCTGGCGGATGCGTTCCCGCGTGACGCTGAACTGGCGCCCCACTTCCTCCAGGGTGCGGGGGCTGCCGTCCCGGAGGCCGAAGCGCTGTTCAATAACCTCGCGCTCGCGGTCCGTAAGGGTGTCCAGCACATCCTTGATTTTCTCTTTCAGGAAGGAGAAGGAGGCTTCCTCCATGGGATTTTCCGCCGCCTTGTCTTCAATGAAGTCACCAAAGGAGGTGTCGTCGGAATCCCCTACGGGGGCTTGCAGGGAAATGGGCTGCTGGGCCATTTTCAGCACGGAACGCACGCGTTCCACGGGCAGGTGGATTTCCTCCGCGATTTCCTCCGGCGTAGGTTCGCGGCCGTATTCCTGCACCAGCTGTTTCTGAACGCGCATCAGCTTGTTGATGGTTTCAATCATGTGCACGGGAATGCGGATGGTGCGGGCCTGGTCCGCAATGGAGCGGGTGATGGCCTGGCGGATCCACCAGGTGGCATACGTGGAAAATTTGTAGCCGCGGCGGTATTCGAACTTTTCCACCGCCTTCATCAGGCCCATGTTGCCCTCCTGAATGAGGTCCAGGAAGGAAAGGCCGCGGTTGGTGTACTTCTTGGCAATGGAAATGACCAGGCGCAGGTTGGCTTCCACCATCTCGTCCTTGGCTCGGCGGGCTTCGCGGAGCCACTTGCGGAGCTCCTGATAGGCTTCCCCCATTTCATCCGCAGTCATCCACATGCGCAGTTCCAGTTCCGCAAGGTGTTCCTTGAGCTCCTTGTTGGACGGGTCCTGGGCTACCTTCTTCTGCATGCGGAGCACGCGGTCGCGGGCCTCGTCAATCATGGAGCAGAAATCCTCAATCACCTTGTGCTTGAAGTACAGGCGGCCGAAGAGCTTCACCAGAACGCCGGTGATCTTGTCGAACTCCGCCTGGCGGGCCTTCACGGACTTGGCGGCCTCCTTGCTGCGGTACAGCTTGCGGAAGGCGCTGGAAGCGTCCTGATGGGTCTGCTGGATTTGGGCGCAGAGCTGGGCCAGCCCCTTCATGTAGCGTTCGCGGGAGTCGATCTTCTTGTCAAGGATGACGCGGTCAAAGCGTTCCTCGTTGTCCAGCAGGCGGTAGGCCACGTCCAGATAGGCGTTCGCAATGAAGCCGAAGCGGTGCACGCAACGCTGGACGTTCTGTTCCGCATCCTCAATCCTCTTGGAGATGGCCACTTCCTCTTCACGGGTGAGCAGGGAAACCTGGCCCATCTGCTTCAGGTACATGCGGACGGGGTCGTCCAGAATGTCCATCTTGGCTTCAAGCTTTTCCTCCTCGTCCTCTTCCTCCGTGTTGATGCGGGTGCGGTCCGTGTAGCTGTCCACGTCGGACGCGTCAATGATGTCAAACGCCATGCTGCGCAGGCGGTCCATGATGGCCTC
>ERZ1032651.307-NODE-307-length-15249-cov-17.066079_pt1 | contig 15249 bp, 15 predicted proteins | sample MGYA00518732_ERZ1032651 | MGnify/ENA primary metagenome ERZ1032651 (study PRJEB33719, sample SAMN04261399) | wastewater metagenome | biome: periurban shantytown; feature: human; material: feces | host: Homo sapiens | place: Peru: Lima | collected 2013-01-03 ...
ACTCCCGGAACCGGCCCCGCTGGGCCCGCTCGCCCCGGTAGACCTTGCCGATCTGATAGCGCCGGAAGGGGAAGGACAGCTCGCCTCCGTGGAGGGCCACATATTTGGCCAGGGGTACGGTCAGGTCAAAGCGCAGAGCCAGGTCGGCATCGCCCTTTTGGAAGCGGTAAATCTGCTTTTCGGTCTCGCCGCCGCCCTTGGCCAGCAGCACCTCGCTGGCCTCGATGATCGGTGTGTCCAGGGGGGTGAAGCCATAGAGGGAATAGGTCTCCCGCAGGATCTGCATCATCCGCTCCATCTGCTGCTGGGGCTGCGGCAGCAGCTCCATAAAGCCCGAGAGGGTCCGGGGCGTCATTTTTGCCATGTTTGTGTTCTCCTTTTATTATGAATTTCGGTTGATGGAAAGTAAAAAAACGCTCCCATCCCGTGCATTGGGACGAGAGCGTGATGCTTCGTGGTGCCACCCAATTTCGGCCCCTAAGGGGGGCCCTTTGGCGCTCCTGTTACGGGGAGCGGACCGTGGATGTTTCCATCCCCGCTGGTAGGGCTGTCTTCGCTCTGTGTGCCGGGGCGCGCTTGCAGCCGATGGCGCGCCTCTCTGCTCCGGCGGGGACAGAACTACTCCTGCTCCGTTATCGCGGTATTTCAGCTTATTTTAGCCCATTAGCGGGGAAATGTCAAGCGGTGAAGGGATTGCTTTTGGGATTGACCACCTCGCGCCAATCCAGGTCGCCCCGGGCCAGGCCCAGCACCAGCATCTCGGCGGTGGCGATATTGCTGGCGTAGGGGATGTTGTTCTTGTCGCACAGGCGGGAGATATAGATGATGTCCGGGGAGGGCTCCTTGGTGTTGGGATCGTCGAAGCAGAGGACCATGTCCAGCTCGTTATAGGCGATGCGGGCGCCGATCTGCTGGCCACCGCCGTGGTTAAAGCTCATAAACCGGTGGATGGTCAGGCCTGTGGCCTCGGCCACCATCTGGCCGGTGGTGGCGGTGGCGCAAAGGGTATGCTTGGCCAGGATGCCGCAGTAGGCGGTGCAGAACTGGACCATGAGTTCCTTGCGGTTGTTGTGAGCGATCAGTGCGATATTCATGATTGCGCTCTCCTTTCTGTGCAATAGATAGTCAGTATTAAAATAGCCTCGCAGAGTTCGCGTCCGCAGACTATAAGGTTTTTGGCAGATAGCTCCGATGGATTATACGCCGGGAGCTTTTTATAGCTTCATCAGCGGGGCCTTTCCGCCCGCAATGCGTTTGGCAATATTATAGTAGGCCCGGGCGGCATAGAAATTGTCATCCCGCAGGGGCACGCCTTGGTTCAGACACCTGGGGATGTCCGCATCCTCCGGCACCACGCCCAGCAGGGGCAGGCCCGCAGCGTCCATGGCGTCGTCGATGGTGGTGTGCAGCTGGCGCATGAGCTTTTTGGCCACCCGGTTCACCACCAGGTGGACCTTGTCTGTGGGGAAGCGGTCCAGCTCCATCACCGTCCGCTGGGCGTCTCGCAGGGCGGTGACATCCGTGGTGGTCACGACCACCACATGGTCCGCCTCCTGGGTGGCCATGCGGAAGCCCTGACCCAAACCCGCCGGCGCGTCTACCAGGCAAAAGTCATAGCTCTCCTTGATCTGGCCCATGAGGGTCCTGACCTGGGCCGGGTCTACCCGGAAGCCGTCAAAAACCAAGGGCGCCGCCAGCAGGAACAGGGAGGGGTACTTGGGATGGCGCACCACCGCCTCCTCCAGGGTGCAGCGGCCGCCCATCACGTCGGAAAAATCCATCAGGGCGCTGTCGCTGAGGCCCAAGGCCAGGTCCAGGTTCCGCAGGGTGATGTCGCAATCCAGGCACAGCACCTTTTTTCCCAGGGAGGCCAGGGCGAAGCCGATGTTGGAGGTGAATGTAGTTTTTCCGGTGCCGCCTTTGCCGGACACCACGGCAATGATCTCGCCCATTGTGCCTCCTTATTTGAGAGGGGATTTTTTGATCCTGGCAAAGGCCCGGGGGAACCGCCGGGGCGTGGGCTTTACCTTGCGGATGAGCACCACCCGGTGCCGCACCTCCGTGCAGGGGACGGTGTAGTCCAGGAGCTTTTCAATTTTTCCGCCCAGCTGCCCGATGGCGCTGCGGGCGCTGTTGATCTCCGCATCCGAATCCACGGATTTCATGGCCAGGAACGCCCCGCCGGGCTTCACCAGCGGCAGCGCCAGCTCGCTCAGCACCGGCAGCGCCGCCACTGCCCGGGACACGGCGTAGTCGTACCGCTCCCGATGGTCGGCGGTGAATTCCTCCGCCCGGGCGTGGATGCAGGAAACGTTTTCCAGCTTTAGGGCTTCTGCTGTTTCCTGGAGGAAATCGATACGCTTTCCCAGGCTGTCCAGCAGGGTCAGCCGTGCGGTTGGCTCCAGTATGGCCATGGGCATCCCCGGAAAGCCTGCACCGGTGCCCACGTCCACCACGGCTTGGCCCCGGAAGTCCGCCGCAGTCAGCAGATAGGCGCAGTCCAGCAGGTGCAGCGTGGCCACGTCCCGGGGCTCCGTAATGGCCGTCAGGTTCATGACCTTATTTTTCTCCAGCAGCCGCCGGGCGAATTCCGTTAGCGTCGGGATGGCGGCGGCGTCCAGGCCCAGACTCTCCAAGCCTTGCTTCAAAATGGATTCCAAGTTATTTCTGCTCCTTCAGCAGGTCCCGGATCTCGGTGAGCAGCTCCTCGGTGGTGGGGCCTGCAGGCTCCTCGGGCTCCTGGGCCTGCTCCTCCTGCTTCTTCAGGTGCGTCAGCTTGTTCACGCCCTTTACCAGCAGGAACACCACAAAGGCGGTGATAATAAAGGAGATGATAGAATTGATAACGGCGCCGATGCCGAAGCCGCCGGGGGCCCACTCGGCAAAGGTGCTGTCGGGAATCAGCAGGCCCAGCAGGGGGGTCAGCAGATTTTGCACGATGGAGGTGACGATGGCGGTGAAGGCAGAGCCTACCACAACGCCCACGGCCATGTCCAGCACGTTGCCGCGCATGGCGAATTCCTTGAATTCCTGAAAAAACTTCTTCATAGTCTTTTCTCCTTAACAGGATGTTAATGCTTGGGGATCAGCACCTCTGTGCCGCCCATATAGGGCTGCAGGGCCTTGGGGATGCGCACGCTGCCATCGGCCTGCAGGTTGTTTTCCAGCAGGGCGATGAGCATCCGGGGGGGTGCTACACAGGTATTGTTCAGGGTGTGGCACAGCTGCATTTTGCCGCTGTCATCCTTGTAGCGGATCTTGAGCCGTCTTGCCTGGGCGTCACCCAGGTTGGAGCAGGAGCAGACCTCGAAATACTTCTGCTGCCGGGGGGACCAGGCCTCGATGTCGCAGGAGCGGCACTTCAGGTCCGCCAGGTCGCCGGAGCAGCACTCCAGCTGCCGCACGGGGATGTCCAGGGAGCGGAACAGCTCTACGCTGTAGCGCCACAGCTTTTCATACCAATCCTTGCTCTCCTCCGGCTTGCAGACCACGATCATCTCCTGCTTTTCAAACTGGTGGATGCGGTAAATGCCCCGCTCCTCGATGCCGTGGGCGCCCTTTTCCTTGCGGAAGCAGGGGGAGTAGGAGGTGAGGGTCTGAGGCAGAGCGCGCTCCGGGAGGATCTGGTCGATGTAGCGGCCGATCATGGAGTGCTCGCTGGTGCCGATGAGGTAGAGGTCCTCCCCCTCAATTTTATACATCATGCCGTCCATGTCCGTCTGGCTCATGACTCCCTCCACCACATTGCCGTGGATCATGAAGGGGGGGATGCAGTAGGTGAAGCCCTTGTTTATCATAAAGTCCCGGCCATAGGCCAGCACCGCCTCGTGCATCCGGGCGATGTCCCCCAGCAGGTAGTAAAACCCGCTGCCGGAGACCCGGGCGGCAGCGTCCATGTCGATGCCGTCAAACCGCTCCATAATGTCCGTGTGGTAGGGGATCTCAAACTCCGGCACTGTGGCCTCACCAAAGCGCTCCACCTCCACGTTGCAGCTGTCGTCCTTGCCGATGGGCACGGCGGGGTCGATCATCTGGGGGATGACCATCATGATTTTGTTCAGCGCCGCCTCGGCGTGCTCCTTCTTGGCCTCCAGCTGGGCCATGCGCTCGGCATCAGCCTTTACGGCGGCGTTGTTGGCGTCGATTTGGGCCTGAAGCTCCGCCTTTTTGGCCTCGTCTGTGCATTTTTTCAGCTGGCCGAACAGGGGCCCGTTGGCCTTGGACAGCTTGTTGCGCTCCGCCTTCAGAGCCTCGCCGTCAGCAATGGCCTGGCGGCGCTCGGCATCCAGAGCGATGGCCTCGTCCACCAGGGGCAGCTTGGCGTTTTGAAATTTCTTGCGGATGTTCTCTTTTACCAGGTCGGGATTTTCCCGCACAAATCTAATGTCCAGCATTTTGACTTCCTCTCTGTTTCATGTGAAACAATTTATTTCAGCGTCAGCGCGTTCAGGGCGTCCAAGAGGTTATTCAGGTCGTCCACGCCGTAGTATTCCAGCTCAATGCGGCCCTTTTTGCGGCCGCTGACGATCTTGCAGCCCCGGCCCAGATGCGCGCCCAGGGACTTGGCGGCCTCCTCGGCGTAATTCACCTCCAGGCCGCCGGTGGTAACGGCGGGCTGGGCCTTCTCCTGGGCGGTGAGCTTTTTCACCAGCAGCTCCGTCTGCCGGACGGAAAGGTCCGACTTGAGGATGGCGTCCGCCGCCTTTTCCTGCAGGGCAGGGGAGAGGGGCAGTATAGTCCGGGCGTGACCGTTGGACAGGCGTCCGTCCTCCACCATAGCGCGCACCGGGGGGCACAGGTTCAGCAGACGCAGGGCGTTGGCCACGGCGGAGCGGGACTTGCCCACCCGCTGCGCGGTCTCCTCCTGGGTGAGATTGTACTGGGTCATCAGCTGCTGATAGCCCTCGGCCTCCTCCATGGGGTTCAGATCCTCCCGCTGCAGGTTCTCGATCATGGCCAGCTCCATGGCCTTGCGGTCGTCAGCCTCGATGACGATGGCCGGCACTTGGTCCAGCCCTGCCATCCGGGCGGCCCGCCAGCGGCGCTCGCCGGCAATGATCTGATAATAGCCTGATTGGAGCTTGCGCACCGTCAGGGGCTGAATGATGCCGTGCTCGCGGATGGAATCCGCCAGATCCGCCAGTGCATCGGGATCGAATTGCTTTCGCGGCTGAGAGGCGCAGCTCTCCACTTGGGAAATGGGCAGGTAAAGGCTGCTTTTCTCCTCGCTTGCGTCCATCACATTGTCGCCCAGCAGGGCGGCCAGGCCCTTGCCCAGGCCCTTCGCGTTATTTGCCATAGGAATTTACTCCTCCTTACCTGTGCCGTTTTTCCGCAGAAATTCATCCGCCAGGGCGCTATATGCCTCCGCACCGCGGCAGGTGCGGTCGTATGCGTGGATGGGCTTACCGTGGCTGGGTGCCTCGGACAGCCGGATGTTCCGGGGAATGACAGTGCTGTACACCTTCCCCGGGAAGAAGCGCTTGATCTCCTGAGCCACCTGTATGGCCAGGTTGGTGCGCCCATCGAACATGGTCAGCAGGACGCCCTCAATTTCCAGCTTTGGGTTCAGGCCCCGGCGCACAATGCGCACTGTGCCCATGAGGTCGCTGAGCCCTTCCAGGGCGTAGTATTCCCCCTGCAGCGGCACCAATAGGCTATCTGCCGCACACAGCGCGTTCAGGGTTAGCAGCTCCAGGGAGGGAGGGCAATCGATAAATATATAGTCATACCGGTCTGCCACCTGATCCAGGGCTCGCTTCAGCAGGAACTGACGGCCCTCCAGGTCGATCATCTCCACGCCGGCTCCGGCCAATGCCTTGCTGCTGGGCAGCACATCACCATAGGGAGTGGTGACGATGATCTTCTCTGTCTCCACGCCGTTAATGAGTGCGTCGTATACGCCGTTGGAACGGGATTTGTCCACACCCATACCGGAGGTGGCGTTGGCCTGAGGATCAAAGTCGCACAGCAGCACCCGCAGACCTCTGGCAGCCAGGATGGCGGCCAAATTCACGCAGGTGGTGGTTTTGCCTACTCCGCCCTTTTGATTCACGATCGCAACAACTTTAGCCATGTTCCCACTCGCCCCTCCATTTTTCTGTCATGCACATTATTATATACCATTCCGGCCGCCCGTTTCAATAGATTCTGATAAAAAATTTGAAAAGTCTCCTGTTTCATGTGAAACATTTATCACGAAGCAGGGGAGAGGAGGTGTTTCACATGAAACAATATAAAAGAAGTCCCTGGGGATGTTTCACATGAAACATCCCCAGGGACGTATAAAGCATCGCAGAGTTCGCGTCCGCAGACACAAGCATTAAATCAGCAGCACCCCACCGTACCCCGGCAGCGTCAGATGTACCGCGCCGTCCGGGACTAAGAACTGCTGGCCGGTCATGGCATCCGTAGCGGTGCCGCCAAGCCAGGGGAGGGTCAGATCCAAAGGCTCTGCTCCGGCGTTCATAGCGGCCAGGGTTACCTGATTGCCTGCCCGGCGCTGCACAGCCAGACCGCTGCCCCTGGCGTAGGGATAGGTGATGTCACCTTGCTGCAGGGAGGCTCGCTCCTTCCGCAGCTGGCCCAGCCGCCGGAACCAGGCCAGCAGCATTGTGTCCTCCTGCCCCCAAGGGTAGGTGCGGCGGTTCAGAGGATCCTCATAGCCCTGCTGCCCGGCCTCGTCTCCGGCGAACACGGTGGGGGAGCCGGGGAAGGCGTACAGCAGCATCGCTCCCAGCATCAAACGACGCCGTGCCAGGTCATATCCAGCCGGGGTAAGCCGGGCTTGAGCCCGTTCCGTCTTGCTCTCCGGTGTGGGCTCGCCGCCCAGAAGGGTCAGGATCCGGGGCGTATCGTGAGTGCCCAGAAAGTTCATGGCACTGTAGAAGGCGGGGGCCGGATAATTCTCCCGAAGGGTTTCCATGCTGTCGCGGAAGGCGGCAGCATCGCCGCCCAGCAGCCAGTCCATGGCCGCCTTGCGGAAGGGGTAGCTCATGAGTCCGTGGGTCTCCCGGCCCAGGAGATAGCGGCGGCGCTGACCGTAAGCGATCTTGTTGGTGCCGTCCTCCCACACCTCGCCCAAAAGCACAGCATCGGCCTTTTCCTTCTCCAGGGCGGCGCGGAGCTGGGCAATGAAGCTGTCGGGCAGCTCGTCGGCCACGTCCAGCCGCCAGCCGTCCGCCCCGCAGCGCAGCCAGTGGCGCACCACGGAATCCTCGCCATGGATAATAAACTCCCGGTAGGACGCCTGAGTCTCCTCCACTGCCGGCAGGGTCTTGATGCCCCACCAGGCGTCGTATTCCTCCGGCCAGCGGGTGAAGCGGTACCAATTATAATAAGGAGACTCCTTGGATTGGGCTGCCCCCAGGTCGGGATAGGATCCGTCGGCGTTGAAGTAGCGGCTGACGCTGCCGGTGTGATTGAACACACCGTCCAGCACCACCCGCATCCCCCGCCGGTGGGCGTGGCTGCACAGAGCGCAAAAAGCCTCCTCCGAGCCCAGCATAGGGTCAATGGCCCGGTAGTCAGCGGTGTTGTAGCGGTGGTTGGAGGCGGATTCAAAAATGGGTGTAAGATACAGGGTGGTCACGCCCAGCTCCTGCAGGTAGTCCAGCTTGCCGATGATGCCCGGCAGGTCGCCGCCGAAAAAATCGCAACAGCGGACCTCTCCTTGCTCATCCGGCAGAAAGTCCGGCGTGTCGGCCCAGCTTTCGTGGACCCTTCGGTCCCCCACCATGCCCGCCGGGTCCGGGATGCGGCTGCGGCAGAAGCGGTCCGGGAAGATCTGATAGCTGACGCCCCGGCCAAACCAATCCGGCGTGACGGTGTCCTCATACACCGTCAGCTGCCGCTCGGGGAGGGTGACGGCCTGACCGTCCTGCCGGCGCAGCGTGAAGCTGTACCAGGCCAGCTCCGGCGTCCCGGGGGCGGTGTATGTGCCCCGGAGGGCGCTGCTCTCTCGGCGCAGGGAAATGGTCCGGGTCACCCCGGCGAACTCCTCCCGAACCTGCAGCTCGCCGCCCAGGATGCCGTCCTCTGGGCCGAAAAACACGGCGAAAGACACTTCGGTGCCGCACAAAACGGCACCGAAGGGGGATTTACAGCGGGGGTCCTTGGAATCAAAATAAACAGACATGGGAACAGGAAACTCTCCTTACAAAAATAGGATTTTATCGAGGATCTTATGGCAGCAGCGTATTCTCCCCGACGACGGTAGCGGAGGTGGACGCGCTGGAGAAGTAGGAATTGATGATGTCCCGGGCGATGGGGGCCAGGTTGGCGCCGCCGCCGCCCTGCTCGATGACCACACACACGGCGATCTGAGGGTCGTCATAGGGGGCAAAGGCCACAAAGCAGCCGTTGGACAGCTCGCCGCCGGTCTCTGCAGTACCGGTCTTGCAGCCCACGGGAACGATGCAGCTGTTGAAGACGTAGCTCAAGCTTCCGGTGGCCAGACCCCGGGCCCCGGCCTTCACCGCCTCCAGGGTGCTGTCGGACATGTCCACATGGTTGGTGGGGCCCTTGTTGTAGGCGTAGACCACGGAGGAGTTGTCGTAGGACTTGGCACTCTTGAGCAGGTGGGCCTCGTAATGATCGCCGCCGCTGACGAGAGTGGCCACATAGTTGGCCAGCTGCAGGGGGGTGAACAGGTTATAGGATTGACCGATGGCGGCGGTGATGGTTTGGCCGTCGGTCCAGGTTTCGCCGATTTTTTCGGCGTATTCGGGGCTGGCCAGCACGCCATCGGAGTCGCCGATCTCGATGCCCGTGCTGCGGCCCAGGCCAAACTGACTGGCGTAGTCGTCCAGCCGCTGGATGCCTGTAAGCCGGCCCACCTCATAGAAAAAGTAGTTGCACGACACCGTGATGGCCTGGCTCACGTTCACGGCTCCGTGGGTGCCGCCGGTGGCATTATAGATCCAGCATCGGGGCTGGGGGAACTCGTAGTAGGTGTAAATGCCCCGGTCCACAATGGTGGTGGAGGGAGTGATAACGCCGGACTCCAGGGCCGCCACAGAGGTGCAGAGCTTAAAGGTGGAGCCGGGGGCGTAGGTGCCGTCGGTGGCGCGGTTAAACATGGGCAGGGCGGCATCCTTACTCCAGGTGTCGTACATCTTGTCCCATTGGCTCAGGTCGTAGGTGGGATAGCTGGCCAAGGCCAGCACCTCCCCGGTGCCCACGCCGATCACTGCCGCCGCGCCGCCCCGGGCCACGCCATCACTTTTCGTCATGGACTGGATGGTGGCCGCCAGGGAATCCTCGGCGGTTTTCTGCAGGTCCAGGTCGATGGTCAGGGCCACGGTGTTGCCCGGCTGGGGCTCCTTGGCGTATAGCTCACCGGTGACCTTGCCGCTCTTATCGGTGGTCACCAGCTTCACGCCGTTGACCCCGTGGAGATATTGCTCAAAGGCCTCCTCCACGCCGCCCTTGCCCACCAGGTCGTCCATGGAGTAGTCGTTGTTATCCTTGTATTTGTCGTTCCAATCCTCGGCAAAGATGCGGCTCACCCGGCCCAGGATATGGGCGGCATAGGTGGTGTTATACACCCGCTGGCTGGAGGTACCTGTGGACACGCCTGCAAAGTGGCCATCCACCACCTGGCTGATGACCTCTACGGGAACATCCTCGGCAAACACATACCCGCCGGACACCTCCGCGCCGTAGCGGACCCCGGCGACGAGGCGGGCCTGGTCGTCGGTATAATCGTCGGAGATCTTATAAATCTTCCGGGCCATGTCCAGCAGCTCGCCGCCGCTGATAGAGAGGGACACGGTGTCCTTGCCGGTGTAGGGGATGTCATGCTGATCCAGCCAGTTGACAAAGGTCTCCCCGGGGGTATCAGTGGTGAGGGCGAAGGGCGCCGTATTCGTCAGCGGCAGGGGATCGATCCAGGAAAGGCTCTCCTGCCGGCACAGAGTGATGAGCCGCCACACGGCGGCGTTGCAGGCAGCGTCGTCATCAAAGCTCTCGTCGGAGAATTTCAGGGTGTAGGTCAGGCGGTTAGACACCAAAACCTTACCATTCCTGTCGGTGATAATGCCCCGGCTGGTCTCCACGGTTTCACGCCGAGCGGTGCCGGCCATGGATTGAGCCCGGTAGCTGTTGCCCTTGATGATCTGATAGTGAAACAGCATCACGGCGAAAAAGATCAGCACCACAGCTAAAAAGCCCAACAGAACGATGAGCCGGGTGCGATAGGGGTTGGATTTTTTCATAGGGAAAGCGCCTCCTTTCCGGCGGATACAGGGCCCCTTATTCCTGGTGGAAGAAGCGCCGGATCTTGCTGTCCGGCAGGTAGATCAGCGGCATTAGGGGCAGCGTCAGCAGCAGCTCCTTACCCATAAGCAGCAGGGCGGCCCGGACGGAGAAGCTGACAGACGAATTGAGAAACAGCATTTGCAGCAGGTCGGTGCACACAATGCTCAGTACGCCACACAGCATGCAGCAGAAAAACGGCTGCGACAGGACCTTGGCCGACAGGACCCGGGCTAAAAGGAATACAACCAAAAACGCCACCGTGTAGAAGAAGGGGATCACCCCCGGCATGGTGACATCCAGCACCGCGCCGGTGGCCAGAGCAAACACAGCGCTCTCATGGGCGGATTCCAGGGCGGCCACAGTGGACACCAGCACCGGAAACAGGAACGGATGCACACCCCATATGCGGATATGCACCAGCCCAAAGACCTGCACCAGCACGAAACCCAGAGCGGTCAGGGCGTAAAAGAGCCATTTAAACAAAAAGTCACGACGTCCCACGGCGCACCTCTCAGTCCACGATGTCGAAGGCGGTGATGACGAACACCTCCACCAGGGAGGAGGGCGTCACTGTGGGCTGTACTACGGCGTACTGGGTCAGGCCCGAGTCGTCGGTGCGCACATCCTCCACGGTTCCGATGACCAGACCCGAGGGATAGTATCCGCCCAAGCCGGAGGTCAGCACCAGGTCGCCGCCTACGGGGGTGTTGGCTCCGGAGAGGTAGCTGAGCTTGAGCTTTCCGCTTTGCATCAGCTCCAGATCGCCCATGGCCACGGCGGATTCGCCCGTGCGGAACACCGTGGCGCCGAACTGTGCCTGGGTGTCCAGCACTGTGGCCACGGTGCACCAGTTCAGGCCCACCTCTGTCACAACGCCTACCAGGGCGCCGGTCTCGTTCACCACGCAGTTATTCACCGCAACGCCGCTGCTGGTGCCCCGGTTCAGGGTCAGGGTGGAGGCCCAGTTGGAGTTTTCATACTGGGTCACCTTGGCGCTCTCAAAGGTAAAGTCCCGCCGCTGCTGACGCAGGTTCAGCAGGGAGCGCAGGCGCTCGTTCTCCTGGCTGTCGGTTTCGGCCTGGCGGTTGGCATCCTCCAGCTGAGCCACGCGCTTGCGCAGCTCCTCGTTCTCCTTCTGCAGGGCCTCCACGCTGTCAAACTTGTCGGAAATGGAGCCGAACCAGTTGCCGATGGCGGCTCCGGCGGAGCGGAAGGGGCTGGCGATAGTGCCCGCAATGTTATTCAGCAGGCCCGTCCCCGTGGCGGACAGGATGGACAGCGTCAGCACGATCACCACCGCTGCAGCCAGGATCCATATGCCGGTTTTGTTGAAAAAATTCTTCATAGTATTACTCCATCAGATCAATGCCAAAGCCCTTCAGCAGCCGGGCCAGCAGCCCAACCGGCAGGCCCATGACGTTGAAAAAGTCGCCGTCAATGCGCTCCACCAGCAGCGCGCCCTTGCCCTGCACGCCGTAGGCGCCGGCCTTGTCCATGGGCTCGCCGGTGCGGATGTAGGCGCGCAGTTCCCGCTCCGTGGCCGGGCGGAAGTACACATCCGTGTGCTGGGCGGCGGTGCAGATCTTCGCTCCCCGGCGCACGGTCACGCCGGTACACACCGTGTGCTTTCGTCCCGCCAGGGCCGTGAGCATCTCCAGGGCCTGGGCCTCGTCCCGGGGCTTACCCAGGCGCCGCTCATCCAGAAATACCATGGTGTCCGCGGTGATGACGATCTCGTCGTCCCCACACAGCCGCGCCGCGGCATCAGATTTCTCCCGGGAGATGAACTTCACGATCTCCTCCGGGGATAGGTGATCCGGATAATATTCCTCCACCTCCGGCACCCGAATGTCAAACTCCGTGATGCCCATGCGCCGCAGCAGCTCCTGCCGCCGGGGCGAGCCGGAGGCCAACACGATTTTCGCCATGTCCCATTACCTCCCTGTGGAGCCGAGGCCGCCTGAGCCCCGGTCCGTCTCGTCCAGCTCATCTGCCAGCGTGACAGTGGGCTGCACCACCGGTACCACCATCAGCTGGGCGATGCGGTCCCCGGGCTGGACGGTGTAGTCCTCGCCGGACAGATTCACCAGGCCCACGGCAATTTCGCCCCGATAGTCGCTGTCAATGACCCCCACACCGTTAGAAAGGCACACGCCCTTCTTGATGCCCAGCCCGCTCCGGGCGAACACCAGGGCCACATAATCCGCCGACGGCAGCGCCATAGCCAGGCCCGTGGGGATCACCGCCCGGGCCCCGGCCTGCAGGGTCACAGGTCCGTCCAGACATGCCCGCAGGTCCATGGCAGCGGACCCCGGGGTGGCAAACTGCGGCAGGGGGATTTCCCGCCCGATCTTAGGATGTATAGCTTTGAATTTTAGCTCCATGGGGTGTAACCTCTCAAAAGATAAATACAAATGGTGATATTTTGTGGTATAAATACAAAGAGTAAAGCTTTGCAGAGCTTGCCGACTGCAGGCTGCAAGTCTATTGCCGAAAAATTCAAAGAAATTTTCGGCAGGGGTTACTCAACACCACGATAGAATAGACCTCTTGTAAAGCCTGCGGGGGCGGGGAAGTCCGATCCCTGATACCGCTGCAGGATGTCCGCGGCCTCCTCCGCCGTCTCCGTGGTCAGGCGCAGCCTTGCCCAGCGCAATCCGCACTTTTTCCATTCGGGCTTATCCGCCAGGTACAGGGGCCTGCTGTTTTGTATCTCCGGCCGGCAGCCGTGTCCGCACAGCACCGGGAACCGGGCTCCGGTCCGATCCGTCAGCACACCGCCGTTTCCGGCGCTGCACTGTCCGCTGCACCGCAGGGGGCAGTTTTCCGTGACCATCAGCGGCAGGCGGCCGTAGACCACCGCCTCACAGGGGATGTATTTGCGCAGATCACGCACCTGCTGGTGCCGCAGCTCAGCGGAGACGGTGACGCTCTCCAGCCCCAGCTCCTGCATTAGCAGCAGCGCTCGGCTATTAAACACGTTCAGGCCCAGATCGCCCCGGACCTCCAGGCCCAGGCCGTCCACAATGGGCAGGTGGCCCAGGTTGCTCACCGCCACGGCGGTCAGCTGGGGATGCTCCTGCAAAACCTCCCGGAATTTTCCCTCGTCCTCCGTGCGGAGGATCCGCGGCAGCACGGCGCACAGCTTCGTATACCCGGCGTATTCGTCCAGGTCAATTTCGCCCAATAGGGCAAGGGGCAGATAGAGGTATTCCACGCCCCGGGCCAGCTCCGCCGTGAGCTGGTGGACATAGGTGACGCTGGCCGTCAGCTTCGGTGCGCTTGTATAGGCCGCCGGAGCCGCCGGCAGGGCCGGCGTATCAAAGGTGCGCCGCTGGGGCATCGAGGTCAGCAGTGCCCGGAGCCCCGCCAGAGCGTCCCGGCGCAGGGCGTTGATGCTCCCGGCGGAGAGCATGAGCCCGCTCTCCAGGGAAATGTCTGTTTTTCGGCAGGCAAACACCGTGCCCCCTGTCTTTTGCAGCCGGGTGCGCAGTTCCTCCTCCGTCAGGGAGCGGCTTCGGGCCGCCTCCGGCACGGGGCCGGTCACGGTCACGCTGCGCCCGTCCGGGAGAGCCGCCGTGAGGGCAGCCTCCTCGCCTGCTGCAATCCGGCAGGTAAAATCCACGGCCACGGGGCGGTTTTCTGCGCCGCCCTCATAGGTTTTGCGTACCTGGGCAAACCAATCCTCGGGCCACCGGGCGCTCTCCGGCCGCATGCCGAACATCTTCGCGCCCCGCCGGCCCGTCCAGTATCCGTCCGTAAAGCCGCTGCGGGAAAAGGCCCGCTCCAGCTGGGCCTGCTCAGTGGGGGAGGGGGGGCGCTTCTCATCCAGCAGCCGCCGATAGATGCCCGTTACCGCCGCCACATACTCCGGCCGCTTCATGCGGCCCTCCAGCTTCACGCAGGAAACACCCATCTCCTCCATCTGCCGGAGATAGGGCGAAAGGTTGTTGTCCTTCAGACTCAATAGGTACCCGGTCTTTTCGCCCACGGTGTAGGGCAGGCGGCAGGGCTGGGCGCAGGTGCCCCGGTTGCCGCTGCGCCCGCCGATCATGGCGCTCATGGCGCACTGGCCGGAGTAGCACATGCACAGGGCCCCGTGGCCGAACACCTCTACCTCCGCCCCGCAGCCACGGCAGATGGTCTCCACATCCCGGGCGGACAGCTCCCGGGCCAGCACCACCCGCTCCATGCCCAGCTCCGCCGCCAGCCGCGCCCCGGACAGGGTGTGCAGGCTCATCTGCGTGCTGGCGTGGAGGGGCTGATCTGGGGCCACCAGCCTTGCCAGCTGCCACAGGCCCCAATCCTGCACCAGCACCGCGTCCACGCCCCAGGCGGATGCTTTTTTCAGGACCTCCGCCGCCTCGGGCAGCTCCCGGTCGGTGAGCAGGGTGTTCAGGGTGAGATAGACCTTCACTCCGCGCTCGTGACAGTAGTCCACGGCCCGGGCGAAGTCCTCGTCCGTAAAATTTCGGGCGCTGCGGCGGGCGTTAAAGCCGCCCAGGCCCATGTATACAGCGTCGGCCCCGTTTTGCACGGCGGCCAGCAGGGCCTCATAGGACCCGGCGGGGGAGAGCAGCTCCATAGTCCTCACTTCTTGCCCTGCTGGGCCTTAAAGAGCTGGCGCTTCAGGTCGGAGATCTCGCCCCTGGCCTGGGCAGCCTCGTCCAGATACCCCTTCACCTGGCGGCGCAGATTCTCCGCCGCCTGCTCGCTCTTGAGCAGCTCGTCCGCCAGGTTCACGGCAGCCAGGACGGCGGCATCGCTGCGGCCTACCTTGGCCCCGGCGATGACCTCGCCCATCTTCTTGTCCACCAGAGCGGCCACCTGCTCCATGTAGGCGGTGTTCTCCTCGGCTACCAGGGTGTAGTCCTCCCCGCAGATGTTCACTGTGACGCGATTTGCCATAGCTGCCTCCTGTCCCCGCTGAAAAACGGATAATACTCCATACTAAATCACCTTATTATAGCACATTTTTCCGCCGGGGAA
>ERZ1032651.309-NODE-309-length-15145-cov-78.501458_pt1 | contig 15145 bp, 6 predicted proteins | sample MGYA00518732_ERZ1032651 | MGnify/ENA primary metagenome ERZ1032651 (study PRJEB33719, sample SAMN04261399) | wastewater metagenome | biome: periurban shantytown; feature: human; material: feces | host: Homo sapiens | place: Peru: Lima | collected 2013-01-03 ...
AATCCGCTGGAACGCCTGATGATGCAGAAGCCGAAAGCAGCGCGGGAGGACAGCCCTCCCGCCGCTGCCAAGGAACACTTCTGCTATGGCTGTAAGCGCTTCGGACAGAGCTGCGTTCGCCCCTGCTACCGTGACGTAAAGAGAATGGAGGCTGCACCATGCGCCTTGTGATCGCCGAAAAACCCTCCGTGGCGCAGAGCATCGCCGCCGTGCTGGGTGCTAAATCACGGCATGACGGGTATCTGGAGGGCGGCGGGTACATCGTGTCGTGGTGTTTCGGGCATCTGGCAGAGCTGGCCGACGCCGCCGTTTACAATGCCGATGATGCCAAATGGACGCTGGCGGCGCTGCCCATCATTCCTACCTCGTTCCGCTTCATCGTCCGCTCTGAAAAGCAGAAGCAGTTTGACATTCTGCGGGAGCTGATGCGCCGGGAGGATGTGGCAGAGGTGGTCAACGCCTGCGACGCTGGGCGCGAGGGTGAGCTGATCTTCCGCACGGTCTACTGCCTTGCGGGATGCTCCAAGCCGATTCTGCGGCTTTGGATTTCCTCCATGGAGGATGATGCCATCCGCAGCGGCTTCCAGCAGCTTAAATCCGGGCGTGACTACGATGGCCTGCATCAATCTGCCCTCTGCCGCGCCAAGGCTGATTGGCTGGTTGGTATCAACGCCACGCGGTATTTCTCCCTGACGTATGGCCGCACATTGAACATTGGGCGCGTCATGTCGCCCACGCTGGCGCTGCTGGTACAGCGCGAGGCGGAGATCTCCGCATTTGTGGCAGAACCGTTCTACACCGTCCAGCTCGATTGCGGCTTTCCCGCCACGACAGGCCGAATGAAGGACAGGAAGGACGCCGACGCCATCGCCAACGCCTGCAAGGGCAAGGCAGTAACCGTCAAAAGCGTGGAGCGCAAGGAAAAGTCTGAGAAAGCGCCCGCGCTCTACGATTTGACCTCCCTCCAGCGCGACGCCAACCGCGTTCTCGGCTACACCTCTCAGCAGACCCTCGACTATCTCCAAGCGCTCTATGAAAAGAAGCTCTGTACCTACCCGCGCACCGACAGCCGCTTCCTGACCGACGATATGGAGGGCAGCGTCCCCGGCCTTGTCGCCGCCGCTGCCGCTGTCTGCGGCATGGAGAAGCCGCCGACCATCTGCGCCAAGCAGGTATGCAGCAGTAAAAAAGTCACCGATCACCACGCCATTGTTCCCACCATCAGCGCGGAAAAGGTAGATATGGCCTCTCTGCCGCTGGGCGAACGCGAGGTGCTGAAGCTGGCGGCAAGGGGCTTGCTTCGTGCGGTGGATGAACCACATCGCTACGCAGAAACGGTCATTACGGTGGACTGTGCCGGTCAGAGCTTCACCGCCAAGGGCAAAACCGTTCTTGCTCCCGGCTGGAAGCGCTATGAGCAGGAGCAGGCAGAGGCAGCGTCCGCGCTGCCGGTGGTAACGGAGAATCAGACGCTTTCCGTATCTGCCGCATCGGTCAAGACCGGAAAAACCACGCCGCCCAAGCATTTCACCGAGGATACGCTGCTGGCCGCGATGGAAAACGCGGGCAAGGAGGATATGCCAGATGATGCCGAGCGCAAGGGCATCGGCACCCCGGCGACCCGCTCCGGTATCATTGAAAAGCTGGTGTCCTCCGGTTTTGTGGAGCGCAGGAAGTCCAAGAAGATCACAAATCTGCTGCCCACCTCCACCGGCACGGCGCTTATCACCGTTCTGCCCGAACAGCTCCAGTCTCCGCAGCTCACCGCTGAATGGGAACACCGCCTGAAAGAGATCGAGCGCGGCGAAATCGCCCCGGACAGCTTCATGGACGGGATCGCTGCCATGCTGAATGAGCTGGTGCAGACCTACAAGCCCATCCCCGGTGCGGAAGTCCTGTTCCCCTCCGGGCGTGAGGTAGTCGGCAAGTGTCCCCGCTGCGGAGCCGAGGTGACGGAATCACCGAAAGGCTTTTTCTGTGAGAACCGCTCCTGTTCCTTTGTTCTCTGGAAAAACAGCCGCTTTTTCACCGCCAAGAAAAAGGCGCTGACGAAATCCCTTGCCGCTGCGCTTTTGAAAAATGGCCGCGCCCCGCTGAAAGGCTGCTACTCCGAAAAGACCGGAAAGACCTACGATGCCGTTGCTCTTCTGGAGGATGATGGGCAGCGCACGGGCTATAAGCTGGTGTTCGACAATGGCTGATGCGCCGCGTATGGATCACAAGCAGCTCCGCCGCTCCAAGAAGCTCATTCGGAAGCTCTGCTGTAACTACGATCACGGCAACTGCCTTGCGCTGGATGATGGAGAGCCTTGCGTCTGCGTACAGGGTATTTCCTACTCGCTGCTGTGCAACTGGTTCCGAAACGCGGTGCTTCCCGCCGACCATGAGCTGCTGGCCGACGTGATGCGGGAAAGGCCGGGAAAGTGCTGCGCCGTTTGCGGCAAGCCGGTCTATTCTTCCTCCAACCGCGCCAAGTATTGTCCGGCCTGCGCCAAGCAGGAGCGCCGAAAGCAGGACGCCAAACGGAAGCGTGAACAATACTGGAACCTCCGCAAATAGAGGCCGAAAAAGCCCCATGCTGCAAGGCTTTTTCCATGCGGAATCCCAAGGGGCTGAGACATTCTATCCGCAAGCTCAAAAACAACGTCTATCTGCGGAGAATCGCCCCTGTGCAGGATGTGTTTTCTTCTGCGCAGGGGCGCTATTTTTTCTGAAAGGAGATCATCATGGCTGAAAAACAAACCAGCAAAGACCGGATGCGGGAGATCGTTGACAGCATCGAAAACGGCATCAAGGAGCTGTTCGAGAGCGATAAGTACCGGAAGTACCTTGCCACCATGAGCCGCTTTCACCGCTACTCGGTCAATAACACCATGCTCATCTATATGCAGCGCCCCGACGCCACCCATGTGGCGGGCTTCAACAAGTGGCGCGATCAGTTCGGCAGGAACGTCCTGAAAGGCGAAAAAGGTATCCGCATCATCGCTCCTACTCCCTATAAGAAAAAGGTCGAGGAAATCAAGACCGACCCCGAAACCAATGCGCCGGTGCTGGATGCGGACGGCAAGGCCATCATTGAGGAAAAGGAAATCCGTATCCCTATGTTCAAGGTGGTATCCGTCTTTGATGTGTCGCAGACTGCGGGAAAGCCCTTGCCCCAGCTTGCCGCCGATCTGAGCGGCAATGTGCAGCAGTATGAGGTTTTCATGGAGGCGCTGCGCCGTGCTTCTCCCGTTCCGATGGAGATAAAGCCCGTTGCGCGGGATACGGACGGCTTTTTCAGCATTAAGGCGCAGAGCATCACCATCCGCGCCGGTATGAGTGAGGTGCAGACAGTATGCGCCGCCGTCCACGAGATCGCCCACGCCAAGCTCCACGACTACGAACACATGACGGAGCTTGCGGACGATGGTGAGACGATCCTTGTCTCCGGAGAAAAGAGCCGTAACACCGAGGAGGTTGAGGCCGAAAGCATCTCCTATGCGGTCTGCCAGTATTACGGTATTGAAACGGGAGAAAACAGCTTCGGCTATATCGCCACATGGTCGAAGGGCAAGGAGCTGAAAGAGCTTCGCGCCAGTCTGGAAACCATCAACAAGACTGCCTCCGAGCTGATTACGGACATTGACCGGCACTTTGCGGAGATTTGCAAGGAGCGCGGCATCAATCGTGAAGAAGTGAGCGCCACACAAACAGACGAAACGCTTTATCTTGTGGATGGCTCGGTATATCTCCATGTGCAGCATACAGACGGCGGTTGGGACTATTCGCTCTACGACAAGGAAAGCAAAAAGCTGCTGGATGGCGGTGTTATTGACAGCAGCGCCATTGAAGATTCGCCGGTTGCATCTGTTGCCGGGGCTGTCCGAACGGAGGTATTTGCCATTCAGGGCATGACACCAACCAAGGTGACATTTGCAGATATGAAAATTCTGGAGGACTTGCAGGAGGCGCAGATTACGCCGCCCTTGGACAGCGAACAGATCACCGGCGCAGTCGCTGTTCCCACCGATGCGGCAGATAATATGCTCCCGGAGCTGGAACAGGCCGTCCCGATGCCTGACCCCACGCTGACGGTGGACGATATGCGCAGCTATGGGTATCTGGACGGCGATATGCTCCCGCTTTCCAAGGATCGGGCGGTGGAGCTGCTGGAGCATGACATCACGGTTTATATGCTCTATCCCGACAACGCCGAGGAAATGGTTTTTGAGGCCGAGGACATCATCAAGCATGACGGAATGTTCGGGATCACAAGACCGGATTGGGATGCGGTCAAAGGCCATATCCCGCCCCGCGATGTGGAGCAGCGTTTTTTGAACAGTCCCACCGATTCTATGGCGATCTACCAACTGCGCCGGGATGCGCCGGTGGAGCTGCGTTTTGCCAACCTCGGCAGTCTGGCCGCGCCGCCTGACCCGGCCAACTATGAAGCCGTCTATACCCGTGAGGTGTACCCGGACGATGATACCGGCAGAATCCTTGAAAACTTCTACTACATTTTCAACGACGAGCGCCCCGGCGATTTTGTGGGACACAGCCTCTCCGTCAGCGACATCGTTGCGCTGAAACAGGACGGCAAGGTATCCTATCACTACTGTGACAGCACGGGATTTCAGGAGCTGCCCGCCTTTCAGAAACCGGAGAATTATCTGAAAGCCGCCGAGATGTCGATGGAGGACGATTACGGCATGATCGACGGCATTATCAACAACGGCCCCAAACAGCCCACCGTCGCCGACCTTGAAGCACAGGTCAAGGCCGGTATGTCCATCTCCTTGATGGATTTGGCAGAGGCGGCACACCGGGAAAAGAAGAAATCTGTGCTGGAGCAGCTCAAAAGCCAACCGGCCCAAGAACGTCCACACAAAACAGCGCCCAAAAAGAGCGCGGAAAAGGAGCTTTGATATGAACATCACCTTTGAAGAACGCCAGCTTATGAGCCTCTACAACACCGGCACCCGCACGGGCTTGATCGCGGCGCTGGAGGAAATGCGCGGCTACCTCGCTGCGGATGAAACGGAGCTGCGGGAGCTGACGGACAGCGCCATCGCAAAGCTGCGCAGGATGAGCGACGCGGAATATGACGCGCTCGACCTGTTCCCCGATTTTGAAAAGGAGGATATGGATGCCGAGTAAAGTACAGCTCTATGCGCAGATGGCAGACCGCACGGCGGAGCAGATCACGGGAAGCTACCAGAAGTGGACGGCATTTCTGACCACCGCCGCAAGGCTGTATAAGTACCCCTACAACGAGCAGCTCATGATCTTCGCCCAGCGCCCGGAAGCCACGGCCTGCGCGGAATACGACCTTTGGAATAAGCAGATGCGCCGCTATGTGCGGCGAGGCAGCAAGGGCATCGCCCTTGTGGATACCAGCAGCGACCAACCCAAACTCCGATATGTATTTGATGTTTCCGACACCAGCGGCGGCGAGAACTCTCGCCGCCCTTATCTTTGGGAATACCGGCAGGAGCATCGTGAGGTGGTATCTGCGGCGCTGGAACAGCGCTTCGACGTTTCCGGTGAAAACGGACTTGCCGATCAGATGGAGCGTGTGGCGGCGCAGCTTGTAGATGAATACTGGCACGACAATCGGCGCGATATTGTCGGCATCGTTGACGGTTCCTTTTTGGAGGACTATGATGAGTTCAACATCGGAGCCGCTTTTCGGAACGCCGCCGTTGTCAGCACCACCTATACGCTGCTGTCCCGCTGCGGGATGCAGCCGGGAGATTACTTCGAGCATGAGGATTTTCTGAACGTCTTTGATTTCAACACCCCGCAGACCGTCGCCGCTCTTGGAACGGCCATCAGCCAGTCCAGCGAGCTGGTGCTGCGGCAGATCGAAGTCACCATCAAGAATTATGAGCGCGAGAAAATCGCGGAAAGGAGCGAAAGCCATGAGCGAACTGACCTACACCCGCAGCGGGGATTATCTGATTCCCGATCTGAGCCTGACAGAGCAGCCGCAAGCCCCGCTGGGCAAGTACGGCAGGATGCGGAAGGATTACCTGAAGGAGCATCGTCCGGTGCTGTGGAACAGCCTGCTGCTGTCCGAGAAGCTGTACCCCCATCTGCGGGAGATCGACGAGGCAGCGAACAACCGGCTGGAACAGATGATGCCGGAGCTGATGAAGTCGGCAGGCGTGACGGAAGCGCTGAAAGCCAGCGACCCGATGAAGTGGGTAGGGCTGATGAACACGCTGAAAGCGCAGGCCGAGGAAACGATCCTCACGGAGTTGGTGTTCAGCTAACCATGTTCGATGCCCCTGCTGGGGCGCAGATGTCCTTCTTCCCCTCAGAGGCAGAACAAATTCAATCCATCGCAGAAGCGGAGAGTGTAACACCCTCCGCTTTTTCTATGTTCATTTCTCAGGATGATATTGACCACATCCTGCGCGCGGGCGGTAATGCGGATGCAGCGCGGATGAAAATTGCTGCGGAATTCTCCAAGCAAAAACCTTTAGAGGATCGCGCGGCATTTCTGAAAGCTCTTTACTACGGCGGCAACGGCCTGATTACGGATAACGGCAGGCTTTCCGCATGGTACGGGGACGATGGTATCCATATTGCAACCGGAGATACCTCTCGCTATCTTCGTTCTGCCCAAGTGATAGGCTGGGCAGATGCGGCGGAGCGTATTGAGGAGCTTCTGGACGGCGGCGCATTTGCCACCAATCTTGAGGTCACGGAAGCCCCGCGCTATGAGCGGCTGGGTATTGCTGTGGATGTCTGGAACCTTTATCACGATTTCTCGGATGAAGCAAAGTCGCTGGGGTATCTGTCCTGCTTGGGTAATATCCATAGCACCAGCTTTCCAGAGGAAACGGAGCGTCTGACGGACGATCTGCTGAATCCGGCGTTCCGGGATAGGCTCCTGTCGGAATACAAGGTATTCATGGACGCCTACCGCGAAAACCGTGCGCTGCTGCGCTTCCATTACCACAAGTCGCAGGCACTTCTCACACGTTTGGAAGATTTGTCCCTTCCGCGAAAGGAATTCCGTTCCGATATGGCGGCTATTCCAGCAACCGGCAGGTTTATCACCGAAGATGAAATTTCGGCTTCTCTTGCAAACGGGAGCAGCTTTGAGGGTGGAAAGACCCGCATCTATGCGTTTTTCCAGACTTCGCACACTCCCAAGGAGAATGCCGATTTTCTGAAAAAGGAGTACGGCATCGGCGGGCATACCCATGCCGTATCCAGAGAAAGCGGCAGCTATGAAGATCACGGCAGCAAGGGCATCACGCTGAAAAAAGCGGGCTGTGCAGATGTTCAAATGAATTGGAACAAGGTCGCTTCGCGCATCTCGGAGCTGGTTCGGTTGAACCGCTACCTTACGCCGGATGAGCAGGCAGCCTATGACAAGGAAATGGCGCAGGACGCCATGCGGAACGCGGTTTATAACGACTATAACGACGTAAAGGCGGCGCACCCCGATGAAATTGTGCTGTATCAGGTTGGGGACTTCTTCGAGCTGTATGGCGAGGATGCGCGGGCAGTTGCAGATGATCTCAGCCTTGAGCTGACGCGCCGCAATTTGGAGGGAGTAGGCCGTGTTACCATGTGCGGCTTCCCTGCAAAGGATTTGGAGAAATACGTTGAAAAGCTGCGGGAAAAGCATGATGCAACAATTTCGCGCATTGGCGATTCCGGCCATGAACACACGGCATATACGCTTCCGTCCATCGACCACGAGGCAGAACAGGCCATCAATGCTTATGAAGCAGAGTTCGGCGCGGACGGCACGAGGGTGTTCCGCGATCCTGCCGCCGACGCGCCGCAGCCCACGGTACGGGAGCTGTTTGACGGGTACAAGCTGACCGTTGGCAACGCGCTTTCCAAAGATACGGCTTTTGTCAATGCCTGCCGCAATTCAGACCGCCAGAACGCTTATCTGGAGGGTGCGGACGCTATCCGTCGTATTGTCACGGCATCTGATGATCTCCAGCTTGTCCGCCTGTACTTTGATATGCCCGCGTTCCATAACCGGCTGCATCAGGAGCTTTTGGAGGAACTGTATCCCACGCTGGCAGCGACGGTCGCACCCTCTCCCTATCAGATTACACAGGAGGACATTGACAACGCGCTTCTGGATTGGCACAACAACCTAAAGGGCAAGCAGGAAGTCGCACTATATATGCAGGCGCATGGGCGAGAACGCAGCACCGCCGCATGGCTGGCTGCAAAATATGGCTGGGAAGATAGCAAAACTCCCATGTATATCCATGTAGGAAACGCCGAGCCGGTGACGCTCACATGGGCGCAGGTACAGCGGCGGTTGGCACAGCTCATCCGCGAGAATAAATTTTACGATGAGAATGAGCGACTGCGGTTATTTTCACCTGACCGATACTCCATTCGTCTGCATCCCGGCGAGGGCGGAATTACCGGCATTTGGGATGAGGTGTTGGAACGGTTCTGCGGAGATGGGGAACAAACGCTCCGCTTTGCAGAACAGAATAACGCCATTGCTTACTTGGATGGCATCAAACGGGATATGGGAATTGAGCTATCCCCTCCGGCGTTTACAACACCGCTTGGCTATACTTATCATATTGGAGATCGCATTTCATCCATAGAGTTAGACCACATAGCAGCAGTCGGCGTTATCGCGCGTGTAGATGAAGATCACGTCTGGCACACGTTACCGAACGTACCCGGACAGGAACCTGTCAGCATCGACCGCAATTCCTTTGAACGCTACCTCGACACCAGATATTTCGAGGTTTCTGAACCGGAGCCGCAGCGCGTCATTGCGGCGCAGCACACAGAACAGCCAACCCCGGAGACGCCGCAAGCGGTTCAAAACCTTGTGGGGCAGCGCGTGGAAATTGATGGTAAACTCTATAATGTTGATTCCGCAGATGAAACTGTCGCGCATCTCAGCGTCGTTTCATCCTCCAGCGAGAGCAATCACGAGCCGGAACACAGAACCGAACCGGTTTCCGCTGTCCTCACACGAATTACAGATCAGGGTCGTGAGCTTGCGCCGAATATTTCGGCATATCAGGCGCTTCGTGCAGAGCATCCCGAAAAGCTCATCGGTGTCCGTGTCGGAGAACGGCTGCTTTTTTATGGCGCGGATGCAGAACGCGCCGCCAGCGCTTTGAATCGCCGCCTGCTGCAACGCGATATTCCCGGTATGGGCGAAACCGCTGTGACCGGCTATGATTTTGGACAATGGGCAAGCGCCGCAAAGCGGCTGCTGGAGCATGGACACAGCTTCGTGTTTGCGCAGCCAAATGAAACCGACGGCTATGATGTTATCAACGAGGCCGATGCCAAGGAGTATATCCCCATTGGCATGGAGCTGGAGATTGACGGACGGAAGTTTGTCATTGACAGCGTAAATTTCGGCGCAGATGAAGTATCTCTGCGCGATGTGACTTTTCAAAACAGGCAGGGCTTTCCCATCTTCCGCGCTGAACACATTGCGTTTGTACGCTCGTTTGTTGAAGAACAGGAACAGGAGCAGCCGCAGCCCATCGCCAAACCCGTCGCGTTCTATCCCGCCGAGAAAACACACTTGCCCTACGACATAGAAATCCAAACGCTGCACATCCCGGAACCGGAGCATGACCCGCCCTCTGCGGAACCCGCCGAGCCTGAACCGCCCGCCATGAGCGATGAAGAAAGGCTGATTCTGGAGCAGGAAGGGCGCGCGGCACTCTCGGAAATGGGCGAGTTTGTGCCTGATTTTGATGATGCCATCTCACAGGCTGAGATCGACGAGCCTCCCGCACACCGTCCTGCGGTATCTATCCCCGTTGACGGCGAGTGGCAGGGCTTTCCCAGCGTTGCCGCTGCGGAGCAGGCCGCTTACGCTGACTTCAAGGCGGCAAGCCACCGCGACGCGCAGAATTTCCACATCACCGATGATGCCCTCGGCGTCGGCGGCGCAAAAGCAAAGTTTCGGGCAAATATGGCGGCGATCCACCTCCTGCAAGAGCTGGAGTTTGAGGGCTTACAGGCCAGCCCGGAGCAGCAGGAAATCCTCTCCCGCTATGTGGGCTGGGGCGGTCTTGCGGATGCCTTCGACGAGAATAAGCCAAACTGGTCGGACGAGTTTGCAGAGCTGTACGCCACACTCTCCCCGGAGGAATACGCTGCGGCCAGAGCGTCCACGCTGAACGCCCACTACACCAGCCCCACCGTCATCAAGGCGATCTATGAAGCGGTCGGCAATATGGGCTTCCAGAGCGGTAACATTCTGGAGCCGTCTATGGGCGTCGGCAACTTTTTTGGCCTGCTGCCGGAGCAGATGCAGGGCAGCAAGCTCTACGGCGTGGAGCTGGACAGCATCACCGGACGTATTGCCAAGCAGCTTTATCCCAAGGCGGACATTACCATCGCGGGCTTTGAAACAACGGACAGAAAAGACTTTTACGACCTCGCCGTGGGCAACGTCCCGTTCGGACAATATCAGGTAGATGACCGGGCTTATAACAAGCTCGGTTTTTCCATTCACGACTACTTCTTTGCCAAAACCCTCGACCAAGTGCGTCCGGGCGGCGTGATCGCGTTTGTGACCTCCCGCTACACGATGGACAAGCAATCGCCCGAAGTCCGCAGGTACATCGCGCAGCGGGCGGAGCTGCTGGGTGCCATTCGTCTGCCCAACAATGCGTTCCGCGCCAACGCCGGTACGGATGTGGTTTCAGACATTCTCTTTCTCCAAAAGCGTGACCGTCCCATTGAGATCGAACCGGATTGGGTACACCTCGGCCAGAACGAGGATGGCTTTGCCATCAACCGCTATTTTGTTGACCACCCGGAGATGATTTTAGGCAGGCAGACCTCCGAAAGCACCCAATACGGCAAGCAGGATTTCACCGTTGTTCCCATTGAGGGGCTGGCGCTTGCAGATCAGCTCCATGATGCCGTGAAAAACATTCGCGGCACCTATCAGGAGGCGGAACTGCCAGAGCTGGGCGAGGGCGAACAGATCGACACGTCTATCCCCGCAGACCCCAATGTGAAAAACTACTCCTACACCGTGGTGGGCGGCGAGGTGTATTACCGGGAAAACAGCCGCATGGTCAAGCCGGAGCTGAACGCCACCGCCGCCGAGCGTGTCAAGGGCATGGTCGCGCTGCGGGATTGCGTGAATGAGCTGATTGCCCTGCAAATGGACGAGTACAGCGCAGAAAGCCGGATTCAGGAAGCGCAGACCGAGCTAAACCGCCTCTATGATGCGTTCTCCGCAAAACATGGCCTAATCAATGACCGTGCGAACCGTCTTGCGTTCTCTGACGATTCCTCTTACTACCTCCTGTGTTCACTGGAAGTGCTGGATGACGACGGAAAGCTGGAGCGCAAGGCGGATATGTTCCACAAGCGCACCATCAAGCAGCAGCGCAGCGTAGATTCTGTGGATACCGCCAGCGAAGCCCTTGCTGTCTGCATCGGAGAAAAAGCCTGCGTCGATCTCGACTTCATGGCCTCCCTCATGGGCGGCAGCGAGAAAATCCCGCAGATCGTTGAGGATTTGAAGGGCGTCATTTACAAGGAACCCAACAGTGGCCCGTTTGACTTGGAGGACGGCGGCGAGCATTGGGCGAAGGGCTGGCAGACGGCGGACGAATATCTCTCCGGCAACGTCCGGCAGAAGCTCCGCACCGCGCAGCGTGTAGCAGCGCACGACCCGTTCTTTGCCGGGAATGTGGACGCCCTGATTGCCGCACAGCCGAAGGACTTGGAGGCCAGCGAAATTGAGGTGCGGCTGGGCGCGACATGGCTTGATAAGAAGTACATCGAGCAATTCATGTACGAAACCTTTGAAACGCCCCGCTATCTGCGCGGACAGATCGAGATCAGCTATGTCCCGTACACCGCAGAATGGCAGGTTTCCCGCAAGAGCATGGTGCGCTACAACGACGTGGCGGCATTCACCACCTACGGCACAGACCGCGCCAGTGCCTACCGGCTGCTGGAGGATGCGCTGAACCTCCGCGATATTCGCATCTACGATACCATTGAGGACGCAGACGGACGGGAGCGCCGTGTCCTCAACGCCAAGGAAACCACCCTTGCCGCGCAGAAGCAGCAGCTTATCCGGGATGCGTTCAAGGACTGGATTTGGAAAGACCCGGAGCGGCGCGAAACGCTGGTACGGCAATACAACGAGGAAATGAACAGCACTCGTCCCCGCGAGTATGACGGCAGCCACATCGTTTTCTCTGGGATGAACCCGGAAATCTCCCTCCGGGAGCATCAGAAAAACGCCATCGCCCATGTGCTGTACGGCGGGAATACGCTGCTGGCACACGAAGTTGGCGCGGGAAAAACCTTTGAAATGGTAGCCTCTGCGATGGAATCTAAGAGATTGGGCCTGTGCCAGAAATCCATTTTTGTCGTGCCGAACCATCTGACGGAACAGTGGGCGTCTGAGTTTCTGCGGCTCTACCCTTCGGCCAACATCCTTGTCACTACCAAGAAAGACTTTGAAACCCACAACCGCAAGAAATTCTGCGCCCGTATCGCCACCGGCGACTATGACGCCGTTATCATCGGCCACAGCCAGTTTGAGCGTATCCCCATCAGCCCGGAGCGGCAGGAACGGCTCCTTCATCAGCAGATTGAGGAAATCACCGATGGTATTCAGGATACCAAGCTCGCAGGCGGCAACAGCTTCACTATCAAGAGCTTGGAGCGCACGAAAAAGGGGCTGGAGGCGCGGCTGAAAAAGCTGCAAGCCAGCGACCGCAAGGATGATGTGATTTACTTTGAACAGCTCGGCGTAGACAGGATGTTTGTGGACGAGTCGGACAATTATAAAAATCTTTTCCTCTATACGAAGATGCGCAACGTGGCAGGGCTTTCTACCACCGATGCGCAGAAATCCTCGGATATGTTCTCCAAGTGCCGCTACATGGATGAGCTGACCGGCGGGCGCGGCGTGGTGTTTGCCACCGGCACCCCGGTTTCCAACTCCATGACAGAGCTTTACACCATCCAGCGCTATTTGCAGCATGACCGGCTGCAAGAGATGGGTATGGGCCACTTCGATTGCTGGGCAAGCCGCTTTGGTGAAACCACCACCGCGCTGGAGCTTGCCCCGGAGGGAACCGGCTACCGGGCAAGGACGCGCTTTGCAAAGTTTTTCAACTTGCCCGAATTGATGAATCTGTTCAAAGAGGTCGCCGACATCAAAACGGCGGATCAGCTCCACTTGCCCACGCCGGAGGTTGCGTATCACACCATCGCCACCAAACCCACGCAGATCCAGCAGGACATGGTGAAAGCCCTCTCGGAACGAGCGTCCAAGGTACACAGCGGTGCGGTCAGCCCGGATGTGGACAATATGCTCAAAATCACCTCGGACGGACGCAAGCTGGGGCTTGACCAGCGCATCATCAATCCCATGCTCCCCGACGAGGAAACCACCAAGGTCAATCAGTGCGTGGCGAACATTCTCCAATACTGGCGCGACGGCGAGGAGGAAAAACTGACACAGCTTGTGTTTTGCGACATTTCTACGCCAAAGTCCACGCCCTCGCAGCGGGCGGCAAAGGCTTCCCCCGGTACGCTGGACAGCCCGGAAATTCATGCGCTGGAGAGCGCGATTTCATTGGAAGAAAGCTCTGACACGCCGTTCACGGTCTATGAGGATGTGCGCCAAAAGCTCATTGACGCCGGTATGCCCCCGGAGCAGATCGCGTTCATCCACGATGCCAATACGGAGGTCAAAAAGCGGGAACTGTTCGCAAAGGTACGCAGCGGTCAGGTGCGCGTCCTGATGGGCAGCACGGCCAAGATGGGCGCGGGCACCAACGTGCAGGATCGTTTGGTCGCACTTCACGATTTGGATTGCCCGTGGCGTCCCCGTGATCTCACGCAGCGAAAAGGCCGCATCGAGCGTCAGGGCAATCAGAACAAGCTCGTTCATGTCTGCCGCTATGTGACCGAAGGAACGTTTGACGCCTACCTCTGGCAGACCGTTGAGAACAAGCAGAAATTCATCTCTCAGATCATGACCTCAAAATCCCCGGTTCGCTCCTGTGAGGACGTGGACGCTACAGCGCTGTCCTTTGCGGAGATCAAGGCGCTCTGTGCCGGTGATCCCCGCATTAAGGAGCGTATGGATTTGGACATTGAGGTGTCCAAGCTCAAAATTATGAAGGCAGACCACAACAGCAAGCAATTCCGCTTGGAGGACAGTCTGCTGAAATACTTCCCGGAAAAGATAGAGGAACACAAGGGCTTTGTTCGTGGGCTGGAGGCGGATATGCAGACCCTCGCGGCGCATCCGCTCCCGGCAGAGGACTTTGTCGGCATGGAGATTCGCGGCGACCGGCTCACTGATAAGGAAAACGCCGGTGCCGCGTTGCTGGATACCTGCAAGGAGGTCAAGGGCAAAGACCCGGTACAGATCGGCAGCTATCGCGGCTTTACCATGTCCGTTGCTTTTGATTCCATGTGGAAAACGTACACTCTGACGCTGAAAGGCCAGATGACCCATCGCGTTGAACTCGGTTCGGATGCCAGAGGCAACCTTGTCCGCATCGAGAACGCGCTGGATAAAATGCCGGAGCGTTTGCGCAGCGTTCAGGAGCAGCTTGAAAACCTCTATAACCAGCAGGCAGCGGCAAAGGCTGAGGTCGGTAAGCCGTTCCCGCAGGAGCAGGAGCTGGCCGCGAAAACGGCGCGGCTCATTGAGTTGGATATGGAGCTGAATCTGGACGGCAAGGGACAGCCGCAGCCTGAGCAGGCGATTGCAAAATCGACGCGGCCTTCCGTTCTGGACAGGCTGAAAGCGCCGCCTGTTCATGGCGCACCGGAAAAGCCCCACAAAAAAGAAATGGAGGCACGATAATGAAAAATCTCCCCGTTTACAAGCACCCGGCATCCTATGCCAGAGAGCATGACGAGCTTGCGGCCTACCGCGCTTCCAATCAAGCGAACACGGCCTGCAAGGAAGCGATTGAAGCCGCCATCCGTGACCACTACCGGGATAACCGGCTGGATGCAGCGGCGGTCGATCAGGTGGTGCAGCAGTTCGGCTATGACCGCACGTTCCATGTCCTTGCCATCACCGTCTGTCAAGCGGACTGGGACAGGCGCTATTCTCCCGACAACAGGGCTTGGGCAAACGCCATGTCCATCCCCGCCAATCCTGACGCATGGGGTACTGACCGCA
>ERZ1032651.315-NODE-315-length-14988-cov-35.628072_pt1 | contig 14988 bp, 10 predicted proteins | sample MGYA00518732_ERZ1032651 | MGnify/ENA primary metagenome ERZ1032651 (study PRJEB33719, sample SAMN04261399) | wastewater metagenome | biome: periurban shantytown; feature: human; material: feces | host: Homo sapiens | place: Peru: Lima | collected 2013-01-03 ...
ACCGCATCCACCAGTTCGAAAAGCAGGAGATGATCGTCGTCTGCAAGCCCGAGGAATCGAACGACTGGTATGAAAAGCTGTGGCAGTACTCTGTCGAGCTGTTCCGAAACCTCGAGATCCCCGTCCGTCAGCTCATCTGCTGCTCCGGCGACCTCGCCGACCTCAAGGTCAAGTCCTGCGACATCGAGGCGTGGAGCCCGCGTCAGCAGAAGTATTTCGAGGTCTGCTCCTGCTCGAACCTCGGCGATGCGCAGGCGCGCCGCCTGAACATCAAGGTTCGCGGCGAGGACGGCAAGCTGTATCTGGCGCACACGCTGAACAACACCTGCATCGCGCCGCCGCGTATGCTCATCGCGTTCCTCGAAAACCATTTGCAGGCCGACGGCTCGGTCACCATCCCGAAGTGTCTCCAGCCGTACATGGGCGGCAAGGCTGTCCTCGTTCCGAAGCACTGAGCGGCGCGACCGGCACTGCTTTTATAGTTATGTAAACCGAAAGTCTCCGCAGAAACAGAGAAAGGAGCCACTGCATGAAAAAATTCATCGCTGAATTCAAGGAATTCATCTCCCGCGGCAACGTCATGGACATGGCCATCGGCGTCATCATCGCAACGGCCTTCGGCAAGATCACGACCAGTCTGGTCGGAGACGTGTTCATGCCGCTCATCGGCTGGCTGATCGGCGACATCGACCTGACGCAGCTCAACATCACGCTCTCCCCTGCCGTTCTGAACGAGGCGGGCGAGGTCGCGAAGGAAGCCGTCGTCATCGGCATCGGCACGTTCCTGACGACCGTGATCGACTTCCTGCTGGTGGCGCTGATCGTGTTCTGCATCGTCAAGGCGTTCAACAGCGCGAAAAAGAAGCTGGAGAAGCCCGCCGAGCCCGCCCCCGAAAAGGCGCCCGAGCCGACGAAGGAGGAAGTCCTGCTCACCGAGATCCGCGACCTGCTCAAGAACAAGTAAAAAACACGCGCCGCCCGTCCGGGCGGCGCATATTTTGCTTGCTCCGGCGGCCTTTGCCGCGTCTGTCGTACCCATTTGTAGGGGCGGACGACTCTGTCCGCCCTCAAAATCCGGCGTTTTGCGAGGTCGGTCGTAGGGGCCGATGCCCACATCGGCCCTTCAAAATATTGCGATTTCGCATCAGATCTCCGTAAAAACGGGCATTTTCCGCGGGCGGACAGGGCCGTCCGCCCCTACGATGCAAAATCGAAACCCAATGCAATAACGTCCGACCGCCCCCGCGCGGGGGCATTCCCGTTTGGGCGGTGGGATGGGTCGATGCGACGCCCGCAGGCTAGTTTCGAGGCGCAACCGCGCAGCGCGCGGCTCTTAGCGCCGAGATAGGCATCGACCCCTACGGCGCAAAACAGGAAATGCGGCGGTTTTTCGCGGGTCGATGTGGGCATCGACCCCTACGACGCGGAATCACAATTTGTAACGGTCATTTGTAGGGGCCGATGCCCACATCGGCCCGGCAGGATGCACGATTTTCACGGAAAACGCGGCGATTCGATTTGACAAACGGCGTAAAAACGGGTATTCTAAAAGATAATGCTGCGCCGCGCTTTCATTCGGCGGCGGCGGGAAATGAGGAAACAACATGTGTGAACAATGCAAGAAAACGTTTTATATCACGACGCCGATCTACTATCCCTCGGCGAAGCTGCACATCGGCCACAGCTACTGCACCGTGGCGACCGACGCGATGGCGCGCTATAAGCGCCTTCAGGGCTGCGATGTGATGTTCCTGACCGGCACGGACGAGCACGGCCAGAAGATCGAGGAAAAGGCGAAGGCCGCCGGCGTCACGCCGCAGCAATTCGTCGATAACATCGTCACCGGCCCCAAGGGCGTGCTCGACCTGTGGAAGCTGATGAACATCTCGAACGACCGCTTCATCCGCACGACCGACGATTACCACGTCGCCGCCGTTCAGAAGATCTTCAAGAAGATGTATGAAAACGGCGACATCTATAAGGGCGCCTACAAGGGCAAATACTGCACCCCCTGCGAGAGCTTCTGGACCGAGAGCCAGCTCAAGGACGGCAAATGCCCCGACTGCGGCGGCGAGGTGCACGACGCGCAGGAGGAGGCGTATTTCTTCCGTCTCTCCAAGTACGCAGACCGCGTGCGCAAGCTCCTGACCGAGACGGATTTCCTCGAGCCGAAGTCCCGCGTCAACGAAATGGTCAACAACTTCATCGACCCCGGCCTCGAGGATCTCTGCGTCTCCCGCACCAGCTTCACATGGGGCGTGCCGGTCGATTTTGACCCCGGCCACGTCGTCTATGTCTGGATCGACGCGCTGTTCAACTACATGACCGCGCTCGGCTTCGAGAACGACAGATACCACGATCTCGACAAATACTGGCCCGCCGATGTGCACTTTGTCGGTAAGGAGATCGTCCGCTTCCACTCGATCATCTGGCCCGCGATGCTCATGAGTCTCGATCTGCCGCTGCCGAAGAAGGTCTACGGCCACGGCTGGCTCGTCATGGACGGCGGCAAGATGTCGAAGTCCAAGGGCAACGTCGTTGACCCCTATGTGCTCGCCGAGATGTTCGGCGTGGACGCGCTGCGCTTCTTCCTGCTGCGCACGTTCCCGTTCGGCGCCGACGGCAATTTCTCAAACGAGCTGCTGATCAACACCATCAACATTGACCTCGCAAACGACCTCGGAAACCTCGTCTCCCGCACGACGGCGATGGTCGAAAAATATTTCGGCGGCACGCTGCCCGCCGACCGCTGCTCCGGCGAGCCGGACGATCAGCTCCTTGCGATGCTCAGCGGCCTGCGCGCGCGCTATGAGGCGCAGATGGAGAAGTTCCAGTTCCAGAACGCCCTGGAGGAGATCTTCAAGTGCGTCCAGCGCGCCAACAAGTATATCGACGAGACGATGCCGTGGGCGCTTGCCAAGGACGAGGGCAAGGGGCCGCGTCTGGCGTCGGTCATGTATAACCTCCTTGAGTCCATCCGCATCTGCACCACGCTCCTACTGCCGTTCATCCCGGCCTCCTGCGAGAAGATCTTCGCGCAGATCGGCGCGGACAAGGACGTGACCACATGGCAGGCCGCGGCGGTCTGGGCTGCGCTCCCCGCGGACGTCACCGTGCACAAGGGCGAGGCCGTGTTCCCGCGCGTGGACGCGGAAAAGGCGCTCGAGGCGCTGGAAAAGCTGCATCAGGAGCAGCTCCGCGCGCTCCAGCCCGCGCTGGAGGTCGAGCCGCTGGAGGAGGAGCAGGTCGATTTCGACACGTTCTGCAAGTCCGACCTCCGCGCCGTCAAGGTCAAGGCCTGCGAGCCGGTCAAAAAGTCGGATAAGCTCCTGCGCTTCACGCTCGACGACGGCTCCGGCACCGACCGCCAGATCCTTTCGGGCATCGCGAAGTTCTACAAGCCCGAGGAGCTGCTCGGCAAGACGCTGGTCGCCATCGTCAACCTGCCGCCCAGAAAGATGATGGGCAAGGAGTCGTGCGGTATGCTGCTCTCCGCCGTCCACAAGGAACAGGGCGAGGAAAAGCTGAATCTTGTCATGCTCAATGACGCCATCCCCGCCGGCGCAAAGCTCTGCTGATACGAAACAGGCACAAAGCGGGTGGATGCCAAATGGCATCCACCCGCTTCAGACTGTCAAAAAACCTCGTAGAGTTTCGCCGCGCACGGTGATGCGCACCACGTGGTTCCCCCTCGCGGCATAGCCGCTTCGGCCTACGCTAAAAAAGTGCCGCCGGCACTTTTTCTGAACGCTGCGGCATCGGACAAAACACACTACGCGATGCAAGTGTGGAATTTGTGCGCAGTGCGCGCACAAATTATGCGCGCAGCCGGGTGCAGCCTTTTCAAACGCGAACCCAGCCCCGCGGTTCGCGTTTGAGAGCTTGTCAAAAGGCTTTTTTGACAAGCTCAAAGCGGGTGGATGCAAAATGGCATCCACCCGCTTGATTTTTATGGGCTTGTCGATCAAAGATCATTGATGATGCTGCCGAACGCCGCAACGCCGGCGATGGCGAGGATCAGGTACAGGGCAAAGATGCCGAGCGTGATGAAGAAGGTGATCTTGCCCGCGCGGTCCCAGCTGCCCATGGCGGCGTTGAATTCCTCGACCGTGGAATACAGGCCGGAGTTCTGCGCCCATTCGTGGCCCTTCGCGCCGCAGATAAAGACCCAGACAACGTTCAGAAGCGGAACGAGCGTCAGAAGCGTCAGATAGGCCTTGTTGCCGAAGCCGAACGGAATGTTGAACATAAAGGCGCCCCACGACCAGCCGCGAACGGGCTGCGGGCGATTTGCGCTGTACGGCTGACCGTACTGCTGACCGTACTGCTGATTTCCGTACTGCTGACCGCCCCACTGCTGGTCATTCATGTTGTTTTCCATAGCTTTTCTCCCTTTTCTCTTGATTTACAGCGTTGCTGTATTCGCATTATTTCAGTCCGGTGAAGTCTTGTAAATACAAAACGCTCAGGATTTCCAAATTATCAGGAATTTTCCGCAGCTGTGCGCGGCGGCTTTCAGAGATTCCAGTTGATGGGCGCCTCGCCATGGGCGGCGAGAAAGGCGTTGATCTGCGAGAAGGGACGGCTGCCGAAAAAGCCGCGGTAGGCGCTGAGGGGGCTGGGGTGCGGCGCTTCGAGCACGAGACGCGGATGGGGCGAGGCCTTGCACGCGGCGGCTTTTTTCTGCGCCTGCGCGCCCCAGAGCACGAACGCCACCGGCTGCGGAAGCTGCGCCAGCGCGGCGACCGCCGCGTCGGTGAAGCGCTGCCAGCCGAAACCGCTGTGGCTGTTGGCCCTGCCCTGCTCCACGGTCAGGACGGTGTTCAGAAGAAACACGCCCTGCTCCGCCCAGCCGGTCAGGCAGCCCGTGGAGAGCGTCGCGCCCACGTCCGAGGCAAGCTCCTTTCCGATGTTCACGAGCGACGGCGGCATCCGCACGCCGTCGCGCACCGAAAACGCAAGCCCGTGCGCCTGCCCCGGCTCGTGATACGGGTCCTGCCCCAGAATGACGGCGCGCACGCGCTCCGGCGGCGTCAGCCGGAAGGCGGCAAAGACGTCCTCCTGCGGCGGAAAGACCGCTCCGGCGGCATACGCCGCAGAGACCTTCTGCATGAGCACGGCAAAATACGGCGCGGAAAGCTCGGCGCGCAAAAGCGCCGCCCAGCCCGCAGGAAGCTGCATGTTCTCCATGGTTCGTCCTCCAAAATGCTGTCTGTATATTATATATGTATATATCATGTATATATAGTATACCTGCCTGCGGGCGGGATATCAAGCGCTGCGCGCGCATAGGCTGACGGGAGGTGATGTTTTTGAAGATCCATGTGGTAAACTCCGGCGAGACGCTCCACGCGATCGGGCGGCTTTACGGCATCGCGCCGGGGCTGATCGCGCGTTACAACGGCCTGCGCGAGCCGTACCGGCTGGCGGTCGGGCAGAGCCTGCTCATTTTGCGGCCGCTTCTGACCTACACCGTCCGGCCGGGAGACAGCCTGTACGCCATCGGGCAGCGCTTCGGCGTGTCCGTGCGCGAGCTTTGGCAGAACAACCCGAATCTGAGCGGCGGCACGCACATCTACCCCGGTCAGGTGCTCGTCATCCGGCTGGAGGCAGCGCGCACGCGCCCGCTTGCCGTGAGCGGCTACGCCTACCCCTTCGTGCGCGTGCCGACGCTGCGCGGCATTTTGCCCGACGCCTCGTATCTCGCGCCGTTTACATACGGCCTCACCGCCGAGGGCGGTCTTGTGCCGCTCGACGACGGGGCGCTTCTGGCGCTGGCGCGGGAATACGGCGCCGAGCCGCTGCTGCACCTGTCCACGCTGACGGAGGACGGCGGCTTTTCTGCCCGGCGCGCCGCGCAGGTGCTCCTCGACCCGGAGAAGGCGGAGGCGCTGATCGAACAGACGGCGGCGGTGATGGCGGAAAAGGGCTATCGCGGTGTGGACGTCGATTTTGAGTATCTCGGCGCGGAGCTCTCCGAGGCGTATGCCGACTTTGTCGGCGCGCTGCGTCAGGCGGTCCGCCGCCGCGGCGGGTTCGTGATCGCGGCGCTCGCGCCAAAGACATCCGCGGAGCAGCGCGGCGCGCTCTATGAGGGGCACGACTACCGAAAGCTCGCGGCCGCCGCCGATTTTGTGCTTGTGATGGCATACGAATGGGGCTACACCTACGGGCCGCCGATGGCGGTCGCGCCGCTCGACGCGGTGCGCCGCGTGATCGAGTATGCGGTGCGCGAAATGCCGCCGGAGAAGATCTTCATGGGCTTTCCGAACTACGCCTACGACTGGACGCTGCCGTACCGCGCCGGCGCGTCACGCGCAGAGCTGCTCGGAAACGAGGCGGCGGCAGAGCTTGCGGTGCGCGTGGGCGCGGAGATCGCCTATGACGAGACGGCGCAGACGCCCCATTTCCGCTACACCGGCGCGGACGGCGCAGAGCACGAGGTCTGGTTCGAGGACGCGCGGAGCTGCGCGGCAAAATGCGATCTTCTCGAGCAGTACGGCCTGCACGGTCTCGGGGTGTGGAACTTTATGCGTCCGTTCACGGCGGCATTCAGTCTGCTCCACGCGCGGTTCGAGCTGTGCACACCTGTGGACAAAGCTGTGAACAGAGTGTAAAACTCGACTATTTTCAACAAAAACCGCGCGGTTTTCCACAGGAGGCACAGCGGCCTTTACAATTATGTTACAAAGCCCCGCCGACCCTTGCGCTTTTCTCCGCATCCGCTTATACTGGATGCAGACTGAAAAAACATGCTGCGGAAGGAGGCGGGCACATGAAAAAAACGGCCTGCTGGTTACTGATCTTATCCATGCTGCTGCTCTTGGCGCTGCCCGCCGGAGCGGCTGAGAAAGCGCCTGCGTTTGCCGATGCGGGCGACATCCGAAACGGCTACGCCGTGCGGATGCTGGTCGATCTCGGGCTGATCGTGGGCGACAACGACGGCAATTTCCGTCCGTCCGCGCCGATCACACGCGCCGAGACCGCAAAGCTCATCGCGTGCCTGTGCACCGACACGTTCGCCCAGGCGGGCGGCGCGCCGTTTGCCGACACCGCCGAAAGCTGGGCAAGGGATTACATCGCCTACTGCGCGTCGCGCGGCATCGTCGGCGGTTCGGGCGGCTATTTCCGGCCGCAGGACGATGTGACAGCGCAGGAGCTTGCGAAAATGCTGCTGGTCGTGACCGGCAGCGACGGCGCGCGCTATACCGGCGCGGGCTGGTCGGAGCGGGTGAACGCCGATGCGGAAAAATACGGGCTCTACCATGCGTTTTCCGGCCGGTATGACCTGCCGGTCACGCGCGACGATGCGTGCCTGCTGATCTACAACGCGATGCAGCGCCCCGCGGTCGATGGCGAGAACGCCGACGGCACGCCGCGCTATGTCCTCGATGCGCTGATGAATAAGCGGACGTATCTCGAGGTGCGCTTTGACGCCGTGCGCTACACCGCCGTCCTGACCGGCAACGAATACGCCGATCTGACGCAGGCGGGCGGAAAACTCGCCGCCGGAACGACAAAGCTGGAGGGACACAAGGAATTTTCCGTCTCGTCCGGGCTGTGGCTCGTCGGGCACAGCGTCGATCTGTATCTGCGCGATGGCGAGGTCATCGGCGCGCCCGCGCCGTCCGTGCACGAGCGCGTGCTCACCGTCTTTGACCATGAGAAGCTCGAGCGCATCTGCGCCGGAAACGGCGTGACCCTCACGCCAGAGACGCGCTATTACCGCAATTACAGCGAGACGGATGCCTCCGTGCTCGATTCTCTGGATGCCGAGGATGTTGTGATCGTCCTTGACCGCAACGGCAACGGCTGGGCGGACGCGGTGCTGGTGCTCGACTGCTACGCAGACGTTGCAGAGCACGCTTCGCCGCTGACGCTGGCGGGCGGCGGCAGCGCCGCAGCCTTTTCTCAGGCAGACATGCCGAAGGCGGGCGAGCGCGTGCGCTGCTTCGACCTTGGCGGCACGACCTTCGTCCTGCCGGGATAAAAGATCCTTTTGTTTTCATCGCCGCCGCGGGACAAAGCGCCCGCGGCGGCGCATTCGTATTGTTTTCATGTTTCCCACTGTAGGGGTCGATGCCCACATCGACCCGCCGGAAACGCCCGTTTTATGGCGGTTTTCCGGCGAATCCGTGGAATTGTGATTTCGCGCCGTAGGGGCGGACGACCCTGTCCGCCCGCGGGAAAACGCCCGTTTTTAGGGAAACCCGATGCGAAATCGCAACATTTTGGAGGGCCGATGTGGGCATCGGCCCCTACAACCGACCTCACAAAACGCCGAATTTGAAGGGCGGACAGGGTCGTCCGCCCCTACAGATGGTATTGGAAAAACCACGCGGGTCATGCGAAAAAACGCCGTGTTTTCCGTTAGAATCGTGCGTCCTGCCGGGCCGATGTGGGCATCGGCCCCTACATGAGGTAGTATTTCCGATTCCATACCGTAGGGGTCGATGCCCATCTCGGCGCTAAGAGCCGCGCGCTGCGCGGTTGCGCCTCGAAACTAGCCTGCGGGCGTCGCATCGACCCATCCCCAAAACGGAAACACGCCTACAGGCGGTGCTGAAAACGGCAGACGCACGGCGGGCGGCGCGATTGTAACACAAGAGCCCCTTTTGTTACAATCACATTACAAACCCCCGCGGGCGCTTGACCTTTCGGGGCTGTTGCATTATGATACCGACAGATAGTGGTTGAGCCTCCGGCAATGGAGGGGAAACAACTAAATTTTACAAGGAGGAAAACTCAATGAAGAACTTCAAAAAGGTTCTCGCTCTCGTTCTGGCAGTTGCTACTCTTCTGAGCTTCGCTACCATTGCGAGCGCATCCGTCGCGGACTTCAACGACAGCAAAGATGTTAAGCACACCGAAGCTGTTGACATCCTGTCCACGATCGGCGTTCTGAACGGCTACAAGGACGGCTCCTATAAGCCCGGCCGCGTGATCACCCGTGCAGAAGCTGCCAAGATCATCGCTATGTTTGACAATGGCGATACCAACATCAAGGAACTGTATGCTCCGGTGGACTTCACCGACGTTGCGTCCAACCATTGGGCACAGAGCTACATCTCCTACTGCTACCACACCGGCATCATCGCTGGCGTTGGCAACAAGAAGTACGCTCCCGAAGCGGAAGTCACCGGCGTTCAGTTCCTGAAGATGGTCCTGGTCGTCCTCGGCTTCGACGCTAAGGAAGAGGGCCTTGTCGGCACCGGCTACTCCGTCCGTGCCCGCAACCTCGCTCGTGAAGTCGGCCTGCTGGAAGGCATCGGCAATGACTTCGACTACACCAAGGGCCTGTCCCGTGACAACGCTGCTCAGATCATGCTGAATGCTCTGCGCACCTCCACTGTCAAGTACGGCAAGGTCGTCGACCTCAACAAGAACAACATCGTTATCAACGACTCCAAGGCTTACTACACCGGCGAGGCTCTGGCAAAGGAATGGAACCTCTTCTGTGTCTATGGTCAGGATGCGTTCGGCCGTCCGGGCCATGTCTGGTACTGGTTCCACACCGATCATGCTCCCGCTGTCATGCCCGACTATGATCATGCGAAGGACTACAAGTACACCGTTGGTGTCTATCCCGACGCGGCTCTCGCTACCTACAACACCGCTGTTGCTGGCTGCGACATCTATGATGACACCGGCCTGAAGGGCGAGTTCATCACCTACACCGATGGCGTTTCCGAAACCTACTACGACGAGACTGCCAAGGTGTGGAAGAACACCGAGGTCGTTGTCGACAAGGCGAACGACTGGCACGGTGCACAGGGCCAGCTGACCGAGGTCTACGCTGTTCGCGGCGAGTTCGGCAAGGTCAATGCACAGATCATTGTCCACATCAACACCTACCTCGGCCAGGTCACCAAGGTCAACGCTGAGAAGAAGGACGCCAGGGGTCACGTCACTGAGCCGCGCTCCGTCAACATGACTGTCTGGTTCCGCTCCAGCAACAACGACTACAACAAGGGCAATGCTCCTGTTGCTGTCAACTTCACCAAGGTTTACACCGACAACTTCGACAAGGGTGACTACGTCCTCGTGAACGGCATCGTCGACCGCATGACCGAGAATCAGCAGGGCATCCCGACCTTCACCCCGGTCATCCTCAACGCTGCAAAGACTGAGGTTGCTCAGCTGACCTCCGTTGACAACATCTCCAATGTTGCCAAGCTCGGCGTCAACAAGACCGAGACTCCGGTCGCTGTCAAGTACGCATACGCGGCTGACCGCGGTGTTAAGGACGTCGGTGCTCGCTTCACCTTCATCTACGACGCTTACGGCAATGTCATCGGCACTGTTCCCTACTCCGATCCTCTGAACTACGCTGTCCTCGACAAGCTGTACATCGACTACGAGAAGGGCATTGCCACTGTCTACGCCACCATCGTGATGCCCGACGGCTCCAAGGCTGAAGACGTTGTTGTCAACAAGATCACTCTTGACGACAAGACCGTCACCGCTTGGGAGTGGATCGCTGACATGGACGATGACTTCCTGAAGGGCTACGGCCAGCAGTTCCAGTGGGCCGGCTCCACGTTCTACACCAACTACTTCTACGGCCGCATGGTCAACTACGTCAAGAACGAGAATGGTTCCTACAACCTGACCGTTCCGGCGAAGGGCTTCACGACTGTTGCTAACGCTGTTATCAGAAACGGCCTCAAGTACATCCTGACCTACAATGTTACCACGGGCAACCTGACTGACGTTGTTGTCAAGGTCGGCGACGAGACCAAGTTCCTGTTCCAGGAAGGCACCACTCCGAAGAGCACCTACACGACCTACACCGGCGTTGACAAGCTCCCGAACCTGACCTACTCCACGATCCAGTTCGTTGATCAGGACGGCGACGGCGTTGCGGACTTCGTGTTCGTCTTCAACCCCGAATTCGCGAACACCTTCAACACCGTTGTTTACACCGGTGCGGAAGCCAAGTACGAGCTCGGCGTTGGCTACACCTACAACGTGAAGGTTGTCGGCGAGGATGGCAAGATGACTGACGCTGCTCTGGTTTGCAAGACGGCTCTGTTCGACACCAACAAGCCCGGCCTGTACAAGGTCACCGTTGATGCTTCCGGCGTTGCAATCGCTGCTGACCAGATCACTGCGGGCAAGAAGCTGACCAAGACTTCTGTTGCTGGCGTCTACACCTATGATGCTGGTGCAGAGTTCATCAACATGGCTGATGTCACCTTCTACAACTTCCGTGACGACAAGACCACCATCTACGATCTGGATGGCGAGACCGTTGTCTTCCTGACGAAGAGCGGCAAGATCTTCGCTGCGGTCCTGTTCTAATTCTTCGTTGAGAATTTCTCCAACCCAGCATAAAAGAGGGGCCTCCCGCAAGGGAGGCTCCTTTTTTGCGCGCCTCCAGCCCTGCGGCGCGGCCCGACATCGCTATTGCAAAACCGGCCTTTTTTCGCTAAAATGGAAGCAGAAATGAAATATGAATTTTTCCTTCATGGGCGCGAAGGGCTTGCTTTTTGTCGCAAAAGAGGGTATCATTTAAATACATATATTTCCACAAGCATACAACGGGCCGCCGCACTCTGCCGGCAGAAGGAGCCATGCTATGAATACAGAACAAACCGAACTGGAACGGCTGACCGGCAACCTTGGCCAGCCTGCATTTTACGAGGAAGACGGAAAGGTGATCTTCTGCAACCGCCTTGCAGAGCAGGCGCGCGTGCGCGTCGGACGCGACGTGGCGGAGATGCTCCCTGCGGGCACGGCGCTCCCGGAGGGCGGCGCCGCGGCGCACGCCACGCTCAATCTCCCGGGTGCGCAGACCGCCGTGACCATCGTGCCGTGGAGCAAGGGGCGGCTGTACCTGCTTTCCCCGTCCGACCACGCCCAGCTTCAGCCGCAGGCGCTCGTCGCCATCGCGCAGAGCATCCGCACGCCGCTGTCGAATCTGTTCGGCGTGGCAGCGTCGCTGTTCCCTCGCCTTGAGGCGATGGAGGACGATGAGATCCAGCAGCAGACCGCCTCGATGAACCGCGCCTTTTATCAGCTGCTGCGCCTGACCTGCAACCTGACCGACATGCGCGGCGTCATGCTCGAGGAAATGCGCCTGCTGCGCGAAAAAGAGGAGCTGACGGGCTATTTCCGCAGGCTCTTTGACCGCGCCGCGCCGCTGCTGAAGGCATCGGGCCGCCGCCTTGTCTACACCTGCGGCGCACGGCCCTTCTGCGGCTGGATCGACCGCCAGCGGCTGGAGCGCGCCGTTTGGGACATTCTCTCGAACGCCGCGAAGTTCACGCCGAAGGACGGCGTCATCACCGCAGAGCTTGAGTACACGCACTCTGCCGCCATCCTGCGCGTGCATGACAACGGCGAGGGGCTCACCCCGGAGCAGCTTGCCCACGCATTTTCCGCCCATGACCGCGAATATGCGCCCGGCGACCCGCGCTGGGGCGCGGGCTTCGGCCTGCCGCTGGCGGAGCACATCGCCCGGCTGCACGGCGGCGCGCTGCTGCTCGAATCCGGGACCGGCGGCACGACCGTCACGCTCTCGATCTCGCTGCACGTCCCCGCCACGAAGGAGCTGCAATTCCGCAGCCCCACGGCGTCTATCGATTACAGCGGCGGCTACCCGCATGAGCTGGTCGAGCTGTCAAATGTCCTGCCGGTGGCGGAATTTGACTCCTCGCGCATCAACTGACCCGCGCCCACGGCGCAGGAACACACAAATAACACACAGAAAGAGGTGGGCAGTATGCTTTGTCCCAAATGCGGACGGGAAGTCCCGAATACCGCACGATACTGCCGCTTTTGCGGCCAGCGTCTTGATGATGAGGTGACGCTCGGCATGATGAATGCTCCGGTCTCGGGCGGTGCGTCAGGCCCCGTGCCGCCCCCGGCGCCGAAACGGCGCAAAAAATCGCAGTTCTGGGTGAATTTCCTGATTGCGGCGTCGTCGATCGCGATGCTGTTTTCGATCGTGGTTGCCGCGCTGTACGTCACCGGTCATCTCGAGGACGTTGTCCGCGCCATCACCGGAACGAGCCGCGCCCAGAGCGTCCAGCTCGACCGCGACTGGGACGGCGGGAAGCCCGCACAGAAGCAGCCGCCGAAAAATGAGCCGCTGCTCCGGCAGCCGGAGGAAGCTCCGGAGGAAGCGCCCGCAGAGGCCCCGGAGGAAACACCCGCTGAAGCGACCGCAGAGGCCGCCGACAGCGCGGCAGGCGCAGCCTCGCCCATCCCGGCTCCTGCCGATGACCCCGGCCCGCTTCCGGATGCGGCGGAGCCGCTCACGAGCGAGGAGATCGAGGCGGCGGTGCTGGACATCCGCGAGCGCTACAACGCCATCTGCGAGGGCATCGCCATGGGCGCGTACCGGCTCGTCTCGCCGTCCGCCGGAACGACGTATTATTTCTCCGGCAATGAGCTTGTCGCCGTCATCCTGCTCAGGAGCGTGGACGGCAGCGACTACGCCCGTTCGTATTACTACACGGGCGGAAACGTCTTTTTCTGCTACTATGAGGGCGCGGACGCGTTCCGCCTCTATTTTGACGGCGGGCGGCTCATCCGCCTGCGCTACACGCCGTCTGCCAGTCAGAACGACAGCGCCGTCAACTACGATCAGGACGCCAGCGAGGAGTATCGCCAGTGGGAGCAGCTTGTGCTGAGCGAGGCGCGCAGCCTTTACCTCAGCTCGCTCTCGGCGGCAAACTGCGAGTACATCCTGCCCGACAGCGACTCGCGCTATCTGACCGAGGACGATCTGACCGGCCTCAACGCCGAGCAGTGCCGCCTGGCCCGCAACGAGATCTACGCCCGCCACGGGCGGCGCTTCGTAGACGCGGGGCTCCAGCGCTATTTTGATTCGTGCAGCTGGTATTCCGGCACGATCGATCCCGCGGATTTCAGCGACAGCGTTTTTAACGAGTATGAGCGCGCCAATTCCCGGCTGATCGTCGAATACGAGCGCGCGCATGGGTACGCAAAATGAGAGGAAAACGCATTTGGACAGCGCTTATGACGCTGCTGCTGCTTTGCGGCTGCGCCGCAAAGCAGCAGCAGGCGCCGCCCGAGACGCCCGAGACGCCGCAGACACAGCTCTCCGCACCGCAGGAGCCGCAGGAAACACCTGAGACACCGCAGCCGACGCGCAGGCTGGAAGTGGACTACAACGCGCGTGCGCACGCGGACGAGGAGGCAGAGACGCCGGAGGCTGCGCCCGCAGAGGAAACTGACGCTGCGGAGGAGCCCGCAGAGAAAAGCGACGCGCCCGCAGCCGGGCGCGTGATCGTGATCGACCCCGGCCATCAGGCCAAGGGAAATTTTGAAACGGAGGCGCTCGGCCCCGGCTCGACCGAGACGAAGATCAAGGTCTCGAGCGGCACGGCCAGCTGCAACACCGGCGAGCCGGAGAGCAAGCTCGTCCTCGCCATCTCGCTCAAGCTCCGCACGGAGCTGGAGGCGCGCGGCTACACCGTGCTCATGACGCGCACGACCGAGGACGTGGATCTGTCGAACATCGACCGCGCAGCCATCGCGAACGACGCGAATGCCGACGCGCTGCTCCGCATCCACGCCAACGGCTCGGAAAGCGCCGCCGCCGAGGGCGCGCTGACGATCTGCCAGACGGCTGCCAGCCCGTACAACGCCGATCTCTACGCGCAGAGCTACGCCCTGTCGAGCGCCGTGCTCGACGAGCTGTGCGCAGCGGCAGGCTGCCGCAAGCTCTACGTCTGGGAGACGGACACCATGTCCGGCATCAACTGGAGCCGCGTTCCGGTCACCATCGTGGAGGTCGGCTTCATGACGAACCCCGCCGAGGACGCGCTGCTGGCGACGGAGGCGTATCAGGACAAGCTCGCCGCCGGCATCGCCAACGGTGTTGACCGCTATTTCCGCGAACAGGCCGCGCAGTGAGCGCAAAAAACGATTTGACAGGCAAAACCGCCCGCGAAAGCTGCTTGAACCGCACCCCGTCAAGAGGACAGAGAAAAAATATAAAGTTTTCCCGGCCAG
>ERZ1032651.339-NODE-339-length-14458-cov-4.171145_pt1 | contig 14458 bp, 6 predicted proteins | sample MGYA00518732_ERZ1032651 | MGnify/ENA primary metagenome ERZ1032651 (study PRJEB33719, sample SAMN04261399) | wastewater metagenome | biome: periurban shantytown; feature: human; material: feces | host: Homo sapiens | place: Peru: Lima | collected 2013-01-03 ...
ATATTGTGCCGCAAATAAACAAGTCCAAAAATTTCACACGATGCAATTTTCAGCAAATACGGTTCTCCGGAAACGGGATACCGTACCCATTCATTTTTTATTCCTAATCCAATTTTTATGAGAAGATGCTTTACGCTATTGACGGTTCTCGTCCTCTGCGCCTCAAGCGGCTGCGACGACAAGAACAAAGAGGAGGTCGCGGATGTGATCGTCCTCTCGCGAAGTAGTGTCGCGTTCGCCCAGAAAGGCGGAACGACCACCGTCGCGGTAGCCACGCCCTCCGACTGGAAGGTGAGCTGTCCGGACGATTGGGTGACGCTGGCCTCCGAAGAGGGCCTGCTGACCATCTCCGCGGCAAGCAATACGACCGACAATGTCCGCAACTCGAAAATCACCGTGGAAACGGCCGGCGACAAACAGGAAATCGCCGTTCACCAGGCATTCTCGTGGGAAACGGTCCTGCTGTCCACCACCGCTTCGGAGGAAATTTCGCTGGATTCCGAAGGTGAGAGCGTTCTCTTCACCGTGGTCTCCAACGGCCAGTGGAGCGTCACGAGCGACGCCGACTGGGTTTCGGTCGAAAGCGACCCGGTCAGCGGAACGGTACGCGTCGGCGCCCCGCGCAATCCCGACGCCCACCGCAATGCGACGCTCACCGTCCGGGCGACCAAAGGCTCCGCTACGGAATCCTGCAAAGTGACCGTTTCGCAAATCTCACGCGAGGAAAACCCCTACTACCAAATGCTGGGATATTACGGACTTCATGCGGAAAACTGGTATTACGGCCGTGAACCGATCGGCGTGAGCGGCACGGGTACGTTCTGCACCGTCGAAGAGAAAGAGTACCGCAAGAGTTTCTACATCAAGAACCTGTTCCTGACGGGCACGGTCGTGGAAGCCACCTACGACAAAAACAGCCAAACCATGTCGATCGAACTGGGCAGGCTCTGCTACACCCGCGAGATCTCCCCGACGGTCTCCCGCTTCCACTACCTGTACTCGATCAACATGCAGGGCGGAGGTTTCCACAACGGCATGCTGACCGGCAGGCTGGGAGAGGGCTACAACGACGACGCGGACGAAACCCGCAAGGCGATCCTCCTGAACGGTTTCGAATCGCCGTACACCACGCTGGGCATCATCGGATACCAGGAGCAGCAGTGGCTGTCGTTCGGCGACCTCTACTACGCCACCGGCACGATGTATCTCGTGGACTGGGACATTCCGGCCGACACCGGCACGGCCCCGACCTCCGTCACCCGGGCCGCCGACGGCATCGCGCCCTCGGGCAGCACCTTTCCCGTATCGAAACATTAAACCGCAGCACACATGAAAAAATTATATGCACTGACAGCTTTACTGCTCGGCATGATGGGGTGCTCCGAAGAGACGATCACCTACACCAACCCCGTCCCGGGCGACGAACCGTCCGGCATTGCGGCCGAACTGGGCATCTCGTCGAAAAACACATGGTTCGCCGCTGAAGACGAACGCAACGCCTCGATCGGCTTCAAGAGCCTGGGCGGAGAGGTCGTCGTGGACATCCAGACCAACACGACGTGGAAATACGACGCCGTCAACGCCGGCTGGCTGACCATCGAGAAAGACGACGTCGCCGACCAGCTCGTCCTGAACTGCGAGGGCAACAAGGTCGAGGAGCAGCAGCAGGCTACGATCACCATTACCGCCGGCGACAAGACCGCGACCATCTCCGCCACGCAGAACGCGTACGGCACGCTCGAAATCGCCGCATCGAAAAACAACTTCCAGATTCCCGCCGTCGGCGAACTGACCGCCGAATTCGAAGTGCAGTCGACCGACGAAGACTGGATCTTCGAAACCAAAGACTGCCCGTGGCTGCTTCTCGAACAGCAGGGCGACAAAGTCACGATGACGCTCGACCCCAACGAGGAGATCGAGGACCGCGAAACGACCTTCGTGCTGATTGCCGGCGAGGGGGGGGGAAATCCCGTCTCTGAAACGATCCGCGTCACGCAGGACCGCGCCGTCTACGTCAACGTTTCGCTAAAAACCATTCCCCTCTCGCCCACTCCCACCGAATCCGACAAAAAAGAGTTGGGAATCAGATCCAACTACGACTGGGAGTACACGCTTTCCGAAAATTCCGACTGGCTCTCCGCCACGAAAACCGAGCAGGGACTTACAATCACCGCCGAGACCAATTCGAGCGGATCGTCCCGCACCGCAACCATCACCGTATCGGCCGGCGACGGCAAACAGAACCAGACCGAACAGGTCGTCACCGTCTCCCAGACCGGCCTGGACCTCGACGCCTTCATCCTCGGAATCGACATCACCTCGTCGAGCCTGAAGACCTATCTGCCGTTCGACAAGGCCATCGACGCCACCATCGACTGGGGCGACGGCAGCATCGAGGAGAACGTCACCTCGGCCTACCCCTCGCACACCTACACCGACCCGGGCTACTACATCGTCTCGGTCAAGGGCAGCGTGACGTCGCTCAACTCCTACGATATCCCCGACTACGGACTGGGCAACCAATTCAAGGAGGTTTACAACTGGGGCCGCACGGGGCTGACCTCGATGGCGCGCGCATTCCAGAACTGCCGCGAGCTGAAACGGATTCCCTCCGACAACACCGAAGCCTTCGCCAAGGTCACCACCTTCCACTATGCATTCACCGACTGCCGCGTCCTCGAAGCCGTTCCCGACGGGCTGTTCGACCATGCAACCGAGGCGGAAACCTTCGCCTACTGCTTCCAGAACTGCAACATGGTCACCGAAGTGCCCGCCGACCTGCTTTACAACTGCACGAAGATCACCTCGGTAGGTTCGCTCTTCTCCGGCACGGCGATCACCCAGATCGACGAGGATTTCTTCTCTCGCAACACGGAGCTGACCGACTGTTCGATCATCTTCTCGAACGGCAAACTGAAGACGGTTCCCGAAAAACTCTTCGCCAACAACAAGAAGGTGACAACCTTCAACTCGCTGTTCGCCAACACCGAGTCGTTCGAATCCGTCCCGGCCGGCCTGTTCGCCAACAACCCCGAGGTCGACTCGTTCCGCATGCTCTTCTCGGGAACAAGCCTGAAATCCGTCCCGGCCGGCTTGTTCGCCAACAACCACAAGGTCACCAATTTCCAGAGCGCATTCAGCAAAACGGCCATCCAGAGCGTTCCCGCCGACCTGTTCGCAGGCTGCGGCAAGGTGACGACCTTTATGAGCTGTTTCACCGGATGCAGCGAACTGCAAAGCGTCCCGGCCGAACTGTTCAAAAGCAGCGGAGCCTTCACGACCGTGACGAAGACCGCCTTCAACAACATCTTCAAGGACTGCACCTCGCTGACCGAAGTGCCCGCAGGGCTGTTCGACGGCTTTACCCTGGTCACCGCCTTCAACGACGCCTTCAACGGCTGCGCGTCGCTCACGACGCTCCCCGCAGGGCTGTTCGCCACCAATACGGCGGTCACCTCGTTCACCAATGTCTTCAAAGGCTGCACCTCGCTCAAAAGCATCCCCGAAGGCGTCCTCGGCGGACTTTCCAAAGTCACCTCGTTCTCGGGCCTGTTCGCAGGCTGTACGGGGCTTGAAGAGATCGGCGCCAACATCATCTCCGGCTGCGCCGCCTGCAAGAATATCTCCTCGATGTTCAAGGACTGCGACAACCTGAAAACCGTTTCCGCGGAGGCTTTCGCCGGCGCACCCGCGATCACCAACATCGGCAGCCTGTTCGAAAACTGCACGCTGCTCGAAAGCGTTCCGGAGGATATTTTCGCCGGGATGCCGAATCTGGCGACCGCCACCAGCGTATTCGCGGCGTCGGGACTGAAAACGGCTCCCGCCGGTCTGTTCAGCCGCAATCCCTCTGTCACGACCTTCGGCAAGGTGTTCCAGAACTGCGCCGCACTGACGACGCTGCCCGACGGACTGTTCGCCGGCAACCCGAAAGTGACGACCTATTCCAACGCCCTGGAGAACTGCACGGCCCTCGAATCGGTCGGCCTCCTCTTCGGGAAGAGCACGGCCTCGGCCAAATGCGACCGCCTCTTCGCAGGGGCCACGGCGCTGAAGAGCGTGCCCGCCGGAATCTTCGACGGACTGACCGGGGCGACGGCCTTCAACAACACGTTCTCCGAATGCTCCGCCCTGGAGACGATTCCGGCAGGACTCTTCGCCAAGAACGTCAACGCGACCACCGTGGCCCAGTGCTTCCTGAACTGCACCCGCCTCACGATGGTTCCCTCGCGCCTGTTCGAAGCCAACACCAAGACGAAGACCCTGACGGAGATGTTCTCCGGCTGCTCGGGAATCGAAAGCATCGCGCCGGACGCCTTCACGGGACTGAACGGCACGTCGCTCAATTTCCAGAAGGCATTCCTCAACTGTACCTCACTCCGGGAGATCCCCGACGGGCTGCTGAAAACCACGCAGATTTCAACCTACACCAGCCTGTTCGCCGACTGCACGGGACTGGTCCGCGTCGGGTCGGAGGTGTTCAACTGCGCTTCGGCCACCATGTTCAATTCGGTCTTCGACGGTTGTACGTCGCTCGAAGAGGTCGGCAAGAACATGCTGGTCAGCCCCGTCAAACTGACCAGCGTCGCGAATCTCTTCCGCGATTGCGGGATGCTCAGGAGCGTTCCGGTGAGCCTGTTCGACGAAGCCGTAAAGCTCAAGACGCTGACTTCGACCTTCCAGGGCTGCGCGTCGCTCGAAGGCGAATCGCCCTACACGGTCGTCGACGGCGTGAAATACCACCTGTACGACCGCACGGCGGAGAATGCCGCCGCCTCGGGACTCACCGCGATCACCGCCGCCAAGAGCAGTTTCGCGGGATGTACGAAACTCTCGGACTACGACAAGATCCCCACCACGTGGAAGGAATAGACGAACACAAAACGATCCCGAACATGAAAAATACGATAATATGCAGCATCGCAGTGCTGTCGGCCGCACTGCTGGCAGCCTGCACCGAAACCACCCGGATATGGCCGGAGGAGGGCGAAAGCAAGGCCTACGTGGAGGTGTCGAGCCAAAAAGTGATCTTCGACGCCGACGGAGGCAACGCCGTGATCACCGTGGCGACGAACGCCGACGGCTGGGACTACGCCGCCGAAGGCGACTGGTTCACCGTCGCCCGGCAGGACGGCAACGCCCTGCTGGTCGAGACCCTGATCAACGCCGGAGCCGAAACCCTGACGGGCAAACTCACGGTCAGCGCCGAGAAGAACGGGGAGACCGTTTCGCAGGAGGTCGCACTCGTACAGCGCGCCGAACGGAGCGTCAACCTGAGCGCCGAAGGCACGGCCAACTGCTACATCGCCCGGACCGGCGGCGTTTACAAATTCGACGCATCGGTCAAGGGCAACGGCGGCGGCGACGGAGTCAGCGACTACATCGCCAACTACGGACTCGCCATCGAGGACGGCGCCTTCGCCGAACTGCTCTGGGAATCGCGCCACGACGGCGACAAGACCATGTCGCGCGAAATCATCGACGGCGCGCCGATCTACCGGGGCGGCTACGTGACCTTCTCGACGGGGCGTTCGGAGGGCAACGCCGTGATCGCCGTGAAGGACATCAAAGGCAACATCGTCTGGAGCTGGCACATCTGGGTCTGCAACGACGAAATCACGGCGCACGACCACATCGACTCGGAAGGCAAAGTCGCCGCCGTGATCATGGACCGCAACCTCGGAGCGCTGAACAACACCCCGATGGACGTGGGCAACCGAGGCATGTTCTACGAGTGGGGCCGCAAGGACCCCTTCACGCCTTCGCGATCGCCCTACCACGCGGATACCGACGGCAACAACGTCCCGGCCTACAACGAACCGAACACCGCGATCGGCGACGGAACGGGAACATGGGTCTACAACGCGCAGGCCGCCGTGCTCGCCACGCCGCCGGCCAACATTCCCAATTCGATCCTGAACCCGATGACCTACCTGCAATCGCCGTACAACGGCCACGCCGACTGGTACTGCACGGGAACAGACCCGAAGGCCACGCATCCGGGGCTGTGGGGTCCCGAGAAGACCATTTTCGACCCCTGCCCTCCGGGCTACAAGGTCCCGGGACCCGATCTCTGGGGCATTCCCGCCGGAAACAACTCGATCACCAACGGCGGCGCAGCGGCGGATTACGACGAAACCGGCGTCAGCGCCAAATGGGACTGGAACGCCTACGAAGACTGCGGGCGCCGCTGGAAAAACACCGGCGACTACTACCCGATGGCCGGCAACATCTACTACACGGACTACATCTCGGTGAGCATCTGCAACTACACGGGCGGCATGGCATTCTACTGGACCGCCCAGGCGACTCCCGACGCGACGAAGTCATCGGCCTACTTCGTGAACTTCAACCCCAACTGGTGCAATTACAGGCTCGGCGCGCACGACTGTTCCGCACAGATACGCTGCATCCGGGAATAACACTAAAAACTGATCGTCTATGAAATATCCATTCAAATCGCTTCTCCTGGCGGCAACCGTCCTCGCGGCGGCATCGTGCGCCAAGGACGACACGCAGAGCGGCGGCGAAGAGACCGCGGGTCCCGTCATCGTCAACGCCTCCCCGGCGGCCATCGGCGGCGAGATCATCCTCAAACTGAAGACCGAGGCCTCCGGCATCGTGGAAAAGAGCCGCGCGCAGGGCGTTTCAAAAGGCAGCGGCATCGACGAGATCGACCGCATCCTCAACACGGTGAACACCGTACGTTTCGAACGGCTCTTCCCGGACGGCGGGCGTTTCGAAGAACGCACCCGCAGGGAAGGCCTGCACCTCTGGTATTACGCCAAATACGACCCGTCGGTCCCGACGAGCGAGATGGCCAGCCTGCTCTCTTCGTGCAAGGACATCGAAATCATCGAATACTCGCTGGCCGCCGAAACTTCGGACCACCGCCGCGCGGCATCTCCCGCCGCCGGGGCGCAGAGCGTCACCCGCGCCATCGCAGACGAGGTGCGCAACGTCCCCTTCCCGTTCAACGAGAGCGAACGCTCGCAGCAGATGCAATGGCACTACAACAACACGGGAAACATCTTCGCGCAGACGAGCCAGCTGGGCGCCGACGCCAACGTATACGCTGCCTGGCAGCTCTCGACGGGCAATCCCGACGTGATCGTCGCCGTCGTGGACCAGGGCGTCAAGTACGACCACGAAGACCTGGCCGCCAACATGTGGGTCAACGAGGCCGAACTGAACGGCACGCCGGGCGTCGACGACGACGGCAACGGCTATGTGGATGACATTTACGGCTACAACTTCACCAAAGAGACCGGCGAACTGGATTTCTCGGCCGAACTGATGCACGGCACGCACGTCGCCGGCACGATCGCCGCCGTGAACAACAACGGCGTGGGCGTCTGCGGCATCGCAGGCGGCTCGGGCAGGGGCGACGGCGTGAAGATCATGTCGTGCGAGATTCTCGGCAAGTCGGAGTCCGGATCGTCGGGCGCCGGACTGGCCGGACAGATCCGCGCCATCAAGTACGCCGCCGACAACGGCGCCGTGATCTGCCAGAACAGCTGGGGATACACCGCCGGAACCATCTCCGTGACCGACTGGACACGCGGTTCCTACTCGGCGCTCTCGCGTGCCATGGAGTACTTCAACAAATATGCGGGACTGGACGAAAACGGCAACCAGACAGGCCCGATGGCCGGCGGCATCGTCCTCTTCGCCGCGGGCAACGACGCTTCGAGCGAGGTCTGCTATCCCGCCGCCGACGCCAACGCGATCAGCGTGGGCGCAACCGCGTTCACGGGCGCCCCGGCCTACTACACCAACTACGGCACATGGGTCCAGATCTCGGCCCCGGGCGGCGACCAGATGCTGAGCAACGCCTACGGCGGCGTTTACAGCACGAGCGTGGCCGCCGACGGCTCTTCGGGCTACGAAGGCAGCCAGGGGACCTCGATGGCCTGCCCCCACGTGTCGGGAGCCTGCGCGCTGGCCGTCAGCTATTACTACGGCGCTGAAAAACGCAAGGGCCTTACGGGCGAAATGCTCCGGCAGGCGCTGTTGAGCAGCACCCAGTCCGTCGACCGCTACTGCACCGGCAAATACCAGCAGTATCTGGGCAACATGGGCATCGGCAGCCTCGACACCTACAAGCTGCTGCGGAACATCGCCAAGATCGACGGCATCCCGGCGCAGCGGGTCGGCGTGGGCGACACCGTCAGCATCGACCTGAGCAACCACTTCACCGCCACCAATGTCCTGGGGTACACCGTTTCCGTTCCCGACCTCGTGAAGATCGAACTTCGGGGCGGAGTGATGAAGCTCACCGGCCTCAAGAAAGGCCGGACGACGATCATCGTCTCGGACGGCGCGGCCATTCGCAAACCGATCGAGGTAACCGTCGAATGACACATTCACTAACGCAAAAGAGAATCAAACCTATGAAAACCTTTTATAAATACGCGGCATTCGCGGCGGCGGCCCTCGCGGGACTGTGCGCCTGCTCGTCGGACGACGACGCGGCGGAGACCGGCTCCGGCCTGCAACCCGTCGCACAGCCGCAGATCATCGTCAGCGACCTGACGACCACCGGATTCACCCTCCGCTGGGAAGCCGTCGACGACGCAGGGTCCTACGTCTACACGTTCGACGGCGGGAGCGAGACCTCGACGACCGGCTGCCGGCTGGAATTCAACAGTCTGGAACGGCAGAAAGAGTATGTCGTGGCGGTCAAGGCCTGCCCCCGGGACCCGGCCGAATACACCGAATCCCCCTTCACCTACATCCACGTGCTGACCGACGATCTGGAGCAGCTTCCCCAGCCGAAGATCACGCTCGGCAGCGCCTATGCGTCGAAAACCGTCATCTCCTGGACCGAAGTGCCCGAAGCGGAACTCTACGAGTTCTCGGTCGACGGCGGGGAGGTGTCGACCACCCGAAACCGTACGGTCATCCTGTCGAAACTCGACAAGGGCCGCACCTACTCCTTCTCGGTGCGCGCCATGACGTCCGACGCCACGCGCTTCACCAACTCGGAAGCCGCACAGCTCTCGTTCGTCACCTCGGACGCCGACGTTCCGCCGCTGGTCATCGCCCCGACGACGATCATCTCCGACGCCGTGGCGTTCGACATCTACGCCTCCAGCGACGAAACCTACTATTATGAGATTCTCCCGGCCACGACCTTCGCCAAGTATTCGCCCGAAGAGCTGATGACCGCCTTCCAGACCTATATCGTCGAATACGCCAAAAAGCAGGGCATCAGCCTCCAGCTGGCCATGGCCTCGATGCTCAAGTCGGGAACCCAGAGCCTCCAGATGACGGGACTCACCCCCGAGTTGAGCTACGTGATCTTCGCCTTCGGCATGGACCTGCGGGGCAACATCACCTCGAACCTCTCCTCCACGCAGTTCAAGACCACGGCCGACGGCTACTCCGCCGGTCCGAACTACGGCGGCAGCGACTGGTTCACGCAGCGGTTCTACATCACCAACGCCTACCTCGCCCTGACGGGTTACGGCTGGACCAACTCCGTGTGGACCCACTGGAAGGGAGACGACGTGACGGACGTCCGCTACCGTACGCTGACGACCAAGCTCTTCAATCAGGTCTTCTCCGATCCCTACGACCGACAGGCCATCGCCGCATTCCTGAAAGACCCCAATTACGGAGTCCAGTTCAACCCCGAGCTGCTCTCGGCGACGGTAAACAGCGCCGACGGTTACAACGGACTTACGGAAGGAGTCAGCGCCGGCACGTCCTACACGCTGCTCACGCTGGCCACCTCGTCGAGCGGCGCCGAAACGGTCTGCGTCAACTCCGTCACCACGAAGACCAGCACGGCCGCAGCCGCGTGGTTCGCAGCCGCAGCCTCGACCAACGCCAACTACGGCCCGACGCACAACACCGTGGCCGGCGTCATGAAGGGCATCGACATCGCAACGGTGCGTTACGCGATTTTCAAACAGAGCGCCCTGGCGAACGTCAGCACGGACAACTATCCGGCCGTGATCGAAGAGTTCGGACACGACCTCAAGGAGGAGTACCTCCCCTACATCAACGGAAACGGCTTTGCCATCCTCTTCACCGGGGAGAGCGGCGTAACGCCCGAAACCACGTACGTCTTCATGGCGACGGCGACCAACACGGTCGGCGACAAAGTCACCAAATGGGGTTCGGCGACCACCAGCGCGGCTCCGGACGCCGCCCGGGCGAAGGCGCAGGCCGCAACCCGAACGGACGAACCGCTCCGGTCGCCCGCCGGGAAACCCATCGCCAACCCCGAGAAGTTCATCTACCCGATGGAGAGCGTCCAGCTGCCCGCCGGAGCGAAACCCGAAGGCGACCTCTGGACCATCATTCACAACACGCACAACATCAAATAAGAGTACATCTATGAACAAGATAGCAGCAATTCTCTGGTGCATCCTGTCGCTGGCATGGACGACGGCCTCCTGGGCGCAGAACGTCGCCGTCAGCGGCAAAGTCACCGGAGCCAACGGCGAAGCCATCATCGGCGCGAACGTTCTCGTGGAGGGCACTACGCAGGGCATCACGACGAACGTCGACGGAGACTACACCCTGACGAACGTCCCGGCCAACGCCACGCTCGTCGTCTCCTACCTGGGCTACAAGACCGAGAAAATCCCTGTCGGCAACAAGACCCGCATCGACGTCACGCTCCGGGAGGACACCGCCGAGATCGAAGGCGTGATGGTCGTGGCCTACGGTACGGCCAAGAAGGAGTCGTTCACCGGTTCGGCCGCCGTCGTCAAGGGCGGCGAACTCCAGAAGCGCGTCGTGGGCAACGTCACCAAATCGTTCGAAGGAACCGTAGCCGGCGTGCAGGTCGCCTCCGGCGGCGGCCAGCCGGGCGAGGCGGCATCGGTCATCATCCGCGGCATCGGGTCGGTGAACGCCTCGGCGACACCGCTATACGTGGTCGACGGCATCCCCTTCGACGGGTCGCTCAGCGCGATCAACCCCGCGGACATCGAGACGATGACCGTGCTCAAGGACGCATCGGCAGGTGCGCTCTACGGCGCCCGCGGAGCCAACGGCGTCATCGTCATCACGACCAAGAAGGGCAAGAAGGACAAAATCCGCATTTCGTACAAGGGCAACGTCGGAATCGCCTCGCGCGCCATCCCCCGCTACGACCTGGTCGACATGAAAGATTACGTCGAAATGAGCTACGAAGCGCTGCGCAACAGCGCCCAATACGGCACGGGCATGGATTTCGAGGGCGCGAGCCGCTACGCCGCCGCCAACCTCGGCCAGCAGATCGGCGGACTGAAGAATCCCGAATTCTACAACCCGTACAAGAATTACACGTGGGAGACGCTGATCGACCAGTCGACGGGCAAGATCCGTTCGGATGCCAAAGCTGCATGGAACGAGAACTGGCTGGACGAAATCAGCGACAATTCGGCCATACGCACCGAACACATCGTCTCGGTGAACGGCGGTTCGGAACGCGCCAACTACGTCGCATCGCTGGGATACTACATGGAAGACGGCATTCTCCAGAACACCGACTTCTCCCGCTACACGGGCCGCGTGGGCGCCGATTCGCAGGCCAAGAGCTGGCTCAAGATCGGCATGAACGCCAACTTCGCCCACAGCGAATCGAGCTACCAGAGTTTCGAGGACGCAAGCACGTCGAACGTCTGGTACACGGCGCAGTTCATGGCCCCGGTCTATCCCGTCTACCTGAAGGACATGGCCGGCAACAACGTGCGCGACGCCGACGGGCGGCTGCAATACGAATACGGATCGGAGGATGACAACGGCTACGCCAACCGCCCCTCGGCCCAGGGCTTCAACTCGAAGGCCGAACTTTACAACAACAAGGCCTACTACACCCGCAACTCGCTTTCGGCGCGCAGCTACATCACCTTCGGGACGGTCAGGGAGGAGGCCCGGCTCTACGGACTGAAACTCACGATGAACTTCGGTACGGACTACACCGACTACCAGCGCACGCTGGTCTACGACAAGGAGCACGGCAACGCGGCCCAGCAGGGCGGACGCCTCAGCAAGACCAACACCCGCACGCTGAGCTACACGTTCAACCAGCTGCTGACCTACGACCGCACGTTCGGCGACCACTCCCTCAACCTGCTGGCCGGCCATGAGTACTACCGCTACAAGTACAACTACGCCCTCGGCGAAAAAACCGGCATCGTCGGCGGGATCGACGAGTTGGGACCCGCCGTGACGACCACCGACAACAACAGCTATTCGCACAACTACGGCGTGGAGTCCTACCTCGCGCGCATCAACTACGGCTTCAAGAGCCGTTACTACATCGACGCCAGCTGGCGAACGGACGGTTCGTCGCGCTTCCATCCCAGCGACCGCTGGGGCCATTTCTGGTCGGTGGGCGCCTCGTGGCGCATCTCCGAAGAGCAGTTCATGGAGAACACCCGCCAGTGGCTCGACAACCTCACGCTGAAGGTTTCATACGGCGTACAGGGCAACGACAACCTGGGAACCTATTACGCATGGCAGGGTCTCTACGACTACACGTGGCCCAACGCCACCGATGCGGGCGCCTTCGTCGACAAGCTCGAAAACAGGAAGGTGACCTGGGAGAAGAACGGCAACCTCAACGCCGGCATCGAAGCCACGATGTTCGGCGGCCGACTGGGCGTTTCGGTCGAGTACTACAACCGCAAAACGCGCGACATGCTGCTCAACAGTCCGCTGCCGATCTCGACCGGATTCACGGGCTTCAACGACAACGTCGGCTCGCTGCGCAACCAGGGGCTCGAGGTCTCGCTGCGCGGAACGATCCTCGACAAGCGCGACTTCCGCTGGGACGCGACGCTGATGGGTTCGTTCAACCGCAACAAGGTGCTCTCGCTCACGGGCGGCCAGGATGTCATCACGTCGGGCATCCGCGTCATCGAGGTGGGGCGGCCGATCTACACCTTCTACCTGCCGAAAACGGCCGGCGTGGACCCCGCCACGGGCAAGCAGCTCTACTACGCCTACTGGACCCAGACGGTCAACGACGAGGGGACGCTGGTGAACACGCGCTGCGACGAGTACATCACCGACAACGTGGCGATGGCCACCTTGAGCAAATACTACCACGAAAGCCGCGAGCCGAAACTCTTCGGCAGCATCGGTTCGACGTTCACGATCCTGAAGAACATCGACGTCTCGTTCCTGACGACCTATTCGATCGGCGGATGGGTTTACGACGGACTCTACAACGGCTCGATGTACGTGCAGTACGCCGGCAACAACTGGCACAAAAACGCCAAACGCCGCTGGCAGAAGCCGGGCGACAAGACCGACGTGCCGATGCTCGAAGTGGGCGGCTCGTACGCCACGACCAGCAACTCGCTGATCGACGCCTCGTACTTCGCCATCAAGAACATCACCGTCGGCTACACGCTTCCCAAGCGCTGGCTCAAGAAGATCGACATCGAGTCGCTGCGCATCTACGCCACGCTGGACAACATCGCCATGTTCAACCACATGGACGGCATGGACCCGCAGTATAACTTCACGGGATCGGTGGCTTACAGCTACACCCCGTCGCGCGTGATCGCATTCGGTATCGACCTGAACTTTTAACCACGGGAGAAAACAACTATGAAAAAAGCAATATATCTTATCATCGCACTGATCGGCTTATCAGCCCCCTCGTGCAGCGACTCGATGCTCGATTTCTCCCCGACCGACTCGGGTTCGGGCAAGGAACTGCTCAAATCGGCATCCACGGCCATCACTTCGGTCAACGGCGTCTACCGCTCGATGTGGACGGCCGGATGGTCCACGACCGCAAACACCCACCAGTGCTTCGGCATCGCGGCCTACAACCTGGCGCTCGACTGCATGGCCGACGACCTGATCATGCAGTCGCAGGGCAACGGCTGGTTCTGGGGCGACCACTGCTACAACGTCAAGAGCAACTACACTTCGTCGGCCTTCCGGTCGTACGACGTCTGGTACGCCAACTACAAATGGATCGCCAATGTAAACTACATCATCGACGCCGAGCCGGAAATGGCCGGAACGGAGGCCGACGTGGCCTACGTCGCAGGACAGGCCTACGCCATCCGGGCGCTCTGCTACCTGAACCTGGCGACGTGGTTCTCCCGCGCCCCCTACAACTCCCTGACGGGCGCTTCGCGCTGGAACGAGCCCTGCGTACCGGTTTACACCACCGGCACGTCGATCGACACGGGCGGACAGCCCCGCGAATCGCTGCGCACGGTCTACGGCCGCATCGACCAGGACATCGACCGTGCCATCGAACTGCTCGAAAAGGCCAGGGAAACCACGCTGGCCGAGAATAACAAATCGCACATCAACCTCTACGTGGCCCTGGGCATCAAGTCGCGCGCCTGTCTGGCGGAAGGCGACTGGGACGGGGCATTCAAGGCGGCCAAGCGCGTGATCGACGAAGGCGGCTACGCCGTCGGCACGAAGAGCGACCTGACGGGCGGCATGAACTCGCTCGACAAGCAGAACGTCATGTTTGACGCAG
>ERZ1032651.348-NODE-348-length-14306-cov-13.392113_pt1 | contig 14306 bp, 13 predicted proteins | sample MGYA00518732_ERZ1032651 | MGnify/ENA primary metagenome ERZ1032651 (study PRJEB33719, sample SAMN04261399) | wastewater metagenome | biome: periurban shantytown; feature: human; material: feces | host: Homo sapiens | place: Peru: Lima | collected 2013-01-03 ...
GTCGGGTCAATCATCGCGCTGCTGTTTGCCCTCATCACCGGCAAGCGGGTTCTGAGCTACGAGGAGGGCACTTCTCTGATGAGCAAAATCTCCCGCTCCATCCGTGAGGGTGCCAATGCCTATCTGCGCCGGCAGTATACTGTGGTGGGCATTTTCTTTGCCTGCATGGTCGTGGTGCTGTGCGTCATGGCAGGGTGCAAGCTGCTGACCTGGTTCGTACCCTTTGCATTCCTGACCGGCGGCTTTTTCTCCGGTCTCAGCGGCTTTGTGGGCATGCGCATTGCCACAAAGGCCAACTGCCGCACCGCCAATGCCTGCCGCGATGGGCTGAATAAGGGCCTGCGTGTGGCGTTCTCCGCCGGCAGCGTTATGGGCTTCACCGTGGTAGGTCTGGGCCTGCTGGACATCTCCGTGTGGTTCCTGCTGCTGCGCTTTGTCTTCAAGCTGGAGGCGGCGGACATCACCAGTGCCATGCTGACCTTCGGCATGGGCGCCAGCTCCATGGCCCTGTTTGCTCGTGTAGGCGGCGGCATCTTCACCAAGGCCGCCGATGTGGGCGCGGACCTTGTGGGCAAGGTGGAAGCGGGCATCCCCGAGGATGACCCCCGCAACCCCGCCGTCATCGCCGATAACGTGGGCGACAACGTGGGAGACGTAGCCGGTATGGGCGCAGACCTGTATGAGTCCTATGTAGGCTCCATCATCTCCGCCTCCGCCCTGGGCGTAGCCTCCTTCTCCGGTCAGGCCTTCAAGGCCATGGCCATTCCTATGGTCATGGCAGCCGTGGGTATTCTCTGCTCCATCATCGGCTCCTTCTTCGTCAAGACCGATGAAAATGCCGACCAGCGCACTCTGCTCAAGGCCCTGTCCCGGGGCACCAACCTGGCTGCCATCCTCATCGCCGTCATCTCCTTTTTCCTGGTCTGGGCGCTGCTGGGCATTGAGCATTGGGGCCTGTATGTTGCTATTCTCTCCGGCCTGGTGGCCGGCGTGCTCATCGGCAAGGCTACCGAATACTATACCTCCGATACCTATAAGCCCACCCAGGAGCTGAGCAGCAAGAGCCAGACCGGCTCCGCCACCATCATCATCGGCGGCCTGGGCCTGGGCATGCTGTCCACAGCCATTCCCATCATCATCGTGGCCGTCTGTATTCTGCTGGCCTTCTTCCTGTCCGGTGGTGCGTCCAGCACGAGCATGGGTCTGTACGGCATCGCCCTGGCCGCCGTGGGTATGCTCTCTACCCTGGGCATCACCCTGGCCACCGACGCCTACGGCCCCGTGGCTGATAACGCCGGCGGTATCGCCGAAATGGCCGGCCTGGAGCCGGAGGTACGTACCCGCACCGACGCCCTGGATTCCCTGGGCAACACCACCGCCGCCACCGGCAAGGGCTTCGCCATCGGCTCCGCCGCCCTCACCGCCCTGGCCCTCATGGCCTCTTATATTGAGAAGGTCAAGGAGGTGGGTGTCTCCGTCACCTTTGAGGATTTCTCCCTGATGAATCCCGTGGTGCTGGTGGGCCTGTTCATCGGCGCGTGCTTGCCCTTCATCTTCGCGGCACTGACCATGAACTCCGTGGGCCGCGCTGCCCAAAGTGTGGTGCTGGAGGTTCGCCGCCAATTCCGGGAGATCGCCGGCCTGATGGAGGGCAAGGCGGATCCTGAGTACGCCAAGTGCGTGGACCTGTGTACCCGGGCCAGTCTGAAGGAGATGGTCCTGCCCACGGTCATCGCCGTGGTCACCCCCATCGTGGTGGGTATGATCCTGGGCTTCAAGGGCGTTGTGGGCCTGCTGGCCGGCGCCACCGTCACAGGCTTCCTCATGGCCATCTACATGGCCAACGCCGGCGGTGCATGGGACAATGCCAAGAAATATATCGAGGCCGGCAATTACGGCGGCAAGGGCAGTGACAGCCACAAGGCCGGCGTGGTGGGCGACACCGTGGGCGATCCCTTCAAGGATACCGCCGGCCCGGCCATCAACATCCTTATCAAGCTCCTGAGCATGGTTTCCATCGTGTTCGCAGGGCTGATCGTGAACTATTCCCTGCTGTAATCCATTGTTACCCTCCGCGTAAATTTTACGCATACCAAAACACTGAGGAGCCGCGGCGTTGCCGCGGCTGCTCAGTGCTTTTTTCATCAACTTGTTTCAGTTCTGCCGCCGGATCTCCCCCTCCGTCACAGCGGGATAGCGGATGAGCCTGTCCCCGTCCAGGTCCTCCCGGTGCATGTCCACGGCGGTGATCTGCCGGTTATCGTAGGTGGTGTAGTAGTAGATCCCCCGGTCCGCGTTCCAGCAGGCGGAGTACAGGGTCATCTCATAGGCCCCGTCCGCCACCTGGCAGCAGCCGCGCTGCTGCTCCACGGAGCCCAGGATGTGAAACATCTGGCTCACGCTCTCCCGCTCTCCCGGCCCGGACAGGGCGTTCAGCCGGGTAAACGCAGCCCGGACAAATCGGGATTGGCTGGACAAATCCCCGGGGAGGCCCATGCCGCCCATGCCCCGGCTGTATAGATCCAGCCCCAGCACCCCGGCAAATACACTCTCCGGCTGGCTGCTGGATACACCGGCGTAGTTGTTCAGAGCAAAAAGCTGCATAGGAAACGGCGGGTTATTGGTCAGCACACCCACGGGGTTATCATATATGTGCAGCCCATCCTCCGTGGATTCCACCACTATGCATGCCTCCCTGTCCGCGATCATCCAGTGCAGCTGTGCCGTCGGGAGCTGTGGGGAAAAGGGCGTCCCCGTGATGACCATGCCGGATAAAGCCGCTTTTGCCTCCCGCACTGATCCGCACCGGCCCAGGATCCACGGGATCAGCTCAAACTGCGCCACATACGCCGCATCCTTTCCGCGCACGGCGTCTCTGTAAACCGCGTTTCCCACAAAGTTGAGCCCCGCCATGCCCAGCCCCTTTTCATTCACTGCGTCATAGTAAAGGGGATACCCCTCCGCCACAAAGGCCATGCCGATCATAGCATAGTGGGATTCCATAGTGCCCCCATGGAGAAAGGCAAAGGGGTAATTCCTGGGCGTTACGGTGACTTCCTCCCCGTAGGAGAACTCATAGTCCAGGTTTCTGCCCATGTAAAAGTCCTTCGTTTGGTAGGTTGCCGCTGTACACATACTCGCACCTCATTTTCGGTCAAATTTTTACTTCTCTCTTTTATTATACCTCCCAGGCCCCGGAATTAACAGCCCTTTTTCACCCCGATCCCGGGGTATATCCCCACCCGGGGATGCATAGGGTAGCAAAAAAAGGAAAGGTGGAATTCATATGTCCCGCAAGCCCGCCCGGGTCTTCCTCATCCCCAAGGGCATCGCCTTAGCCGCCTGTGCGCTGCTGGCCGCTGCCGCCATTTTCGGCGTCGTCCATGTGCCCGCCGCCATCACCGCCGCCACAGCCGCCCGCCAGCTTCCCATTTACAGCGTGGACCGCCCTGCCGAGGACGGCAAAAAATACTGCGCCATCTCCTTCGATGCCGCCTGGGGCAACGAGGACACCCAAACTCTCATCGATATCCTGCATCAGTACCAGGTCAAGGCCACCTTCTTCCTGGTGGGGGATTGGGTGGATAAATATCCCGAGTCCGTCCAGGCGCTGCATGAGGCAGGTATGGAGGTCATGAACCACTCTAACCACCACGACCACTACAACGCCCTCTCCGCCGACCAGATCATCGCCGATGTCACCGCCTGCAACGATAAGGTAAAGGCCATAACAGGCGTCGCCCCCACCCTGATCCGCTGTCCCTACGGCGAATACGACGACCACGTTATCTCCGCCATCCGCTCCATGGGCATGGAGCCCATCCAGTGGGATGTGGAACCGCCGGCAGCAGAGTAAAGTCCCCCTGCGGCAGCTTTTTCGGCGCCTTCTTCCTACAGCCCTATAAAAACCCCGGAAAACTTCTCGCATTTGCTTTTTGAGGTACATACATAGTGAAAACACTATACTCTTCTAACGGTGCAATCTTCCGCAAGGAGCCCGCAGGTTATGTGAAGATAATCGCCTTTGTGCTCCTCGGCTATCTGCCGGTGCTGCTTCTGGACTTCCGGCGAATCCAGCGCCTCCCTCCGGGCCGGGCGCTGAAGGACGCGGCATAACTGCGGCATAAAGCTTCAAGAGGTCCGCAAGTCCCCAATGGGGCTTGCGGACCTCTCATTTTTCCCTGTTCTTTACCCTCATTCATGCCCCTCGGCGGCAATCATGTGCAATCCGTGCTCCATGGCTTCGATCACGGCAGCCAGATTCTCCCGGGCCGCCTTTTCAGACCCCGGAAGATTCAGCAGCAGGCTGCTGCCCCTGATCCCGGCCACAGCCCGGGACAGCATAGCCCGGGGGGTGACCTTCAGCCCCTCCATCCACATGGCCACAGGGATGGCAGGGATCTCCCGCTCCAGCACGGCCCGGGTCGCCTCCGGCGTCACATCCCGGGGAGACAGCCCCGTGCCGCCGGTGGTCACAATGAGGTCAATCCTCCTCCGGTCGGCGCAGTCCCGCAGCTCTGCGCTGATCTGCTCCATTTCATCCGGCAGGATGGCGGTGTGCACAACGGAAAACCCCGCCTCCTCCAGCATGGCCCGGACTGCAGGGCCGCTGGTATCCTGCCGCAGCCCTCTGCTGCCCATGTCGCTTACGGTAATCACAGCAGCTGTGTACTTCATAATGAATCCTCCTGTTTTCTGTAGCCTAAGGCAGCGGAGATCATAGTCGCCGTAGCGCAGACCCGCTGCACCGCCGCGCGAAATTCATCGGAGTGTGTACTGCGCAGCATACCGATGATCCCCACGGTGTACTGCACTTTTCCCCCCACGTTGTAGATGGGTGCCGAAATGGATCGCAGGCCGATCTTGTATTCTCCGTTTTCAATGGCATAGCCCTGAGTGCGGCACACCTCCACCTCCCGCAGCAGGGAGGGAATATCCGTAATGGTATGAGGGGTAAACTGTGTCAAGCTTTGGCTCCGCAGCAGATTTTCCGCCCCGGCCCGTGACATATGCGCCAGAAACACCTTTCCCTGGGACGTGCAAAAAACCGGCAACCGGGAGCCAATATCCGACACGATGCGCAAGCCCTCCCGGCTCTCCACCTGGTCCAGGGTGATGACGCTGCCGCCCTCGTAAACGGAGAGCATCACCGACGCCCCGGTCTCCCGGCACAGATGCTCCATATAGGGCCGCGCCACCAGCGAGATGTCCCAGGAGCGCTCCACCTGCCGCCCGTACTCAAACAGGCGCATGCCCAGCGCATATCTTCCATCCGGGGTCTGCGTCACCACGTCGTAGGTCCGCATGGTAGTCAGCAGCCCGAAAACCGTGCTTTTGGGATAGCCGCACAGGGCCGCCAGCTCCTTCAGCAGCAGCGGCTTGCCCGCCCGGCTCATGAGCTGCAGCAGCTCCATGGCCTTCGCCACGGACAGAATGATGTTGCCGTCCACCACTTCGTACCCACTCCCTTCCCCTTCAGCATAGCAAAATCACCCTTCTCCGTCAAGAAGAATCCGATAATCTCGTTATGAAATCCGACAATATCGAATCGCATGTTTGAAATTACACCGTTTGAAATGGTAAAATCAATGGGAAAAGGATGGTATTTTCCCATGAACGATGGAACAGGCAGAAGCATTACATACCTCAGGCTGTCGGTAACGGACCTGTGCGACCTTCGCTGCCGATACTGCATGGCGGAGGAAGGCATGGAAAAGCACCCCCATGGAGCTCTGTGCTCCTTTGAAGAGCTGCAGACGTTTGCCGTAGCTGCCGCCCGATTGGGCGTGAATAAAATACGCATTACCGGCGGCGAGCCCCTGGTCCGCCGGGATATCCCTGAGCTGTGCGCCATGCTGCGGGCCGTTCCCGGCGTGGCGGAGCTATGCCTGACCACAAACGGCATTCGTCTTGCACAGCTGGCCCGCCCCCTACGCAAGGCCGGCGTAGATCGGCTGAACATCAGCCTGGATTCCCTCCGTCCGGAGCGCTACCGGGCCATCACCCGGGTTGACGGGCTGGACGCTGTCCTCTCGGGTATCCGCGCTGCGGAGGATGCCGGATTCGAGAATCTAAAAATCAACTGTGTCCTCCTGGGCGGCATAAACGATGACGAGATCGAGGATTTTGTTCGCCTGACGCTCAATAAGCCCTGGCAGGTGCGCTTTATTGAGCTGATGCCCATGGGCGTATGCGCCGCCTGGCCCCGGGAGCGGTTTTTATCTGCGCAGGCGGTCCTGGACCGGGTGCCGCAGCTGCAGGCGGTCGGTGCAGGCGGCGTCGCCAAGCTCTACCGCCTGCCGGGCGCTGTGGGAACCGTAGGGCTCATTGAGCCTATGAGCTGTGCCTTCTGCGCAGATTGCTCCCGCATCCGCATCACGGCCGACGGCAAGCTGAAGCCCTGTCTCCATTCAGATGCAGAGCTCTCCCTGCGCGGCCTCACAGGCACGGCCCTGGAGCAGGCCATCCGCCGGGGCATCGCCATGAAGCCCCAGCGGCACCATCTGGAGGAGACCGGCCGCACGGAAACACACCGGAGCATGTTTGAGATCGGGGGCTGACAGAGATATGAACCTAACACATTTTAATGAGCAGGGCCGCGCCCATATGGTAGATGTAAGCAGAAAGCCCCCCACCCACCGGGTAGCCCGGGCCGCCGCCACGGTGCATATGACCGCCGAAACCATGGATAAGATCCGGCAGGGCCATATCGGCAAGGGGGATGTGCTGGCTGTGGCCCAGGTGGCAGGCATCATGGCCGCCAAGAAAAACAGCGACCTGATCCCCATGTGCCACCCCCTTTTGCTGACAAAGGTAGATATTACCTTTGAATTAGCGGAAACAGCCCTGCATGTGTGCAGTGAGGTTCGCTGCACCGGTGAGACGGGCGTGGAAATGGAGGCCCTGACGGCGGTCTCCGTAGCGGCGCTGACGGTATACGATATGTGCAAGGCCGTCCAGCGGGATATAAGCATCACCGACATCCGTCTCCTTTATAAGGAAGGCGGTAAGAGCGGTGTATATAAAGCCGAGGTGTAAGCTATGGCAACAGTTACAGCGGTCAATATCAGCATAAAAAAGGGCACCCGAAAGCACGCAGTGCCGTACATTGATCTCAAGTGCCGCCACGGCATCGTGGGCGATGCCCACGCCGGCGATTGGCACCGGCAGATCAGCCTTTTGGCAGAGGAAAGCGTGGACACCATGCGTGCCCTCTGCCCCATCCCCCTGGATGCAGGAGTTTTCGCGGAAAACATTAATACCCGAGGCATCGACCTCAAGCACCTGCCCGTGGGCAAGCGCCTGCGTGTGGGGGAAACGGAGCTGGAGGTCACCCAGATCGGCAAGCAGTGCCATAACGATTGTGAGATCAAGCGTACCGCCGGCAAATGCGTCATGCCCACAGAGGGCATCTTTGCCGTGGTGGTGAAAGAGGGCCGCGTGCAGGCCGGGGATAAGATCGAGGTGCTGAAATGAAGCTTATTAAAACGGAGGATGCCGTAGGCCATGTTCTCTGCCACGACATGACTCAGATCATCAGGGATCAGTATAAGGACGCTCGCTTCCGCAAGGGTCATGTGGTCACGGCGGAGGACATCCCGGTGCTTTTGTCTATGGGCAAGGAACATCTATACGTTTGGGAGATGACCCCCGGCATGATCCACGAAAATGACGCGGCGGAGCGGCTGCTCAGCCTGTGCGGCCAGGAGAACATGACCCGCAGCCAAGTAAAAGAGGGCAAGATCGAGCTGAAGGCCGCCTGTGACGGTCTGTTCCTGGTGGATAGTCGCCGTCTTGTGGCAGTGAACAGCCAGGACGAGGTGATGATCGCCACCCGCAAGGGCGGCACCGCCGTCCGCAAGGGTGATAAGCTGGCCGGCATGCGGGTGATCCCCCTGATTATTTCCGAAAATAAGCTGCAAAAGGCGGAGCAGGCCGCAGGCCCCGAACCGCTGCTGTCCTTACGGCCCTTCGTCCGCAAAACCGCCTGTATCGTCGCCACCGGCGGCGAGGTGAAAAAGGGTCTCATTAAGGATACCTTTACCCCCGTGGTTATTGACAAGCTGAAGGCCTGCGGCATTGAGACGCTGGAGGTGGTCTACTCCGGTGACGGTGTGGAAAACGTCCGGGATGCGGTGCTTGCCATGCGGCAAAGGAGCCCGGATATGATCCTCTGCACCGGCGGCATGAGTGTGGACCCTGACGACAACACCCCCGGCGGCATCAAGGCGGCCGGTGCGGATATTGTCTGCTACGGAGCCCCGGTGCTCCCCGGTGCCATGTTCCTTCTGGGCTATTTTGAGGACGGTCTGCCCGTCATGGGTCTCCCCGGCTGCGTCATGTACGCCGGTGCCACGATTTTTGACCTGATCCTGCCCAAGGTAGCGGCAGATATACCCGTAACACGCAGTGACATCGCCGCCCTGGGTGAGGGCGGTCTGTGCCTGGGCTGTAAGGAATGCCATTACCCCATCTGCCCCTTCGGCAAATAATTCCGCGTTTCAAAAAGCCGCGCAGCGTTCGAGTCCGCAGATGCGAAAAATTGCGGTCATTTTCTCTTGCGACCTGTGCATGAGAGAAAAACCCTCTCATGCTGCCGGTGTGAAATTTCGGCGTTTTGCGCCAAAATTATGTGCGCAGCAGACTTGGGGCCTTTTGCCGGAAAACCGTCTGGTTTTTGGCAGTATATACCGTGCGCCGTTTAGGCGCACGATTCTCGCCCACCGTTATCCTCGCAAAAGAATTGCGTCGATATATATACAAAAGTCAGAAAGGAAAAACCACGATGAAAAAGCTTATTTCCCTGCTCCTGGCGCTGGTCATGGCTCTGAGCCTGGTGGCCTGCGGCAGCAAAGACAGCAAAAAAAATGATGAATCCGTAGAGCTGACGGTGTTTGCCGCAGCCTCCCTCACGGAGTCCCTCACCGCCATCGGTGACAAGTACATGGCTGAAAACAAAAACGTAAAGATCAGCTTCAACTTTGATTCCTCCGGCAAGCTGCTGACCCAAATCGAGGAGGGCGCCGTATGTGACCTGTTCATTTCCGCCGCTCCCAAGCAGATGAACGCTCTGGATGGCTCTCTGAAGGATAATTCCGAGAAGAACCCCAAGGGCCAGGATCTGCTGGTGGCCGGCAGCCGCATTGACCTGCTGGAGAACAAAGTGGCTTTGGCCGTGGCCGAGGGCAATCCCAAGGGCATCGACAGCTTTGACAAGCTGGCCGATCTGCTGAAAAACGGTGATGTAAAGCTGGCCATTGGCAACAGCGACGTGCCCGTGGGCCAGTACACCCAGAAGATCTTTAATTTCTATAGCATTGATGAGGCCGCCATTGCCGACAAGCTGACCTATGGCTCCAACGTCAAGGAGGTCACCACCGCCGTGGCCGAGGGCACCGTGGATTGCGGCATCATCTATGCCTCCGATGCGTACTCCGCCAAGCTGACCGTAGCCGCCGAGGCTACCGCCGATATGTGCGGCCAGGTCATCTATCCCGCCGCCGTTCTGAATACCTCCACGCAGCAGGATGCCGCCGCCGCATTCCTGCAGTATCTCCAGGGTGCCGAGGCTTCCGCCGAATTTGAAAAGGTTCTGTTCACCCCCCTGGGCAAGTGATTTTATACCCATTTCCCCTTATCGGGCAGGGCGCGTAAAGCGCCCTGCCCACATCCCATTCGTACCATCGATCAATCAGGGTAAGTACGCCTGTCGATCGATGCTATTAGGAGGTCCCTTATGGATTGGTATCCCCTCTTAAACTCGCTGCGCATCGCCGCTATTTCGGCGGTGGTGGTATTCTTCACGGGCATCGCCGCGGCGTATTATATTGCCAAGCTCCCGCGTTTGGTCAAAGGCATTTTGGATGTAATACTGACCCTGCCCCTGGTGCTGCCGCCTACGGTGGTGGGCTATCTGCTGCTGCGGGTGCTGGGGCCAAAGCGTCTCATCGGTGCCTGGGTGCTGGAGGTCTTCGGCATCCGGTTGGTCATGACCTGGTGGTCCGCCATCTTTGCCACCGTGGTGGTGGTATTCCCGCTGATGTATCGCACGGTCCGTGGTGCCTTTGAGGCCTTTGACGAGACGCTGGCCTACGCCGGACAGACCCTGGGCCTGTCCAATACCTACATTTTTTGGCACATCCGTATGCCCTACTGCCGCCAAGGCGTTCTGGCCGGCGCGGTGCTGGCCTTTGCCCGCGCCTTGGGCGAATATGGCGCCACCAGCATGATCGCCGGCTATACCCCCGGCAAAACCGCCACCGTGTCCACCACGGTCTATCAGCTCTGGCAGGTGGGCAACGACACCCTGGCCCTGAAATGGGTGCTGGTAAACATCGGCATCTCCGCCGTAATCCTGCTGGTAGTAAACATGCTGGAGAAGAAGAACCTGCTGACGGCCGCCGGCCGTGGAAGGAGACAGACCCCATGAGCCTTATCGTTGACATAGAGAAGAAGCTGGGCAGCTTCATCCTGCGCGCAAAATTTGAGACGGGTCATGGCACCATGGCCCTGCTGGGTGCCTCCGGCTGCGGCAAGAGCGTCACCCTCAAGTGCATTGCCGGCATCATGACCCCTGACAGGGGCCGCATCGTCCTGGACGGCATAACCCTTTTTGATAGCGACCAGCATATCGACCTGACCCCTCAGCAGCGGCAGGTAGGGTATTTGTTCCAGCAGTATGCCCTGTTCCCCAATATGACCGTGGCTCAGAACATCCAGTGCGGCATCCGCACCGGCAGCCGGACGGAAAAGCAGCAGCTGACAGCCCGGCAGCTGCGCCGCTTCCGCCTGGAGGGCCTGGAGAGGAAGTATCCCTCTCAGCTCTCCGGCGGCCAGCAGCAGCGTGTGGCCCTGGCCCGCATCCTGGCCTCCGAGCCCAAGGCTATTTTGCTGGACGAGCCTTTTACGGCTCTGGACAGCTTTCTCAAGTGGAATTTGGAGCTGGAGCTGTCGGACCTGCTCTCCGACTTTGACGGGCCCATCCTGTGGGTCAGTCACGACCTGGGTGAGTGCTGCCGGAACTGCCGCACCGTCTGTGTCATGGAAAACGGCGCCTCCGGTACGGTAACGGATATGGAATCCCTGGTGCGCCGTCCCGCCACCCAAAGTGCGGCCCGGCTCACCGGCTGCCGCAACTTTCTGTCCGCCCGGAGCTGTGAGGGCGGCGTGCGCCTGGACGGCTGGGACATCACCCTGCCCCTATCCACCGGAGACGGCACATGCACCGTGGCCATTCCGGACAGCGCAGTTTCCCTGGGGGCCGGCCCCTACCGGGCGCAAGTATTCCAAACCATCCTCGATCTGAACGAAGCCTCCGTTCTGCTCCGCCCGACGTGGGATGCCGCCGGGCCGCTGCTGCGTGTGTCTGCGCCCAAGGCTGCCGCCCCCGTCGAGGGTGCAGCCGTGGCCTTCGACCTGCTCCCCGAGCAATGCCTGTGCTATCGGTAGCCCCATCAAAATCAGCATAAAAGTCCGCAGGTTTCAAGAACCTGCGGACTTTATTTTCACATATGGCGTGCCTTTATGCAGCCGCTCCGTTTCGTGCGATATTCGGCTTGATTTTTCTGCGGTAGAGCCTGCACCAGCACACCAGCAGCACCACAAGCAGCAGCAGCCAAGAGGCCGGATAGGACGCATACACCCATGTGGGTGCCATAGTGTCCGTGTCGATGGCAGCAATCCAGGCCAGGCGGAAGACACAGGTACACAGCAGGTTGATAACCACCGGCCGCATCGGGCTGCCGCAGCCTCGGATGGCGCCCGTAAGCACATCTGCAACGCCGAAGATCACATACGGTATCACCACCATCCGCAGCCGCACCGCACCGGCAGCCAGCACCGCCGGATCCTGGTTGTAGATGGCCAGCAGCGGCTCGCTCCAGATGCAGGCCACGGCGCTGAGGGTAGCCCCGGTGACCACGGTACACAGGATACATTTTTTCAGGATCTCCTTCACCCGCTCATACTTTCCTGCGCCGATGTTCTGGCTCAGGAAGGTCTGCGCCGATTGGTGGAAGGTGTTCATAGCCACATAGATGAATCCGTCAATGCTGCCGGCAGCGCTGCACCCGGCCACCACCACGCTGCCATAGGCGTTGATGGCGCCCTGTATGACCACGTTAGCCACGCTGAACAGGCAGCCCTGCACTCCGGCAGGGATACCCACCTTGGCCATAAGGCCCAGGCTCCGGCGGTCAAAGCGCAGCTTCCGCCAGGAAAAGTGCAGCTCATCCTGGGTGCGCATAAGGCATACCACCACCAGCACAGCGCTGAGCGTCTCGCTGATAACCGTGGCCAAGGCCACCCCCGCCACGTCCATCTGAAACGAGATAACAAACAGCAGATTCAGTGCCACATTGGTCACGCCGCTGATAGTGAGGAACAGCAGCGGCCGCTGGGTGTCACCCCGGGCGCGCAGGGCAGCCGCGCCGTAGTTATACAGCATAATGGCCGGTGTTCCGGCGAAATAGATGTACAGGTACGTCAGCGCCAGGTCAAAAATATCCTCGGGTGTCGAAATCATGCGCAAAATCCACTCTGCCATGGCGCAGCCGACGCCGCCCAGGATCAGTCCGCCCACCAGGGCCATAGCCACCGCCGTGTGGATAGCCGCAGAGATTTCCCTGCTCTTGTCCCCCTCGCCGATGTACCGGGCAACAACCACATTCACGCCCACGGCCATGCCGATGAGCAGGTTCACCACCAGATTCACGATGGCAGTGGTGCTGCCCACGGCGGCCAGGCTGGCGTAGCTTGCATAGCGCCCCACCACCACAACATCCGCCGCGTTAAACAGCAGCTGCAGCACGCTGGAGGCCATAAGCGGCAGGCTAAACAGCAGCAGCTTCTTCAGCAGCGGTCCCGTCAGCATGTCGATGGAGCCGCCAAGTCTGAAATGATGGATCCTTTTCATATTGCCATTTCCCGCAGCCGCGCCATAGGCGCCCGACCCGCGGGCCTTTCCGTCCTATCCAAAGTACTCCCTCCCCAGGGCCCAACCGGCAGCCCTGCTTCGGTGTGTTCTCCTATTATAGTGGTAAAGGCGCAAAATCTCAAGCAAATTCGCCGCCGCATACTACACAAATATTTGCCCGGGCCGCCCCTTCCGGTCATGCAGTTTTTCGATTACCGATTATTTATCCCCGTTTTCCGCCACCCAGGTGCGCACATAGTCCACGAACAGCCTGGTGGATTTGGACAGCGCCTTCTCGTCCTTCACGCCGATGCCGATGGTCCGGTCAAACTGCAGGGGTGCCCGGCAGACCTGCACGGGCAAGGGGCTGTGGCTTACCATAAGCCGAGGCAGCAGGCTGATGCCCAAGCCCTCGGACACCATAGCCAGGATGGTTCGATCCTCCCGGGCAGTGTACTTCACATGGGGCCGGATGCCCAGCTTGTCAAAGGCAGCCATGATCTCGTAGTCCTCCCCCTCCTCCAGCAGGATGAATGGCTCCTCGGCCAGCTCCGATGCCGGAAACGGGTTCTCTTGGGCATAGACATGGTCGCAGGGCACCACCACCTGCAGCTCGTCCCGGTACAGGGGATAGGTTTGCAGATGCTTGGTAGACGGCAGGCGGAAGAATCCGCAATCCACCGCCCCGGATACGATCCAGCTTTCGATCTGCTCGTAATAATCCCCTGTAATCACCTCAAACTCAATGTTGGGGTAGATCTGACCAAAGCTCTTGAGGATGCGGGGCAGCCACAGGAAGGAAACGCTGGAAAAGGTTGCCACCTTTACCAGGCCGCTGTCCATTCCCTTGAGGCTTTCCACCGTCTGCATCATGGTGTGGTGGGCGGCACAGAGCTTTTCGATCTGGGGCAGCAGGGCCCGTCCGTCCGCTGTCAGCACCACCCCGCCCCGGTTGCGGCTGAGAAGGGTGACGCCCAGCTCGCCCTCCAGGGAGTTGATGGCGTGGCTGATGCCGGATTGGGTGAAATTCATAGCCTCCGCCGCTTTAGAAAAGCTGCCGCAGGCCGCAGTTTTCAGAAAAATCTGATATTTTGTAATGCTCATAAGACACCTCCTACCTGATACTGTCGAAAAATCCCTTGAAATTTCCCGGCAAAAGGCTCACAGCCTGCCCCACGCAGGATTTATGCGCAAGCGTAAAAATCATGCACTTGCCGTCTGAGCGGCATTTTCCCCCGCGCACATGTCACGGTGAAAAATGATCTGAATTCCTTGCGTCTGTGGGCGCAAACTCTGCTGGGCTTTTTGCCAAGTTGTGTATTCCCGCCGTTCTGCTTTTATTATACCATACAACTTCTCATACTTTCAAGAACAAACATGCGCTTCACAAATG
>ERZ1032651.353-NODE-353-length-14280-cov-35.785870_pt1 | contig 14280 bp, 10 predicted proteins | sample MGYA00518732_ERZ1032651 | MGnify/ENA primary metagenome ERZ1032651 (study PRJEB33719, sample SAMN04261399) | wastewater metagenome | biome: periurban shantytown; feature: human; material: feces | host: Homo sapiens | place: Peru: Lima | collected 2013-01-03 ...
GCCAAGATACTCGGCGCAAGCCAGACTGACCAACCAGCCACGCACACTGGCCGATGGAACCAGAGTGGCAACAGCAAGCTGGCTAGTAAGACCGTAACGCCAATGTGTCAGGGCGGCGACTAGGATATGAACGGTTGCGTGGCATGGCGTTTGGGCCATCCGCGAGAAATATGACTTTGTTGGAGGAATCCGTTGCCTACCTATCATTACCGTTGCAAGAACTGCGGCTATGACTTCACCGAACAGCAGTCGTTCAATGACGACCCGATTACCGTGTGCCCCAAGTGCTCGCAGGAGCAGGTGCGCAAGGTGTATTCCGCCGTGCCGATTGAGTTCAAGGGTCACGGCTTCTACCGCACCGACAAATCCGGCAAGTAAGGCCTGTACACCCGCTTTTCCTCTGTAAACGACGGTGTCGACGGCGGTATGCCGCGGATATTGGCACTACGGGCACTGTCTGTTGCACGGGTTTGAAGCGTTGTGGATAACTTGGCAAGCTAGAACCACATAGGTCGATTTGGCTTGCGCTTACGAAAAACTTCAGGTCACCATGGTTGCATGGTGACCTTTTCGTTTATTAAGCCGCCTGCGCGCGGCTCATTGCGGCGACGGCGCATGGCGGATGCCTTGCGCCGACTCACTGCTGCGTTGTGCGTGGGACTCGCAGTGCTGTTTGGGCTTGAAGCCGTATTGGCCGTGGTGGAGACCGAGCCGATGGTGGTGGCCGCCCGCTCGATTCGACGGGGTGACATTATTCTGGCCGCCGACGTTCAGTTGGCTGATATGCCGGTATCTGCGGCAGGCCCGTCTTGGACAGGCAATATTGAGGATGTGGTGGGCAAGGTAGCGCAAATCGATATCGAAGCAGCCGATCCCATTTCCACGCATATGGCCAGAGATGCGCCCGTAGCACCGACCGGCACTACGGTGATTGAAGTCCGCTTGGCCAGTAGCGTCGACGATGTATTGGCCGGCGATCAGGTGAGACTGGTTTCCGCCGTCGGTTGCGAAGGTGCTGATTGCACGCTGGCCGAGAACGCCACGGTGATGAATGTCGGCAAACCGGATGCGACTGGCGCATTGGGAGGCAACGACCGACTGGTGTCGTTCGCAATGCCGCCGGAGGCCGCGGCCAAGGTTATGGAGCTGCAACAGGCCGGAGCGATTATGGCCGTTGTGCGGTAGGAAGCGGAATCGGCCTTCGGCCGATACTGTGTTTTCCGCAGCCTGTCGGCTGCGGAAAACACAGTGTTGGGGCGCACAGAGTGCGCCCCAACTCCTACTCGCGCTCGTTAAAAACGGCCCAATGCGGCGGCAGTTCGCCGAGGATGCGTTTGTCGTCGTCGGATTGCCGTTGTTGGTCGGTCTGCATGTCTCCGGGCTCGAGTTTGACACCGTCAGCGTCAAACTGCTCAGTGCCCTTCATCACCACGCGCTTGTGCTTGCGCGGTGTGCGCCGTGTAGCCGAGTATTCCGCCATGGTTATTCAACCTCGCGATAGATCTCACCGATACGGCTGACGATACGGTCGACTTCCTTATCGGGGTTCACGAAGGCGGCGACACTCCAGACGGTCATCACATTCCAGCCCAAGGAAATGAGATCCTGTGCCGACAAACGATGACGCCTACGCGTGGATTGCACGGACATAAAGTTCGCGTCATCGGTCTGCACGGCCAAGGCAAACGGCTTGTCCTTCAATCCCACCACGAGCGGAATCTTCACGCCCTTGTCGAATCCATAATCAACAGCAGCGTTCAGTCCTCGCGCGCGCAACCTGTCGGCGATATCGTCGAACAGCACGTTGCCGCCTGCCGCATCACGCAACGGAAGCACCGGACGGTCGTCAAGCTGTTCGGCCCACGTCAACATGGTCTTCAGGAACCGAGGACCGGATTGGTGCAGTCGTTCTTCATCCAAATCTTCGGAACCAAAGGCCGACACAATATCCAAGCTGTGGTCCGCCAATGCCAGGGCATCCAGCAACAGTCCGCGACCGCCTGTGCTTTCGAGCGGACCGAACTGCTGAAGCAGACGTCCGTGCGTGGTTTTCGCATAGCACATCGACAGAATCACGTCAGTGGCACGACCTCCGGCCACGTCACGCAAGGAAACCAACCGCACATGGCGCAGGAATCGGCCCATCGCCTTGGATTTGCCTGCCAACGACTTCAATTCGGCACCCAAGCGTGTGCGGAATGCGTCGGTCAACATCACGACCACAAGTCGATAGCTGGAAGGAACCACGGCAAAACCGGCGGCACGTTGCGTAATCAGACGCACCACTTCATCAATCTCCGGCTGGCTGGATTCCACCAGACCAGAAGACATAACCGGCACACCGCTCGCTTCCACACGGTGGAATCGCACCTCACCGGCAGCCGGCTCGGTGGCCACATCATAGCGAACAGGACCATATCCCTCGGATTCAAGGAATGCGGACAGGCGCGGCGCACGGCGAGACGGGGCAGCATCCACCTCGATATGAGGCAACGTGTCGATCAGCTGCTTGACGCTTTCGCTGGTTACCGTCGCGCAGTGGGCGATCACCACCACCTGCTGCACGCGGCCGATGATGGACAGCAACTCGATAGCGGGAATGTGCGCGCACGCATCGAGAATCGCCACATCAGCCAGCACACCCGGCTCGGTGAGTGCGGCGAGCGTACCCGGCGCGGCCACCAGAATCGGCTTGGCCGCGGCCAGAATCTCCGGATGATCACGGCGAATCCTGCTCAGCGACACACTGGCGCGCCCTGCCAGCACGGTGTGCATCTGGTTGGCTTCCTGAGTGCGGGAGAACAGCATGTCGCACAGGCGGCGCATGGATTCCTGCGACACCATCGGTCCGATGGAGCGCACGTGCTCCACATCGACCTGCGCAAAGCGGTCGGATGCGGCCTGCAGCGCGGCACCATCCTGGTTGGAGATGATGGCGGACGAACGCACAATGTCCTCAAACACGGTGGTCCACCAGGCCAGCTGCACTTCGCCGCGCACCTGCTCCACGCTCACTCGGCGAGCGTTGAGATCGGCGACCAGTTCGTTCAGTCCGGCAGAGGCGAATTCCTGCTCCAGCAGGCAACGCTCCGGCAAGGTGTCCAGTGCCTTGCGATCATCCAGCAGTGCTTTCAGGCGTGCTTCCACCTTCTCGAAATCGGCGGTTTCCAGATTGCCACCAGCGGATGTGGTGGAAAGCACGGTATCCAGCGCGGTCATATTGCTGACCAGCGCCTCTTGGGTGGAGATGATCTCGTCGAGCTTGCTGGGCAGCACCGGCCAACCGCCGTGAGGCACGAACTGATGCCACTGCTCCCCTTGCTTGGCGACTACCTTCAACGCTTCGTGCAAGTCCTCGACCTGCGCGCCGACGCGCAGCAGATCCTTGGCTTCCTTGATGTGGCGGCGGCGCTCCCAGAATCCCATCGACGTGCCCTCGGCCTTGCGCTGGCTCTTCGGCTTGGTGGCCTCGATCATGGAGCTGATGTCTCGCTCGAAAATCTCCGGCTGGAACACGTCAAGCACTCGTCGCAGATTCTTCAAAACCGTAACCTGACGCTCCCACTCGCGGGTGGTGGGAGGAACCGGGAATCCGCAGGTCTGCACGGTGCGTGCCACCTGCTCACGGGTGGCGGGCAGGAAGCGACGCAGCAAATCGTCCACGCGCTGGTAGGCGGTTACTGCCTGTTCTTCAGTGGTGATGGACGCCTTGTACCATGCGGTGTCTTCCGGGCCGATGGTGTATTCGCCGAGCTCGCCGGCGCGTTCCATCTTGCCGATCCATGTGTCAATATCGTTGGCGATGCTCAGGGCACTTGACTCGTCAAGTCGAACGTGGGTGGCAGGGTGCGTCGGGAGCACGGAGATACGGGCCAGATTCTGAATGGTCTCGTATGCGGACACATTCCACTTATCGTTGCCCCCGTGCAGGTCGCCCAGATAGCGGGTCAAGCGCGAGCGCACGCCCACGAGTTCGTCGGCCAGCTGGTCGAATCGCTGGGTAGCGACTCCGGGCTGGAATCCGACTGCGGCAATCAGCTGCTTATCAAGCGCGGCGTTGGCGTGTTCATCGGATACATCCAGTACCTGCGCCTTCATCTCATTGGCGGAAGCCGTCTGGATGAACAGACGCTTCTGCTCGGCCACGCCGGGCACGTACAGCACGGAACGACCATTCATCAGGCAGCGCGATGCGATGGCCACAGCCTGCTCCGCGGTGCCCTTCGGGAAGGTGCCGTCGACCACGATGCTATGGCCATTGGCAGCAAGTGACGCGGCATATCGCACCGTATTGTCCACATCGCCGACTTCGTACTCGGCATGCGGGTCTACGTCGAAAGGACTGTATTGCGGAATATTGGCATCTTTGAGCGCGGTGCGGGCGGATTCGTCGCCGGCAAGCGCGTCCAACAGCACATTGCCGGTGGGGCCGTTCTCCAGCTGGTCGATGAACTGTCGGCTTTCGCTGATCATCTGCGACGAGGGGTCCATGAAGCATCCGAGCACAATCTGGCGCTCGATGGCGAAGTCGGAGATACGCTCCGACGCTTCGGACGAAATACGGGCGAACATCGCGGAAGTTTCGGGAGTGCCACTGTCATAGCTGGCACCGTCAAACAGGGAATCCTCATCCAGGAACACCCCCTGCTCACGCAATGTATTGACGAACGCGACGTTCAGGGCCACGCGACCGGTGAATCGAATGGTGGTCGACAAGCCATCATCCTCGATCGTGACGCTCACCGGGTACAACAGCACCGGCAGCGCGTTGCCCTTCCATGTGGCCACGCCGACCACGAGCGACAACTCCGCCACGCCGGAAATCCTGCGTTTGGCGGCCTGGTCATCCAGTACGCGCCCAATATGGCGTTCGGCGGCCTTAAGCACACCCGTGTCGCGGAACAACGAATCCAACCGGACATGGCCGGAAGCGAACAGCTGGGCGATGCCGGAGGGATGGGCATGGGTCATCTCCAGCTTCGCGGCCAGTTGATTCACATCCTCGAGCGGCGATGGCGGCTGCATGCTGCGGTATTGGTCACGCCAGCGACGGATGCGATTCAGACCTTCCGTGAGATTCTGGTTCTGAGTCTGGCTCTGGGTCATCTCTCGACTCACTTTCCAACCGCTTCGCGGTATTCCTGATAGCCCTTGTTGTGAGACAGGGCTTCGTCAATATCGGCCTCGCCACGGGCGGCGAGCCAAGAATACATGTCGTCGTACAGGTACGGATTCATGGCGAGGAACGCCAGTAATTCGGGATGACGGGCGACTTCGAATTGAACATTGAAATCTTGCGTGGTTTTTGCCTCGTCAGAGGTCAGGCCATCGACTTCGACTGCCGGCTCCTGTGCTTTCAGCTCGCCCTTGGCCACACGCTCGAACACCGAGCCGGGCTCGAAGACCGGAGTGTGTACGCCCGTGGAGTCGATATCATATGCTTCGGATACCGACTGCTGGGCGGTTTCGGCAGCCGACTGCTGGTCTGCTACGCCTGCTGCGGTGGCTTCTTGATATGCTTCGGCTGCGGTCCGCTGCTGATCGTCCGGTACGTCAGCTGCCGGCTGGTCGGTTTCAGACTGGGCGGTTGCCGGCTGAGCGGTCTCAGGCTGGGTGTTTTCAGATTGAGCGGCTTCGGCTTCCCGGGCGGCTTCAGGCTGGGCAACTTCAGCATGCTGTTCGACAGTGTCCGCCGGCTGAGAATCGCCGGCATTCCTGGTATTCGGAGCGGACTGAACGTTTTCGGCTGACTTGCTTGCGCCAGCCACCACATCGGATTCAACAACCGCCGCCGACGCCACTGCCGGCTCGCTTGTGCTGGGAGCGTGCTTAACAACGGCATGGGCGATGGCATCTACTGGAACAATACCGGAGATCCTGCTGTGCTTGGATGCAGGCGTTACAATCGTCGACTCAGGTTCGGTCTGCTGCTTCGGCAGTGCCACGGAGTTCATGGCCTGCTGGTTTTTGCGTTCGGTCTCCTGCTCGGCATGCTGGGCCAACGCATCCGCGAACAGATCACGGGGTATGGCCGGCTCATCGTTTTTCGTCACTGGCTGCGTGATATTCAGCGAGCCAAGTTCAAGCTCGTCGACCTTGCGTCGAACATTATCCGCGCTGAAGATGGCGGTCGGCTCGCCGGCCCGCAAATCAAGAATATCGTCGACGGACATATCCGCCGCATCCGGCTCCTGCGGTGCTTCGTGAACCGCATAGCCAAACAAATCAGGCACCTTGAGGTCGAGCGGCTTTGCCACTGGATCGTCGACACGAATGAAGTCCGCAGGCACATCGCCGAACTGCATGCGCATGGGAGACGTCGGCAACAGGAACTCGGCATTGGCCGGCAAGCGCAACAAATCGCCATTTTCCCGCACCACATACGATCCATTGGTCGATCCAAGATCACGGACCGAGGCCGTGCCATTGCTTTTTACCGTGAACATGGCGTGCCGTTTGGACATCGATTTGGTTTGATCGGCGACGTCAAGGCGGGTGTTGCCATCATCGGCAAGGGGGCGTAACGGCTTACGGCCGATTTCCACGCACTCCCCCGGCTTGACGCTGATCCGGTCGACACCGTTGATCTTCACCGTCCACTCGCTCACCGTGACCGCCTTCCTGGACACACTATTTGACCACACTACGTGCCATTGTGTCATCTTTTACCGGCTTTTGGCGGATTACTGGGCACAGAATTGACAACTTTCGCTCATTGCCAGCTTTGTGTTTCCACGCCGGATCGCGTTCTCCGCCTCGTCCTCGTCAACTAGTCTACTCAGTATGCGGAAACCCCGCAGCCTGAAACACAGGTGCGGGGTTCCTCGAAAAGCTGTGATTGCGGCTTATGCCGCACAAATCACTTGAGCTCGACGCTGGCGCCAGCCTCTTCCAGCTGAGCCTTGGCCTTCTCGGCATCTTCCTTCTTGGCCTTCTCGAGGACGGCCTTCGGAGCGCCGTCGACAAGAGCCTTGGCCTCGGCCAGGCCGAGGTTGGTGATGGCGCGGACAGCCTTGATGACCTGGATCTTCTTGTCGCCGACGGCGGAGAGGATGACGTCGAACTCATCCTTCTCTTCCTCAGCCGGAGCAGCAGCGCCAGCAACAGCGGCAACAGCGGCAACCGGAGCGGCAGCCTCGACGTCGAACTTCTCCTCGAAGGCCTTCACGAACTCGGAGAGCTCGACCAGGGTCATCTCGCCGAAGGCTTCCAGCAGCTCATCGTTGGTGTACTTAGCCATTATGGCTTCCTTTCAATCTTGGCGGCGGACGAAGTGGTAGATCCGCTGCCTAATAAACCTTATTGTTTAAATTATCGAAGCGACTGATTCATGCCGTGAGGGCGTAAATCAGGCAGCCTTCTCCTGCTTTTCGCGCAGGGCGTCGATCGTGCGCACAGCCTTGGTAGGCAGAGCGTTGAACAGGTACGCGGCCTTGGCCATCGATGCCTTGATGTCGCCGGCGAATTCGGCAAGCAGCTGCGGGCGGGACTTGAGGTCTGCCAGCTTCTTGGCGCCCTCGGCATCGTAGACAGTGCCGTCAGCGGCGGCACCCTTGATGACAAGAGCCTTGTTGTCCTTGGCGAAGTCACGGATGACCTTCGCAGCCTCGATGAAGTCGCCCTTCACGAAGGTGATGGCGGTCGGGCCGGAGAGAATCTCGTCGAGACCCTCAATGCCCGCTTCCTTGGCGGCGATGCGTGCCAGCGTGTTCTTTGCCACGGTGTAGGAAGTATCGCGGCCTAGCTTTTCACGCAGATCGGAAATCTGCGGAACGGTAAGCCCGCGGTACTCGGTCAGGTAGACGGCGTCAGCGTTACGGAATTCTTCCGTAAGCTGAGCGACTACCGCTTCCTTTTCGGGCCTCTTCATGGCGTTCCTTCCTAAGTCGGCCGTTGACTTGGAGTTCGGAACTTTCGGCCGGGCAACAAAAAAGCCCTGCGCACAGGCAGAGCAATATAATCTCGCGAAGCGACCTTCGCCGGCCCTTGACGGGCTTATATCTCTCAACCTGCGCTGGCTTGGCGAACCAAACTTCGGAAATGCACTCGCGCGCACTTCAACCAACGGTCTGTGGTTTACGGATGATTAGATTACGGATGGTCAGCGACATTGCAGAATTCGGGCGTGTCGCGGGGCATTACAGCGTGGCGGCGTACTGGGCTACGGACGCGGTGACTTCCTTCAGATAGTCGAGCGAGCGACGCCAGTGGCCGGGCACCTCGATCGAATGGTTGGCATCCGGGTATTCGTGCACGTGCGGGGTGAGCGCGTTGGCGCGGGCTTGATCGTAGAACGGGTCGGCGGTGCCGGCGCAGATCAGCGGTGCCGGGCCGGAGTATCGGGAGCTGGCGGCGTGCGACTGGCCGGCCTGTTCCGCGCGGATGATCGCCCTTGCTTCGGCCACGCTCGGGGCCTCGGATTCGGCGACGATATCATCGCCGACAGCCGGCACCGGAATCACCCGGGCGGATGGATCGAAGTCGGCGTGATGCAGCACCGGGGTCAGCAGCACGAACGGCAGACCGTAGTGTGAGGCCACATGTGGGTAGGTCATCGTCGTCAGCGACTTGCCGATCAGCAACAGGCGAGGGCCGGACGGGGTGTCGGAATCACGGTTCGGCGAGCCAGCTGCGCCATCGGCCAGCACGGTAGCAGAATCATCGGCGGCAACGCCATCCCCGGAATCACCGGCTTTACCCGCGCCGGACTCGCGCGCGGCGGCCACCCAGCCGTCAATCGCCTGATTGAGGACCGGAATCACCGTGGACAGGTCGTCGGAAGCGTTGCGTACGTTCATGCGGTCGATTCGCCAGCCGGCCTCGACCAGAGCCTGGGCCGACCAGTAGAGCAGCGGACGGTCGCAGTTGTAGCCGGTGCCGGGCATCAGCAGTACGCGGCCGTACTCCTGACCGGGCTTGACGACATTCTTCTTCCAAGAGGTGATGCTGACTTCGACGGCCGGTTTCATCGCGCGCCTTCCTTCCACGGGTGTGTCCTGCGTGTCCCCTGAGTTGTTCCGAATTATTCTGGCAGTCAGTCTACTCCCGGACCCGTTCACGTTGCCTCCACAAGCTATAATCGGCCACGGTTCTGATTGGGTGCGCAGCGCCTGACGCGCGTTGGGCAGGCCGATCAGGGCGAGTCGCAATTCTCGCCGGGGCCAGCCGCAGCATTATGCACGCGGTGCGCAGCCCCGCATAAACCCAAGGAAGTAGAGAGTAAATGGAGAAGTTCTTCCATTTGAAGGAAAACGGCACGACCGTCTCGACTGAGATTCTGGCCGGCCTGACCACGTTCTTCGCGATGGCTTACATCATCGTCGTCAACCCGCAGATCCTGTCGCAGACGGGTATGCCGTGGGGCGGCGTGTTCCTGGCCACCATCATCGCGGCCATCATCGGCACCCTGGTCATGGGCCTGTTCGCCAACGTGCCGTACGCCCAGGCCGCCGGCATGGGCCTCAACGCGTTCTTCACCTACACCGTGTGCTTCGGCCTCGGCTTCAGCTGGCAGCAGACCATGTGCATGGTGTTCCTGTGCGGCCTGATCAACATCCTCATCACCGTCACCAAGATCCGCAAGATGATCATCCTGGCCATCCCGGAGTCCCTGCAACACGCCATCGGCGGCGGCATCGGCCTGTTCGTGGCCTACGTGGGCATGCTGAACGTCGGCCTGATCAAGTTCACTCCCGGCGATCCGAAGGCCGCCGCCAAGGGCGGTGCCGTTGCGGCTACCCCGGGTCTGGCCAACTTTAACGACAAGGTGCTGTGGGTCTTCCTGATCGGCCTCGTACTGGCCATTGTGTTCACCGTGATGAAGGTTAAGGGCGGCATGCTGCTGGCCATCGCCATCACCACCGTAATCGGCATCCCGTTCGGCGTGACCACCTGGTCCAACTCGCAGTCCATCAGCGAGACCTTCTCCCAGCTGCCGCAGACCTTCGGCGCGATCTTCTCCGCCGAGGGCTTCCCGGCACTGTTCTCTGATCCGACCAAGCTGCCGCTGGTCATCGTGACCATCTTCGCCTTCTCCATGTCCGATACGTTCGACACCCTGGGCACTTTCATCGGCACCGGCCGCCGCACCGGCATCTTCTCCGCCGAGGATGAGAAGGCTCTGGAGAACGGCCACGGCTTCTCCTCCAAGATGGACAAGGCCCTGTTCGCCGACTCCATCGCCACCTCCATCGGCGCCATCTGCGGCACCTCGAACACCACCACCTACGTCGAGTCTTCCGCCGGCATCGCCGCAGGCGGCCGAACCGGCCTGACCTCCGTGGTTGTGGCGATCTGCTTCGCCTTGTCCGCGTTCCTGGCCCCGGTCGTCTCCGCCGTGCCGTCCGCCGCAACCGCCGGCGTGCTGGTGATCGTCGGCTGCATGATGGCCGCTTCCCTGAAGGAAGTCAAGTGGGACGACATCGCCGAAGCCATTCCGGCGTTCTTCGCCGCCGTGTTCATGGCCTTCTCCTACTCCATCTCCTACGGCATCGCCGGAGGCTTCATCATGTACTGCATCGTGAAGACCTGCAAGGGCAAGGCCAAGGAGGTTCACCCGATCATCTGGACTGTGGCCGCGCTGTTCATTCTGGACTTCGTGTGCATGGCGATTCTGTAACGCTGATTGACAACGGATTAGCCTTTAAGGATTAATCCGCCGCCATACGGCATAAAGGCCGGGCTCTCACAAGGGCCCGGCCTTTGTTGTTGCCACAGTGATCAACGCCCATGAGTACCTTCGATGATCATCCGCCATTCTTGATGCATGGGAATAGTTGTCAACCGACAACTAAACGTACATGGCGGCAGCACGAGTGCCTTATTCAACATCGAAATATGCAGCGCGAAGAAGCCGAAAAACCAAAAAGGCTTCTATACCGAATGAAACGGTATAGAAGCCTTTTGGTTTGCGATTAAGCTCTTCTCACCCGAGAGAAGCTAGAGAACGATCAGTCCTCGAATGCCGAACCGTTAAGCGGGAAGCCCTGCGGGCTTCCCGTAGGTGAGGGGGGCGGCTATGCCGCGACCGATCCGTGAGAGGGCTTTAGTCCTCGAACGGATCAAAGTCGCGACGGACGCGGCGACGCGGGCGCTCAGTGCGCTCTTCGCGGTCGGCGCGGTAGTCGTCGTAGTTGTCGTCGGTGGCGTAGCGCGGGTTGCGGTCCGAGCCACGGCCACGGCCGCCACGGAAACCGCCACGGCGGTCATCACGATCGCCACGGTCATCGCGATCGGAAGAGCGACGGCGACGCGGACGATCATCATCTCGGGAGTCGCGAGCATCACGGTCATCGCGATCGTCGAAGTCACGGTCGGCAGAACGACGGCGACGCGGACGATCATCATCGCGATCATCGCGATCGAAGTCACGGTCATCGGAGCGACGGCGACGCGGACGGTCGTCGTAATCATCCTCGAAGTCATCGGAGCGACGGCGACGCGGACGGTCGTCACGATCGTCGAAGTCACGGTCATCGCGATCGGAGCGACGGCCACGGCTGCCACGGCGATCGTCACGGTCACCACGGCCACGGCCGCCACGGCGGTCATCGCGATCGCCACGGCTCGGGCGGGCGTTGTTCTCCTGATCCTCGAAACCAGGAATGGCCAGGGAGATCTTGCCGCGATCATCGACACCCTGAACGATCACCTCAACGGTGTCGCCTTCCTTGAGCACGTCTTCGACGGCGTCAATACGCTCGCCGTTGGCCAGGTTGCGGATCTGGGAGATGTGCAGCAGGCCGTCAGTGCCGGGGGTGAGGTTCACGAAAGCGCCGAACGACGTGGTCTTGACGACCTTGCCGTTGTAGGTTTCGCCGGCCTCGGGCACGTGCGGGTTGGCGATGGAATCGATGATGGACTTGGCCTTCTTAGCGGCATCGCCACCCTCGGAGGAGATGAAGACGGTACCGTCATCCTCGATGGCAATTTCAGCGCCGGTATCTTCCTGAATCTGGTTGATCATCTTGCCCTTCGGGCCGATGACCTCGCCGATCTTCTCGACCGGAACGGTGGTGGTGATGATGCGCGGAGCGAACTCGCTCATCTCAGCCGGGCCGTCGATGCACTCGTTGATGACCTCGAGAATCGTGGCGCGGGCTTCCTTGGCCTGCTGCAAAGCGGCGGCCAGGATGTCGGCGGGGATGCCGTCGAGCTTGGTGTCGAGCTGCAGGGCAGTGATGAACTCGGAAGTACCGGCCACCTTGAAGTCCATGTCGCCGAAGGCATCCTCGGCACCCAGGATATCGGTGAGGGTCTTGAAGATGTGCTTGCCATCAACGTCGCCGGACACGAGGCCCATGGCGATGCCGGCAACCGGGGCCTTCAGCGGCACGCCGGCAGCCAAAAGGCTCAGCGTGGAGGCGCACACGGAACCCATCGAAGTGGAACCGTTGGAACCGATGGCCTCGGAGACCTGGCGGATGGCGTAGGGGAACTCTTCACGGCTCGGCAGCACCGGCACGAGAGCCTTCTCAGCGAGGGCGCCGTGGCCGATCTCACGACGCTTCGGGGAGCCGACGCGGCCGGTCTCGCCAGTGGAGTACGGCGGCATCTCGTAGTTGTGCATGTAGCGCTTGGACTGCGGACCGGACAGCGCGTCGATCTGCTGCTCCATCTTGAGCATGTTCAGGGTGGTGACGCCCAGAATCTGGGTCTCGCCACGCTGGAACAGGGCGGAGCCGTGCACGCGAGGCACAATGTCCACCTCGGCGGACAGGGTGCGGATGTCGCGCAGGCCACGGCCGTCGATGCGGTAGTCCTCGGTCAGGATGCGGCGACGCACGATCTGGCGCTGCAGTTCCTTGAAGGCGTTACCGAGTTCCTTGTCCTTCTCGGCATCGTCCATATCGGTGAACTCGTCCGCGAGCACCTCGCGCACGTGCTCCTTGATCTCGTGGATGCGGTCCTGGCGCGGCAGCTTCTCGGCGATGGAGAGGGCCTCGTCCAGATCCTTGTGAGCGATCTCGTCGATGCGGGCGTACAGTTCGTCGGTGTACTCCGGGAAGAGCTGGAATTCCTTGGTCTCCTTGGCGGCGATCTTCTTGAGCTCGTCCTGAGCCTCGCAAATCACCTTGATGAACGGCTTGGCGGCCTCAAGACCACCGGCCACGACCTCCTCATCGGGCTTGGTCTGACCCTCGTCATAGATGAGGTGCCAGGCGTTCTTGCCGGCACCCGCCTCGATCATGGCGATGGCAACATCACCGTTCTCGATCACGCGGCCAGCGACCACGATCTCGAACACGGCGCGCTCACGCTCGCTCCAACGCGGGAAGGCGACCCACTGGCCGTCGATCAGCGCCAGACGCACACCGGAGACCGGGCCTTCGAACGGCAGGCCGGAGATCATGGTGGAGGCGGAAGCGGCGTTCAGGGCGATGACATCGTAAGCGTCATCAGGGTTCACGGCGAGCACGGTCTCGACGACCTGCACTTCGTTGCGCAGGGTGTGCGGGAACAGCGGGCGCAGCGGGCGGTCGATGATGCGGCAGGCGAGGATGGCCTCGGAGCTCGGGCGGCCTTCACGGCGGAAGAACGAGCCCGGAATCTTGCCGGCAGCGTACATCTTCTCTTCAACATCGACGGTCAGCGGGAAGAAGTCGTAGTTCTCCTTCGGGCTGGAACCGGCGGTGGTGGTGGACAGAATCATGGAATCGTCGTCGAGGTAGGCGGCCACAGCGCCATCGGCCTGCTGGGCGAGGCGGCCGGTCTCGAAGCGCAGCGTGCGCTTGCCAAACGATCCATTGTCGATTACGGCCTCAACGGCCTTGATTTCGGGACCCTCCATAGGGTTCCTCCTTCTTTAATTTTCTAATTATTCCTACATACTGTGCTGCGGTTCGACGACTCGCTTGAACCGCAACTGTCCTCTTCAGCGGACGTCACATACCTTGTTTCGACTGACCCCTTGGCCGTCGTTCCTCGTGTCAACCCCTTCATTCGGGTTCTCTTGTCGGCCTTACCTGCTGGCCTATCCTCTAACCCTCTTGCCGTTGTTGCCGTTGGCTGGCGATATGTAAAACGCCCGAGCACCATCCTAGGTACTCGGGCGGAAGTCTTCAATTATCGACGCAGACCCAGACGCTCGATGAGGGAACGGTAACGGTTGATGTCAACGCGCTTGAGGTAGTCAAGCAGGCGACGACGGTCACCGATCATCAGCTGCATACCACGACGGGAGTGGTGGTCGTGCTTGTGCTCCTTGAGATGCTCGGTCAGGTCGGCGATACGCTTGGACAGCAGAGCCACCTGGACCTCGGGGGAACCGGTGTCACCTTC
>ERZ1032651.357-NODE-357-length-14132-cov-4.883853_pt1 | contig 14132 bp, 9 predicted proteins | sample MGYA00518732_ERZ1032651 | MGnify/ENA primary metagenome ERZ1032651 (study PRJEB33719, sample SAMN04261399) | wastewater metagenome | biome: periurban shantytown; feature: human; material: feces | host: Homo sapiens | place: Peru: Lima | collected 2013-01-03 ...
CGGGAATCGCCTTGCGGCAGGTTGTTTTTGTTGCCTGCTTTTTCGAGGCCCTGAAATCCGTTTGGGTTTCAGGGCCTTTTTCTTGCGTTTAATGCCTGCGATATGGCGTTTTCTAGTTGATGATCTCCGCGCCGGGAATCTCGATCGCGCGCGTCTCTTTGAGGATCTCCTCGTTGCCGGCGACGGCCGCGGACCCGTCTCGCCTGATGAAGAGAGCGGCTGCATCGGTCTGCTCGCGGATAAACGCCGCAGCACGATCGCACCCCATGATAATAAGTGCCGTGGACAGGCCGTCTCCCTCTATCGACATGCGCGAAAGAACCGTTGCGCTCGCGAGATCGCTTTCACAGGGGCGTCCCGTTTTCGGGTCAAGGATGTGGTGGTGGACCGCCCCGGTTGCCTTATCGAGAAAGCAGCGCTCGTAGATTCCGCTCGTCACTACGGACAGATCGGAACAGGTGAGAACGCATGTAGGCTTCTCGGGCCTTCTCCCCAAATCGCGAAGCGCGCGCTTGTCGATCCCGTGCGGCGATCGTGCGATGGCCTCGTTCTCGATTCGCTTTCTCTCCTGGTCGCGATGGAAGTCGGGCGACCTCACCCCGATGTTCCACGGCCTGTCGTGAGGGGAGCGCCCCATGACTACAACGTTCCCGCCAAGGCTTATGAACGCGTCGCGCACACCTTGGTCAACCAACAAATCACGCACGCGATCGGCGATGTATCCCTTCGCGATGCCCCCGAGCGTTATCTCGGCCTCGGGGTCGGTGACGACGACGGTGTCCTCGGTTGCATCGACTCGCTGCCATCCCACATGGCGAAGCGCTCGGGCGACGTTGCCCTCCGAAGGGGCACATGCGGTGTGGAAATTCCAAAGGCGGGCGAGCGGCGCGAGCGTGATGTCGAAAAGGCCGCTCGACTTCGAGCAGTATCGAAGCGCCTCGCGAACGAGTGCTGCCGTTTCGGGATCGACCTTCGTGCGCCTGCCCTCTGCGTGGTTCACGGCCCAGATATCGCTTCCGGGCAACGTGTGGCTGAGGAGCCGTTCGTATCGCGCACAGAGAGAAACAACCTGGTCGAGATCGTGTTCGGTTGCGTGCGCTTTCACGAAGCACTCGGTGTCGAATGCGTGGAACCATCGTTCGCGCCACTGGGTTTCCTCGGGGTGGGGCGCGTCTGCCGAAGAAGGTTGGAATGTCCACACCGAGGAAGGGCGGGGTGCGCGGTGGCTTTCGCTCGAGTCGGTATTCGAGCTGCTTGCGTAATCGTTCACAGGTGTTCCTTGCAATGAGGCGTGAAATGTATCAAAAAAAGTTATACATGGCTTAGCTATATAAGTCAACTATGGTAAACTAACGCGTCGACACGGGGAAAAGTGATTGTCCCGAAATGAGCCCACAGAAAGGCTGGAAAACATATGGAGAAACAAAAGGCGCAGGCGATTAAACCGTGGGAAGCCGCGGCGCGGGTCGGCGTTGCGACGGTGCTCGCGGCGGGCATGGCGGGCACGCCCGTGGCGGCATTTGCCGATGGGGAAGCGGAAGGCGATGGCGGAATTCAGCCGCTGAGCACAAACGACGGATACTATTACATCGACGACAGCTCTTACGGGCTGTCGTATTATCTCGGTCAGGCCGCGTCGAACGGGTACACAAAAGTCCACGTCGGAACCAGCTTTTCGGATTCGGGGACGGTTACCATCCCCTCGTCGCTCACTGAAATCGCCGGCTATTCCGAGGGCTTTTTCAGCCAGGGGCCGAAGGTTGTTAGCATCGGGTATGTGGGCGCGCTCACCTTCGTCATCCCCTCAGGCAGCGACGTTTCGATTGACCGCGTGAACTTCTATGCGAAATCCGATGATGGCGGCGCGACGGTTACCGTCGATGCGGGCGCGAAGGTGAAGTTCTCCAACTGCGCGTTCTCCAAAACACCCGTGGTGAACGGCGAGGCGATCTTCGAGGACTGCACGTTCGCAACCGGCAAGATCGAGAACAACGGCACGGCAACCTACACCGGGTCGACCCAAGAGCCCGAAAACGTTAGCAAGCCCGTCGACACGTACCAGTCGCTTTCGCTCGTTTTCGCAGGCGATAAGGCATTTGCCCCTGCAGTCGAGGGAAGCTCGGTCGACCAGAAACTCGCGTTTAGCGTGGCGGGAACGAAGGCGGCGGACGCGAAGTTCTCGGCTGCCGTCGTCGATGCCGAGGGCAAAGACGTGGCGGGCCTTTCCGCGACGGTCGAAGGCGGCCAAGTGTCGCTTTCGGGCACGGCCCCTGCGGCGGGCGCCTATCAGGTGAAGCTCACCGCCGAGGCGACGAAGGACGACGGCTCGACCGATTCCGTCGCCGAAACGCTCTCCTTCGAGGTCCAGCGGCAGATCCAGGTTCGCCTTTCCGGCAAGCTGCAGTGCTTCGTCGTCGATGGTACGAGCATGATGAGCCTCGACCACGACGGCATCGCCCTCGCTTCGGCTGGCGGTGGTGCGAGCGGCGGCAGCAGCTCGTCCGAGAACAACCGGCTCGATGTCGAGGTGAAGGAAGGCGAAGGCGAGTGGACGGCCTGGAACGACTGGGCGAAGAACGATGGCGAGCGCCAGGACAAGGTCAGCGTCTCCATTTCTCCTGAAGGCAGCGGTATGGCGGCGAAGGTGACAATGGGCTCGGTTTTCATCACGGGTACCCCCGCAAAATCAGGCACCTATCAGGTCGTTGCCACGGTGACATCCGGTGCTCGCACGGAGCAGAGCAACGCGGTCGAGATGCGCATCTACGACAACGACAAGACGCTCGCCGAGCGCATCGCCGACCTTCCCGAGGGCACGACATCGTGGGACATGGAGCCCTATACCATCGCCGAGACGGGCAACGCGACCGTCCCCACCACGTTGACCGACATCTACGGCTCGCACGAGTCCGGCACGTACGGCACCATCGGCAAGGGCGAGAACGGGAACTTCGGCACCGAAACGCTCACCATCCCTGCCGGCGCCGATGTCACGCTGCACAACATGAAGGTGCTTTCCAGCGTGAAGATCGTCGTCGAGAAGGGTGCGAAGCTCACTCTTGACGATTCCGTGGCGTACGGAACGGTCGAAGTGAACGGCGGCACGGTTTCCGCGAAGAACTCCTCGTCGTTTGTGGGTCAGATCGTGCTCAACGATGGGTCGACGCTCAAAGACGCCACGATTGTCTCGCACGCTAACTTCCTCTCCGATGGAAACTACCAGGTCAAGGCTCCCGAGGCGCCTGTCGTGGTAAATGGGAACGTCACGTTCGAGGGCGCGAACTCGATCACGGGTTGCGGTATCACATCGGGCAGCGATGCCCAGTCCGCCCTCGTGGTTGGCAAGGGTGCGACGGTGACTATCCCGGCGGGCTCTTCGCTTGTCGCCAAGGGCGGCTCGGTCGACGCGACCGGCGGCAACGGCGGAGCGGGCGTGAAGCTCGACGGAGGCTTCATTGTCGGCGAGGGCTCGTTGACTGCCACGGGCGGATCGGTCGGCCTGGGGCTCGGCAACGGCGGCGCGGGCATTGGCGGCCAGGGCAAGGTCGGCGTTGCGACCGTCGTTGCCACGGGCGGCAACATCCCCGCGGCGGGCGAGGGCTCGATAGGCGATTCCTCCAAGTACAAGGCGGGCGATGGCGTGGCCGCCGACGTTGCGGTGTCCCAGAAGTCGGACATCACCGTCGCGGGCGGCCAGGGTGCGACTCCCGGTAGCTCGGAGGTCGCGAAAACCTACGACCCCGATGCGGAGGGTTCCGATCCTGCCCCCTCTATCGAGAAGCGCTTCAGGGATGTTGACCCGAATGCGTGGTATGCGCCCGGCGTGAAGAAGGTCGCGGATGCCGGCCTCATGCGCGGATACAGCGAGGTGTCGCTGTTCGGCGTCGGCGCGTCGCTTACGCGCTCTGAGCTCGCGATGGTGCTCTGGCGCTATTCCGACCCGGCAGCCGAGGGCTCCTATGACGCAAGCGCTGCCAAAAACGAGACCTCGCTTCCCGACGTTCGCGACGGCGTGTGGTACACGGGTGCGGTGAACTGGGCGGTTGCGAATGGCGTCATGAACGGCTATGCCGACGAGACGGGCGCGCGCACGGCGTTTGGGCCGGATGACGCGGTGACGATGGAACAGCTTCTCCAGATTCTCGCCAACTTGAAGGGTGCGTCCAATGCTGACGAGGCGGCGCTTTCGTCCCTCATCGATGCCGAGAGCATTTCTCCTTGGGCGAGATCCGCTGCGGCATGGGCGATTCAGCAGGGCGTGGTCAGCGGGTACGAGCTGCCCGACGGCACGCATCAGCTCGTACCTGGCGAGCGCATCGCGCGCGAACGCGTTGCCGTGGTGCTCTCGAATGCGCTCGAGAAGGGCATTCTGTAGGAACCTACTGTAAGAAGAGCGTGCGCGGGCTTGAGGGTAGCTAAACCGGTTCCCAGACGCGCACGCAGCAGTACTGCTGCGATTCGCCCTGAAGCGTGGTGTTGTCGATGTTCGAGTACGTGACGACGCGCTTGACCGAGCCGGTCGACGCCAGGTAGTCGCCGAAGCTCGGCGCGCCCGACTTCACCTCCAGCAGGAAATACTGCTTGCTCTCGGGGCTGAACCCGCACACGTTGTACGAGTCCTTCGCGATGATCCACCCACCGCACCATGCGGGCGGGGCGGTGGGGGTCACGCCATGACGGAACCACGGGACCAGGTTGTACGAGGCGTTGCCCTCCGCGTTGGTGTCGGGCTGCACGGTGCTTGCGGGAATGTACGTTCCCAGGTTGGCGATGCCTTCGCCGAAATTGTAGATCGCTTCGAACGAGAACATGAACCCCGTGTCGCCGTAACCCGCCTCGAGTGGCTTCATCGAAGAGGGAAGCACGAGGGAGTCGACCACGCTTGCAGATTGCGCGTCGATGCGCGTGAGCTGATAGCGCGATGAGGATGCCGCGGCGCGCGGGGTGATGACGACGGAGTCGCCCGTCGCATAGGGCGGTGTGCACATGCGGCCTTTCGAGGTGTAGGCCTCCTCGGTATCGCCCGAGCCAAAACGTGCTCTCATCAGGCGTGACGCTTCCTTGCTCGCCGATCCGTCCTTCTTGGGGAGAACCTGCCAGAAGGCGTATCCGCTCGATGCGGCGAGCGTCGGGGTCTCCCAATCGGCGTCGCCCTCTTCGGCCAGTGCCGCCGTCCCGAGTTCCCCGTTCGAAAGCGCGGCGCTGTAGATGCGCCAGGTGCCGTCGAGGATGTTCGCCTCGGTCCACACGACGCCGGTCGCGCACGCGCGCACATCGTAGATCTCGAAACCTTCTTCTTGGCCTTTCGCCTGGGAAATCGCCGTGGTCTGGTTGCCTGACGAAAGGGAGAGCAACACCACCTTCGTAAGCGGCTTCGAGCCGTCGGTAGGAACGAGGCACGCCGCAAGGGAATCGTCGCTTGCCCAGACAAGCGTTCCGTAGGGAAGCTCGTAGGTTCCTGAAAGCCCGAGCACGGTGCTCGAATCTTCGATTTCGGTGAAGTCGCCCGGCGTCGCGGCAGAACACGACGTGACGGCGTCCTTGGAGACGGCCAGCGTGTTGAAGGTGGGCTCGTTCGCCTTCGAGGCGGCGTTCACTCCCACGCCGATGCCCCCGCCGACAACGGCAAGGGCTCCGATGCCGATTGCGCCGTAAAGGAAGTGCCGTCGGGTGAGAAGGACCTGCCCACCGCCTGGGGCGGGCACCTTGATGCCCTGCTCCGAGCGCCCTTCGGCGACGCGGACCGTCGGTGCGTGCGTTGCATGCGCCGCACGAGGGCGATAGCTCGCAGAAGTGCCCCGCCTCGTGCTTTGGCGAGGGCTTCTTTGCGCGTGCGCGCTGTTTTTTCCTGGAGTGGGTCTTTTCGTTGGCATGGTGGTAATTGTGTCATTTCGCCTACGCCTCGCGCGAGAATACGCCCAATTGCTACAATAAACCCAAAGACGAATCTGACGGTCCGCCGTAGGCTTTAAACCTTGCGCGCTCCGCCGGCCTCGCACATGGTCCATGCGCGCAGGAAAATCCCATGTTAGGAGACGTCAATGAACAACGAAACCCGACGCATTCTTCTTGTAGAAGACGAAAAGGCGATTCGCGATGCGGTCGCTGCTTATCTCGAGCGTGAAAACTACTGGGTAACCGCCGTGGGCGACGGCCAGGAGGCGCTTGAGGAATTCCAGAAGCATCATTTCGACCTGGTCGTTCTCGACCTTATGCTCCCACGCGTTCCCGGCGAGCGCGTCTGCCGCGCCATCCGCGACAACTCCGATGTGCCCATCATCATGCTTACCGCGAAGGGCGAGGTGGAAGACCGCATCATCGGGCTTGAGCTGGGCGCCGACGATTACCTGGTGAAACCCTTCAGCCCCCGCGAGCTTGTCGCGCGCGTGCGCGCCCTGCTCCGCCGCGTGCATGCCGACTCCGAGCCGCAGCGCGAAGTGCTCGAGTTCGGCGACCTCACGATCGACGTTTCCGGCCACAAGGTTCTCGTGAAGGGCGAGGAAGTCGACCTCACGGCTTCCGAGTTCAAGCTGCTCACCACGCTTTCCCGCTATCCGGGCCGCGTGTACTCTCGTATGGAGCTGGTGGAAAAGGTGCTCGGCTACGACTTCGAGGGCTACGAGCGCACCATCGACTCGCACGTGAAGAACCTGCGCGCGAAGATCGGCGACAATCCGCGCAACCCGAAGTGGTTGCATACCGTCCACGGCGTGGGGTATCGCTTCGAAGACCCCACGAAATCCGGCAAATAGCCTGCGGGTGACCCGTGAGCGAAACGAACCGAGCACATAACGGCTCGACGCCCGAAGAGGCGTCGAGCCCCTCTTCGAATGCGGGCGGCGGCGCTGCCCGCATGCGCGTCATGCCCGACTCTTCCGAGGAGCGGGCTTCAACGGGCGAGCCCCATCAGGGAAAGCTTGCGCGAAAGGAGCGCCGCCGCAAGTTCGGCTGGACGAGCCTTTCCTACACTGCGCGCGTCACCTTGGCGTTCGCGCTCATCGCCGCGATGACCGGCCTTGTCGCCATCGGCGTCATCTCGTTTGTGTGGGAGCAGCATTTCCAAACCTATACCGCGTCCAACATGGAGACCCTTGCGGAGACGACCGCCAGCCGCATCGAGGAGCGCATGGAGGCCGACAGCACGCTCACCATCAAGAGCTCTGCGGCGCTTATGCCCGTCGAGGCCGCGCTCGAGGTCACGCCGGGTATCGCTATCAAGGTTGTCGACGAGAACGACGTCGCCGTTTTCGATTCCTCGAACCGCATCAACGGCATCCCGAACGCCACGAGCTCCCTCGAACCGAAGGACGCCTCGAAGGTCGCGCTCGCCAAGATCGTGGTCGACGACAAGGTTGTCGGCTCTGTACGCATCTGGGTCTACGGGTCGGATACGCTTATGCGCGGCCCTGACCAGGAGTTCCGCGAGAATTCCTACCAAGCTATGCTCTTCGCGTCGCTCGTGGCCATCGTGCTCGCATCGTGCATCGGCTTTTTGTTCGCGCGCAATCTGGTGGCTCCCATCAACCGCATGACGAAGACGGCCCGCGCCATCAAGGAAGGCGACCTCTCGGCGCGCACCGATCTTCACGGCGAGGACGAGATCGCCCGCCTGGGCGAAACCTTCGACGAGATGGCGGAGTCGGTCGAGAAGGACCGCGAGCTGGAGCGCCGTCTCACAACCGACGTCGCCCACGAGCTGCGCACGCCGCTTATGGCCATCCAATCCACCGTCGAGGCGATGGTCGACGGCGTGTTCGAGGCCGATGCCGAGCGCCTCGAGACTGTGAATTCCGAGGTGCAGCGCTTAAGTCGCCTGGTTGACGCGCTCTTGAAGCTCTCCCGCCTGGAAAACCGCGCTACCCCCATGAAAGAGGAAGTGGTCGACGTGGGCGAGCTCATCCAGAGCATCGTCTCCACGCACGAGGCGTTCGTTGCCGACTCGGGGCTCACGTTCGAGTACCGCGCCGAGAAAGGCGTGCTCGTCGTGGGGGATCCCGACATGATTCGCCAGGCCACGGCCAACCTCATCTCGAACGCGGTGCGCTACACCCCCGAAGGCGGGCATGTGTCGGTTACCGTGTCGAAGGGCGACATCATGGCCTCGATCGCCGTACGAGACACCGGCATCGGGCTTTCCCCCGAGGAGGCGAAGATGGTCTTCTCGCGCTTCTGGAGGGCGGACGCCGGGCGCAACCGCGCGAGCGGCGGCTTAGGCATCGGGCTTGCGGTCGTGAAGGAAATCGTCGATCGCCATGGCGGCTGGGTGCAGGTCGAGGGCGAGAAGGGCAAAGGCGCCTGCTTCACGCTCCATTTCCCCCTCTACGACGAGCAGCGCACGCGCACCAACGACAAGCGCGAGCAACAAAGGCAGCGCCAGCAGCAAAAGCAGCAGCACCGCCAGCAGTTGCTCTCGGGCGCCCGCCAGCAACGCTCGGCCGAAGGAAAATCCGCTTCCAATCGCAAAAAGTAAGGCAGTGCGCGATAATGGGTCGCGACTCATTATCGCTTGTCGGCGCGCGGGGCACTTGCTCGCGCGCCACATATTCGCAACGAGGTTTTGAAAGGACCTGAAATCATGAGCGTGATCGACATCGAACCCGATGCGCAAGGCAAAGTTCGCGACCTCTACGATCTGGGCGACCGTCTTCTGGTCGTCGCTTCCGATCGCATCTCCGCGTTCGACTACATTCTCGAGGACGAAATTCCCCATAAGGGCCAGGTGCTCACGCAGCTTTCGTGCTTCTGGTTCAAACTGCTCGACGGCGTGATCGAGAACCATCTCATCTCCGCCGACGTCGCCGACCTGCCGGAGCGCTTCAAGCCCTATGCTGATGCGCTGGAAGGGCGGTTCATGCTGGTCAAGAAGGCCGACATGTATCCCATCGAGTGCATTGTGCGCGGTATCTCGCGGGCAGCGGTCTTAAGGAGTACCAGGCGCAGGGCACGGTCTGCGGCATCGAGCTGCCAGGCGGCCTCGTGAACTCCTCCAAGCTCGAGACGCCCATCTTCACGCCTTCCACCAAGGCCGAAATCGGCGACCATGACGAGAACATCAGCTTCGAGCGCTGCGCCGAGATCATCGGCGACGAGGCGGCGGCCGAGCTGCGCGATGCGGCCATCAAGGTGTACACCGCCGCGCGCGACCACGCAGCCGACCACGGCATTATCATCGCCGACACCAAGTTCGAGTTCGGACGCGTCGACGGCCGCCTCATCTTGGCCGATGAAGTTCTCACTCCCGACTCTTCGCGCTTCTGGCCCGGCGATGAGTACGAGCCCGGCAAAAGCCAGTCGAGCTTCGACAAGCAGTACGTCCGCGATTGGCTTACCGCCCATTGGGACAAGGAGTCCGGCACCAAGCCGCCCCGCCTTCCCGAGGACGTCATCAAGCGCACGAGCGAGAAGTACATCGAGGCTTACGAGAAGATCACGGGCGAGAAGTTCCCGTTCGCATAGGGAGCTTCGGTCCGTGTCGGCAGGCGGGCATTCCCGGCCGAGCGCGCTGCCTTAAAGGGCCTTCCCGCTTTTGAAGTAAGTGTCCACGAGAAAGAACCATTGCATGTCACAACGTAACTACATGAACGACCGCTACCAGGACGAGGGCCCTAAGGGTACGACGCGCAAGAGCGCGGCCTCGGCAAAGCCGAAGTCGAAAGCTGCCGCCTCGGTGCATATCCAGTCCTCGACGAAGACCCCTCAGGAGAGAAAAGCGGAGCAGAAGGCTCGCCGCAAGGCCGAGCGCGCCAAGCAAAACGAGCTCGACCGCAAGTACTACAATCCGCCCACGGCGGAATACAAGCGCTTGCGCCGCCTTTGGTGGGTCGTCCTGATCGCCGCGGTGCTTATGGTCGCGCTGTCGTGGTTCGCCCGCTCGTGGGAGCCCGCGTGGATCAGCTACGTTACGCTCGGCTCGTCCTACGTGCTCATCATCCTTGCGTTCTACCTCGACTTCTCGAAGATCCGCAAGTGCCGCCGCAAGTACCAGATGGAAATGGAATCTCAGAACACCAAGGAAAGCCGCCGCGCCGAGAAGGCAAAGCGCGCAGCCGAGCGCGAGGCGGAAAAGCAGAAGGAAGACGCTGCTGCGGAGGTTGCCGAGGAGCAGATCAAGCCCAAGCGCGGCCTGTTCAGCCGCAAGAAGGTCGACGCCGTCGATGCCGCGAAGCCGGCCGATGCCGCTTCTGCTGCAAAGCCTGCCGACAAGTAATCGCCTGCCACCCTGGAAAGGATCATCATGGTTTCGCGCGTATACGTGGAGAAGAAGCCCGGCTTCGATGTCGAAGCGCAACAGCTGCTCGCCGAGCTGCACACCGCCGTTCCCGAGGGACTTGCGAAGACGGCTCGCCTGCGCCTGATCAACTGCTACGACGTCGAGGGCATCGACGAGGAACTTTTCGAGCGTTGCATCCCCACGGTGTTCTCCGAGCCGCAGGTCGACGATGCCTCGCGTGAGTTTCCCGTTACGGGCGTCGAGTTCTCGGGCAAGACCGCCAAGCAGCTTGCCGCGGAGGGGGCGGACATTTCCGGAATCGCCGCAGCTCCCGCTAACGTGCACGTGTTCGCCGTCGAAGCGCTGCCCGGCCAGTTCGACCAGCGCGCCGACTCCGCGTCGCAGTGCATCCAGTTCATCAGCCAGGGCGAGCGCCCCGACGTCGCCTTCACGCAGGTCTACGTCATCGAGGGCGAGTGCACCGACGACGCGCTCGCTGCGGTGAAGCACTACGTCATCAACCCGGTCGAGACGCGCGAGGCGTGCCTCGTTGCACGCGAAACGCTCCAGATCGCTCACCCGACGCCCAAGCCCGTCGAGGTCATCGAGGGTTTCCTCGATTTGGACGAGGCGGGTCTTTCCCAGTTTATCGAGGAGCGCGGTCTGGCGATGGACCTTGCCGACATCGCGTTTTGCCAGCAGTATTTCGCGGGCGAGAAACGCTGCCCGACCATCACCGAGATCAAGATGATCGACACCTACTGGTCGGACCACTGCCGTCATACCACGTTCGGCACCGAGCTCACCAACGTCGTGATCGACGACGAGCAGGTGCGCGAGACCTACGAGCGCTACCTCGAGTTGCGCCATGAACTCGGCCGCGACGAGAAGCCCATCTGCCTTATGGACATGGGCACCATCGGCGCGAAGTGGCTAAAATCCCAAGGCATCCTGGCCGGCCTCGACGAGTCTGAGGAAATCAACGCCTGCACGGTGAAGTGTACGGTCGACGTCGACGGGAAGGACGAGGACTGGCTCTACCTCTTCAAGAACGAGACGCACAACCATCCCACCGAGATCGAGCCGTTCGGCGGCGCGGCAACGTGTTTGGGGGGCGCTATCCGCGACCCGCTTTCGGGGCGCAGCTACGTGTACCAGGCGATGCGCGTAACCGGTGCGGGTGACCCCACGGTCCCCGTGTCGGAAACGCTTGAAGGCAAGCTTCCGCAGCGCAAGCTCGTGACGACGGCTGCCGCCGGCTACTCGTCCTACGGCAACCAGATCGGCCTGGCCACAGGCTCTGTCCACGAGCTGTATCATCCGGGCTATGTCGCCAAGCGCATGGAGATCGGCGCCGTCGTCGCGGCGACCCCGGCCGACCATGTACGTCGCGAGAAGCCCGAGCCGGGCGACGTCATCGTCCTTTTGGGCGGGCGCACCGGCCGCGATGGCATCGGCGGCGCGACCGGTTCCTCGAAGGCGCACAACCTGGAAAGCCTCGAGCATTGCGGTGCCGAGGTGCAGAAGGGCAACGCCCCTGTCGAGCGCAAGCTTCAAAGGCTGTTCCGCCGCGGCGAGGCCTGCCGTCTCATCAAGCGCTGCAACGATTTCGGTGCGGGCGGCGTGTCGGTTGCCTTGGGCGAGATCGCTGACGGCCTGCGTATCAACCTCAATAAGGTCCCGAAGAAATACGACGGCCTTGACGGCACTGAGCTCGCCATCTCGGAGAGCCAGGAGCGCATGGCTTGCGCCATTGCCGCCGCCGATGTGGAAGAATTCCTCGGGTACGCCAAGGAGGAGAACCTCGAGGCCACGGTGATTGCCGAGGTCGTCGCCGAGCCGCGCGTGCGCATCTTCTGGAACGACGAGGCCATCGTCGACGTGAGTCGCGAGTTTTTGGCATCGAACGGTGCCCCGAAGCATCAGGACGTTCATATCGAGGCAGGCAGCTCCTATGAGCGCACCTGGGCGGGCGACACGTTCGCCGAGCGCATGGAATCGCTCGTGAGCGACTTGAACGTCTGCTCCAACAAGGGTCTCTCCGAGCGCTTCGATTCCACGATCGGCGCGGCTACCGTGCTCATGCCGTTCGGTGGAAAATACCAGCTCACGCCCGCGCTCGCCATGGTGGCGAAGCTGCCGGTAGACGGCGAGACCACGACGTGCTCCGGCATGGCGTGGGGCTTCAACCCCTATCTCACCGAGAAGAATCAGTTCGTTGGTTCCTATATCGCCGTCGTCGAGAGCGTTTCGCGCCTGGTTGCCACGGGCTTCAAGCGCGAGGACATGTACCTTACGTTCCAGGAATACTTCGAGCGCCTGCGCAATGAGCCTACTCGCTGGGGCAAGCCCGCGGCTGCCGTTCTCGGTGCGCTACAGGCGCAGCTCGATTTGGGGCTGGGCTCGATCGGAGGGAAAGACTCCATGTCGGGCTCGTTCGAGGACCTCGATGTTCCCCCGACGCTCGTGTCCTTCGCCACTGCGGTCGGCAAGGTCGATCGCGTGACGAGTCCTGAGTTCAAGGGCGCTGGCCATAGGGTCGCGCTCATCGCTCCGCGCTGCTACGACGCCGATGATGTGGCGCCCGCTGCCGAGGACGAGCTTGCGGCGATCGCCGCGGTTGAGGGCCTTATCGGCGAAGGAGCAGCCCTTGCCGTGTCGACGCCCGGTTACGGTTGCGCGGCGGAGTCGCTGTTCAAGATGTGCGTCGGTAACGGGATCGGTGTGGCGCTCGAAGACGCCGACGCCGATGCGCTCTTCGCCCCCGCATATGGCAGCTTCATCGTCGAGTTGGCCGACGGCGCGGTGCTTCCCGAAGCGACCGAGTGCCTCGACGTCGCCCTTCTCGGCACGACGACCGAAGATTATGTGCTCTCGGTTGCGGGCGAGGCGGTCGATTTGGCTCGCTTGCAGGATGTGTGGGAAGGCGCGATCGAGTCGGTGTTCCCGTATCGCAGCGCTGCTGCTCAATCGGAATCCAGCGCCACCGACGTTGCGCCCATCACCTGCGACGACAAGTTGCCGTTCGTGTACGGTGGTTCGATCGCGAAGCCGCGCGTCATCATCCCCGTGTTCCCGGGGACGAACTGCGAGTACGACACGGCGCACGCCTTCGAGCGTGCCGGCGCCCTGCCGACCACGCTCATCGTGAACAACTTGACGCCCGATGCGGTCGCCGAGAGCATCGCCGCCCTCGCTGCCGCCATCCGCGAAAGCCAGATCGTCATGATTCCCGGCGGCTTCTCCGGCGGCGATGAGCCTGACGGCTCGGCGAAGTTCATCACGGCGTTCTTCCGTGCTCCCGAGGTGACCGAGGCGGTGCGCGATCTGCTGCAGAACCGCGACGGCCTCATGCTCGGCATCTGCAATGGCTTCCAGGCGCTCGTCAAGCTCGGCCTTGTGCCTTATGGCGACATCGTTCCCATGACCGATGAATGCCCGACGCTTACCTTCAACACGATCGGCCGCCATCAAAGCCGCCTCGTCCGCACACGTGTGGCGTCGTCGCTTTCTCCGTGGCTTTCCGAGTGCAAGGTGGGGGACACTCACACCGTTGCTATCAGCCATGGTGAGGGCCGCTTTGTGGCAAGCCCCGAGCTGCTCGAGAAGCTTATCGCGAACGGCCAGGTGGCGACGCAGTACGTCGATGCGGAGGGCAAGCCGTCGATGGACCTTTCGGTCAATCCCAACGGCAGCGTGCTGTCCATCGAGGGCATCACGAGTCCCGATGGTCGTGTACTCGGCAAGATGGGCCACACCGAGCGTTCGGGCGCTGGGCTCTATCGCAACATCCCGGACTTCACGTATCAGCCGCTCATCGAAGGCGGTGTGGAGTACTTCAAGTAAGTGGCGGGCGGCGACCGATTCCAGCATGGTCGCCACTCCCCGATGGAATATGTTGAAGCGCGGGCAATCGGAGCCC
>ERZ1032651.381-NODE-381-length-13663-cov-28.242357_pt1 | contig 13663 bp, 10 predicted proteins | sample MGYA00518732_ERZ1032651 | MGnify/ENA primary metagenome ERZ1032651 (study PRJEB33719, sample SAMN04261399) | wastewater metagenome | biome: periurban shantytown; feature: human; material: feces | host: Homo sapiens | place: Peru: Lima | collected 2013-01-03 ...
CTACAGTCCTGCGCAAGACGAAGGCCACATTAAGTGGCCTTCTTTGCGTGCGGAACTCGCGACAAACCAAAACCATCTCGCCAGCCCAGCGACCATGGGGTCCCAAGGTTTTCAAAAAAGCGGTCGGCGCGCAGTGCGCCGACCGCCGATATATGGGGTCTGATGATTTTTACCAGCTAGGGCCTCTTACTCGTCTAGGAGATCCTCTGGCATATCATTGCCGTCGCCCAGGTCGACTGGGGCCTCTTCGGTGTCGACTGCGGCCTCGGCGCCCTCGCCTTCGGGTTTTTCCTTGGCTGCCGTCATGCGGGCTACGGCGCAGATGCGGTCGTTGTCGTCGACGGTCATCATCTTGACGCCCTGGGTGGCGCGGCCAGTCTGGCTGATCTCGTCGGTCTTAACGCGAATGACCGTCGCGCCCTCCGTCACGATGAACAGCTCGTGCTGCGGGCCCACCGTCTTCATTGCCGCGAGGTTGCCCTTGCGCTCGGTCATTTGAATGGTGTAGACGCCCTGGCCGCCGCGATTCTGCTCCGGGTAGTCCGCGACCGGCGTGCGCTTGCCGTAGCCGCGCTCGGTGATGACGAACAGATCACCGTTGCCGTTAGTGACTTCCATGCCCAGAACGCTCACGCCGTCCTTCATACCGATACCGCGAACGCCGCTGGTATCGCGGCCGGTGGCGCGCACCTGCTCCTCGGAGAACATGATCGCCTTGCCTGCGGTGGTGGCCAGGATAATCTTGTCGCCCTCGCGCACGCGGCGCACATTCAGCAGCGCGTCGTCGTCACGCAGGTTGATAGCGATCAGGCCGTCGCGACGGCTGCGGTCATATGCGCTCATCACGGTCTTCTTGACCATGCCGCTCTTTGTGGCAAACATCAGGTACTCGTCGGCCGGGAACTCGCGGCAGCTGATGACGCTCGCGATCTTCTCGCCCTCCTCGAAGGGCAGCAGGTTGACGATCGCGGTACCGCGCGCCTGGCGCGTACCCACCGGCAGCTCGTGCACCTTCAGACGATAGACCTTGCCCTTGCTCGAGAAGAACAGCACGTACTCGTGCGTGGACGCGATGAACATCTCATCGATAACGTCATCCTCTTTGAGGTTGACGCCCGACACGCCCTTGCCACCGCGCTTCTGGGCACGGTAGGCAGCCACCGGGATACGCTTAACGTAGCCGGTGTGGGTGATGGTCACGACCATATCCTCGTCGGCGATGAGGTCCTCGACATCCAGGTCCTTCTCAACCTGGCTGATCTCGGTGCGGCGCTTGTCGCCAAACTTCTTGGAGATCTCGCGCATCTCTTCCTTGATGACGCCCAGGATCTTCTCCTCGTGCGCCAGCAGTTCCTCGTAGTAGGCGATGGCGCGGCGCAGGCCGTCCAACTCTTCTTGGATCTTGTCGCGCTCCAGGCCGGTCAGGCGGCGCAGCTTCATCTCGAGGATGGCCGTGGTCTGCTCGGGCGTAAAGCCAAAGCGTTCGATCAGTCGGCTGCTGGCCTCGGAGTCGGTCTGCGAGGAGCGGATGATGCTGATGACCTCGTCGATATGGTCAAGGGCCATCAGGTAGCCCTCGAGGATATGCGCGCGGGCCTGGGCCTTCTTAAGGTCGAAGCGGGTGCGGCGGGTGACGACGTCGACCTGGTGGTCGATGTAGTGCTGCAGCATCTCGCGCAGGCTCAGGCATTTGGGAACGCCGTTGACGAGTGCCAGGTTGTTGGCGCCAAAGGTCGTCTGCAGCGAGGTGTACTTATACAGGTTGTTGAGCACGACCTGCGGAATGACGCCCTTCTTGAGCTCGATGACCAGACGGATGCCCTTCTGGTTGGACTCATCGCGCATATCCGAGATGCCCTCAATGCGCTTGTCGTTGACGAGTTGGGCGATCTTCTCCTGCAGGGTGCCCTTGTTGACCATGTAGGGAATCTCGGTAAAGACCAGGCGGCTGCGGCCGGTCTTGGTGGACTCCACATGTGCCTTGGCACGCACGGTAATGGAGCCGCGGCCGGTCTCGTAGCTCTGCTTAATGCCGGCGCTGCCCATGATGATGGCGCCGGTGGGGAAGTCCGGACCGGGCATGATCTGCATGAGCTCGTCGACGGTGGCGTCGGGGTTGTCGATCAGGTAGCAGGTGGCCTCGATCGCCTCGGTGAGGTTATGCGGGGCGATGTTGGTGGCCATGCCGACGGCGATGCCCTGGCTGCCGTTGACCAGCAGGTTGGGGAAGCGCGCAGGCAGTGCCACGGGCTCGGCGAGCGATTCGTCGTAGTTGGGCTGCCAGTCGACGGTATCCTTCTGCAAGTCACGCAGCAGTTCCATGGCGGGCTTGGCCAGGCGGCTCTCGGTGTAACGCATGGCCGCCGCGCCGTCGCCATCGATGTTGCCGAAGTTGCCGTGACCGTCGATGAGCGGCGTGCGCATGGAGAACCACTGCGCCAGGCGGACCATGGCCTCGTAGACCGCAAAGTCACCGTGCGGGTGGTACTTACCGATAACTTCGCCGACCGTCCAGGCCGACTTTTTGTGTGGGCGGTTGGGGTAGATGCCGCTCTCGTTCATCGCGTACAGGATGCGGCGGTGTACCGGCTTTAAGCCGTCGCGCACGTCCGGCAGGGCACGCGCTGTGATAACCGACATCGAATACTCGATGAACGACTGCTTCATCTCGCGACCGAACTCCGAAATCTGGAGCTGGCCGCCGTTGATGTCCTCGCCGGCCGAGGCGCCACGATCGACTTCGCCAAAGCTCTCCTCGAGCTCACCGTCGTCGTCCTCTTCCTCATCATCATCGGCATCGGGGTTATAGGCGTCCGGATCGCCGTCCTCGCCCTGCTCAGCACGGGCAAGCAGGCGCTTCAGATCATCGGGCATACCGGCATCGCCGGCCTCGTCCATACCCTCGTTATTGTTGATATCGTCTGCCACGTTACCTCCTCTTAAGCGTCAAGGAATCGTGCATCATGTGCATGCTTCTCGATGTACTCGCGGCGATAGCCGACCTCGGAACCCATCAGCTCGCGCACGGCGCGGTCCGCCACCACGGCGTCCTCGATCGACACACGCTGCAGAATGCGGGTCTTTGGGTCCATCGTCGTCGAGGCAAGCTGTTTGGGGTCCATCTCGCCCAGGCCCTTGTAGCGCTGGACGGTATAGCCCTTGCGCTTTTTGGTGATCTTGCCGTCCTTGGCCTTGCCGTCCTCGTCGTTATCGTCGGGGTTCAGGCCCAGACTCTGGATGGTGTCGCGCAGGATCTCGTCTTCGGGCTGGCGGCCGTTGGGATACACGTAGTGAATCTTGTTGCGCACCTTAATGCCAAAGATGGGCGGGCAGGCAACATAGACGTAGCCGGCATCGATCAGCGGACGCATGTACTTGTAGAAGAACGTCAGTAGCAGGATGCGGATATGCGCACCGTCGACGTCTGCATCGGTCATGATGATGATCTTGTGGTAGCGCGCCTTGGTGATATCGAAGTCGCCGCCGTCGCCGGCACTCGTCGTGACGCCGCAACCGATCGCGGTAATCAGCGACTGGATGGTGTCACTCGAGAACGCGCGATGGTCACCAACGCGTTCGACGTTCAAAATCTTGCCGCGCAGGGGCAGAATCGCCTGGATGTCTCGGCGACGGCCGTCCTTGGCCGAACCGCCTGCCGAGTCGCCCTCTACGATGAAGAGCTCGGTCAGCTCGGCATCGCGCACCGAGCAGTCGGCGAGCTTACCGGGCAGGGACGCCGTCTCGAGCAGGCTCTTGCGGCGGGTCGCCTCGCGCGCCTTGCGGGCGGCATTGCGCGCCTTGCAGGCCTGTTGCGCCTTCTTGACGATCTCGCGAGCGGGCTTGGGATGCTCCTCGAGGTAATCGGCAAGGCCGTCGGTCACAATCTTGAGTGTGAGCGCGCGCATATAGGAGCTGCCGAGCTTGGCCTTGGTCTGGCCCTCAAACTGCGGATCGGGCAGCTTGACCGAGATAACGGCCGAAAGGCCCTCGCGCACATCGTCGCCGGTCAGGTTGGCGTCTTTTTCCTTGAGCAGGTTCTGCTTGCGCGCGTAATCGTTGATCACGCGGGTGAGCGCGGTGCGGAAGCCCTCAAGGTGCATGCCACCCTCGGGGGTGTAGATGTCGTTGGCAAACGACATGACGTTCTCGCCGTAACCGCTATTCCACTGCAGAGAAACCTCGACCTCGCCCATCTTGGTCACAGGCGCGTCCGGGTCCGATTTGCCCTCGATGTAGATGGGCTCCTTAAAGGCCTCGGGGACGTCCTTGCCCTCGTTGAGGAACTTGACGAAGTCGATGATGCCGCCCTCGTAGCAAAACTCCTCCACGTGGGGAGTCGCCTCGCGCTCGTCGGTCAGCACGATTTTGAGGTTCTTATTGAGGAACGCCGTCTCCTGCAGACGGTTGTGCAGCGTATCGAAATCGTAGATGCAGGTCTCGAAGATCTCGTCGTCGGGCCAGAAGGTGACGGTGGTGCCCGTCGAATCCGAGGTGCCCACGACCTCCATCTTCTTGACGGTCTTGCCGCGCGAGAACTCCATCTCGTAGGTGTTGCCGTCGCGACGAACCTGAACGACCACGCGCTTGGACAGTGCGTTGACGACGGAGATGCCAACGCCGTGCAGGCCGCCCGAAACCTTATAGGCCGAGTTATCGAACTTACCGCCGGCGTGCAAGATCGTCATGACGACCTCGAGCGTCGGGATCTTTTTAACAGGGTGCTCGTCGACGGGGATGCCGCGCCCGTTGTCGACGACCGTGATGGAGTTGTCGGCGTGGACCGTCACCTGGATCTCGGTGCAGAAACCGGCCATGGCCTCGTCGACGGAGTTGTCAACGATCTCCCACACCAGGTGATGCAGACCGCTGGCGCTCGTCGAGCCGATATACATGCCCGGGCGCTTACGAACGGCCTCGAGACCTTCGAGAATCTTAATCTCGCCGCCATCGTAATCGTTTTCGTTTGCCACACGTCCTCCTTCAGTCAAGAAAATGTGTACAGCCTTACTAGTTTATCGTAAAAAAATACCCTCGGGAACGAGGGTATTTGGCTCTACAAGGCCACCAGATGCGATTTAAGGCTCTTTTTTGCTTTCTACGCCCTTGGCCCACTCGGCACTGGCTCTCATGGCATTCTCGAGGGCCTCGCGCAGTTTTTGGTCTTCGATGGGCGCCACTTGGCGCTCAATCTCGGTGCGCTCGGCCTCACTTAGGTCGGCGTGCGGGGCCGGCGGGCGCTCGGTCGTCGCCGGGCGCAGGCGCTGCTTGGCGGCGGGCGGCGTGTGACCCGGCGCGGTGGTTTTGAACACCAGGCCGTCCACATGCGCACCGGCGCGCTCCATGCGCGCGCGGATGATCTCGCGCAACAGCGTCATTTCCTGCGTCCACGAGGGCGAATCGAGATATACCAGCAGCTCATTGGACTCGGGCAGGTAGCGCAAGCCCGTCACATGCCGCCCCTCGCGCGTGCCCGAGCACACCGCGTTCCACGCGCGATAGACCGCGCGCGACTCCTCGGCAGCCTCCATCTGCGCGCGGCGCTCAGGTGTCGCGGCCGCCAGGATGCGCTGACGCTCTGCGTTCAAAAATCCACTGAAGGCAACCGTTTCGCTCTCGCGCTCGTAATTAGCACGTCTCACCCATGCTCACCACCTTGGCTCGATCAAGCAGGTCATCGGTAAAATACCCCAGGTTGGTCGTGGTTATGACCGTCTGGATATCATCGCCGATCAGCCGCAGGAAAGCGCCGCGACGCTCGCCGTCGAGCTCGCTCATCACGTCGTCCAAAAGCAGCAGTGGGGCGGTGCCCAGGACATCGCGAGCCACGGCAACCTCGGCCACCTTCCAGGACAGCACCAGCGTGCGCTGCTGTCCTTGGCTGGCAAATGAACGGGCGGAGCGACCCGCCACGGTAAACTCAATCTCGTCGCGATGCGGTCCCACCAACGTCACGCCGCGGCGAATTTCCTCGTCGGCATGCTCGTCAAGGGCGGCCAGCATGCGCTCGTACGCCCAACCCTTCAGCTCTTCGCGATCCTCGACCTGGGGCAAATCCCCCAGCGTGGACGCATAGGTCACGTTGGCGGCCTCACCTGACGCTACTTGCCCGTAGGCAGTGTGCACATGGCCCGCCAGCCGGTCGAGCAGAGCCAACCGGTGCACGAGCAGGGCCGAGCCCGCGCGGGCAATCGAATCGTTCCACGCGCCGAGCATCTCGCGGCAGCACCAGGTCTCCTTGAGCAAGGCGTTACGCTGGGTCACGCAGCGCCCATAGGTGCTCGCAAGATCGGCATAGCGTGCGCTCAGCTGCATGCCAAAGTCATCGAGGGCGGCTCGGCGCACACTGGCGCCTCGCTTAACCATGTCCAGATGGTCGGGACAAAACAGCACGCTCGGCAGAACCCCGCGCACACCAGCGGCAGAGCATCTCTTGCCGTTGCGGCTAAACGAGCGCTTACCGTCCTCCGCGCTCAATCCCATATCAAGCACGCGGCCGTCGCCCTCGAGCCTCAGCTCGACCTTGCACGAGCCTGCGCCGTCATGGACGAGCTCGGCTGCGGTCGGATGCCTAAACGAGGCGCCGCTCGTCAGCAGCTGCAGCGCCTCTATGAGATTGGTCTTTCCCGCCGCGTTGGGTCCCGCAAGTATCGTCACGCCCTCGTCCAGGGCAAGGCGATAGCTATCGAAGCTGCGGTAGTGCGCGACGGAAAGATCGCGGGCGAACATGGTCATGGCGCAGCGCTAGATGCGGACCGGCATGACCAGGTACAGGTAGTTGATCTTGTCGTAGGACTTAAAGATGCCCGCCTGCGAGTAGCTCTTGAGCTCCAGCGTGATCTCCTTCTCCTTGGACAGGGCATTGAGGCAGCCGAAGATGTAGTGGTAGTTGAAGGCGATGGTACCCGACTCGCCCTCGGCCTCGACATCGATCGTCTCCTGCGCAAGGTCCTGGTCATTGGAAATGGAGGACAGGCCCATCTGCCCGTTCTCGACATCGATCTCGAACTTGACGGCGGGGTTGGCGCTCGCGATAACGGCCACGCGCTTGAGGGCGGCGTTAAAGGCGGCGACGTCGATCTTGACGCTCGTCACGCACGAATCGGGGATGAGCTGCTTGTAGTTGGGGTACACGCCCTCGATGCGACGCGACACGTAGGTGGTGTTGCCGGCCTCGAAGACGACCTGGGTGTCGGTAGCCCCGATCATGATGGTCGCCTGGCTGGCCATGATGTTCAGCGCGTCGTTAAAGGCGTCAGCCGGAACGTTGAGCTCAAAGGAGCCCTCGAGGGTCGAGGTCTCGACCTGCGTATCGCACACGGCCAAGCGGAAGGAATCGGTCGCTACCAGGCGTACGGTGTTGTTCTCGACCTTCATGTGCACGCCGCCCAGGATGGGGCGAGCCTTGTCGGTCGAGGTGACGCGCCACACGCGGCCGACCATTTCGGACAAGACATCGGTCGGCAGCTCCACGGCACTCTCGATGGCATAGGCCGGAAACTCGGGGAAGTCATTGGCATCGAGCGTGTTCAGGCGGAAAGAGCTCTTCTCGCAACCAATCAGCACCTGGCGCTCGGACAGCTCAAAGGTGACCGGGGCATCGGGGAGGGTCTTGGTGATATTGGAGAGCATCTTACAGGGAATAACCATCTCGCCCCCTTCTTCGACATGCGCCGCGATGCGATGACGGATCGAGATGGTGTAGTTAGAGGTCTGGAATTCCAAGATGCCGTCTTGGGCCTTAACGAGCACGCCCGACAGGATGGGGAGGGTGGATGCCGAAGCGACACCCTTCATAACGACGCCGATGGCTTGTGTAAGCGAGCTCTGGCTGACGGTGAACTTCATCTTTTAATACCTTTCTATAGATATAAATATCTTAATAATAGTAATAGCACTGACGAAACTGTTGATTACTCCCAAAGACGCAGGTCAGACCCAGAAAGAGAATCGACAGCAACCTGTGTGCAACAGGGGTGGTTTTCCACGTTCAAAACCTGCGCAAAACTTTTCATCACCGCGGGTTGGGTTTTAGACACCTTATGCCCGTGGTTTCGACAAGTTTTCAACAGGTGTCTCTATTTCCCTACGAGCGCAGTGTAATTTTATCGCGCAGCGACTTGAGGTCTTCGGTGACGGTGCGGCCTTCCTGGATCATCTTCTGGACCTTTTTGTAGCTCGTACTGACGGTCGAGTGGTTGCGGTTGCCAAATTCGGCGCCCACCGCCGTGGTCGTCATCTCGCACATCTCGATGGCCAGATAGATGGCAATATGGCGTGCTTTGGCGATATTGGCGTTGCGACGCGGGCCGATGAGCTCCTCGTGTGTCACGCCGTACTGCTCTTCGATGACGGACTGAACCGTCTGGACGTTGATCTTTTTGGCCGATGTGTCGAAGTACTGGCTGGCGATGGCGTCGATATCGTCAAAGGTGAGCTCCCCGCCCTCGCGCTCGCGGTCGCCCGCCTCGCCGGCGCAGCGCTCGCAAAAGCTCTCGAGTTCGCGGATGTTGGTGCCCGAGACCTCGGCCATGTGTTTAAAGTGCTCGTCGGTCAGGTGCCCGCTGTCGCCCCCATAGGCCGCCAGCAGCGAGTCGTCGCCTGCCTCGGGAGCGGCGACGATGGTGTTCTCGTAATAGCGCTGCAAGATCTTGTATTTCATCTCGTAGCTGGGCTCTGCGACCAGGCAGAGCATGCCGGCGTTGAAGCGGCTGGTCAGACGCTCGTCCATACTCAGGTCCTTGGGGGCGCGGTCTGCCGCGATGACGACCTTCTTGTTGTTGCGGATGAACTCGTCCATGAGCTGGAAAAAGTAGTCCACGCTCGCGCGCTTGCCGATGATGTTTTGGATGTCATCGATGATGAGCACGTCCACGCCGTGGTACGCCTGCATGATGGGGGCGTTGCTCTTCTTTTGGCGGTCGAACTCGGTCATCAGGTCGTCCAGATATGCCTGAGAGTTGGCATACTTGACCTTGATCTCGGGCGACTTCTCGGCGAGCTCGTTTTTGATGGCAAGCAGCAGGTGCGTCTTGCCCAGGCCCGATTTGCCGTAGATGAACAGTGATGTGCACGTGCCGCGCTCGTCCGCGAGGGCGGCAAACTTGAGTGCCGAGCGATAGGCATGGCTGTTCTCGGGGCCGTAGACAAAGTTCTCAAAGGTAAATTTTGAGTTCGCGGCGAGCGGGGCTCCATCCGCATTCTGCTCGGCCGGTACGGTCGGTGCTGGCATGGGTGAAGCGGGGGTCGCAGCTTGCGTGGACTTAGTCGGCGCTCCGCCCTTCATCTGGTTCATCATGCGACGAAAATCATCGGCCGAGAGCGTGTTCTTGATTGCAATGCCCGAATCCGCGCCCGCCGCTGCGTCGTGAGCGATAGGCATGTGCGTGACGGGTGCGTTCGTTGACGTCGCCGCCGCGGTCGGCAACGGTGCCATGGTTTCACGGGAAACATCGCCGTGCTGGTGCTCGATTGTCGGCACGTCGCCTGCGGAGGCCGGCACCGCCGGGGAAGCAGCGGGCGTCGTGGCGGGCGCCGTCGCGGCAGCAGATTCGGCCGTTGCGCCTTGCGGTGCCACGATGTCGAGCGCGATCGGTGCAAAGGCGATTTCTTCCAGATAGGCCTCAATAGTCGGCTGATGCTTTTTGAGCTGCGCGATGGCAAAGCGCGAGGGGGCCTCGATCGTGAGCGTATCTTCGGTCAGGCTTATGGCGCGCGATTGCCCCAGCATGTTGATGAGGCGTGCATCTTGGCCGTCGCGCTGGCAAAAGGCGATGGCATCCCCCAGGATGATGCTTGCTTCCTCGTCCACTGTCTCTCCCGTTCTTTAGCTCTGAGCTCGCACGCGAGCGGCGCCGAGTTCGGTCAGATGGTATTTCTGGCCATGCTTGATGACCAAGCCGGCCTGCGCCAAGTCATTGAGCGTGCGTGACCAAGTGGGGGCCGAGTTTCCAAACGCCCTCGCCAGATCGGTTGCACCGCACGCTTGATTTTGCGCCAGATAGCCCAGCGCGGCGTTGCCGCGATCGCTTACGAACACGTCCGGCTGTGGCTGCGCATACTGATTTGCTGCATTAGGATACATCATTTGAGCTGCTGATTGTTGAGAACTCTGCATCGGCGGCATTTGCTGTTGAAAACTTTGAGGCCACTGTTGGTAAGGCTGCGGAGTCATCTGCTGGGCCCAGGGGTTGTACTGCTGCTGCGGCATCTGCTGGTACGGCTGCTGATATCCCTGCTGGTACTGCTGTGGGAACTGCTGGCCATACCCCAGTGGCGGCATCTGCTGATATGGATATCCCTGTTGGTACGGCTGATATCCCATTTGCTGGCCACCCGGTGCCCCCGTCGCCTGCTGCATTGCTGCTGCATCCTGATCCGCCAGCGGCATGGCCTCTGGCACGTTTGGCGGCATCGACATCGATGCCGCCTGGGGCTCTTGTACAGGAAGCATTCCGGGCTGCTGCATCTGTCCCACGGGGGGCTGCATCTGCTGCGTTGCCATGGGCTGCTGCGCAAAAGCTCCCGGCAGGGGATATGTGGGCTGCTCCGTCTCGGGTCGCACGGCAGCGCCGCGTCCGCCGGCGCGTTCGATTTCCTGCACGCGTTTAGGGTTCAGGCTTACCGTAACCACGGTGCCGTTGCCCATGTTGTCCTCGATGGACACGGCCCCGCCGGCGTTTTCCAAATACTCCTGCACCATGGGAAACCCTGCTCCGGTTCCACGGATATAGCGCTTCATCTTGCTGTTTGCGCTGGTAACGCCAAAGTCGAAAGCGCGCTCCTTGTCGTCGATGCCGGGCCCCTGATCGGCAAAGCGGATAGTGTCTCCGCCGTCCAGAATCGAGATGATGGGCTCGGCAAAGTGTGCGTGGATAAAGTTTTCGACAATCTCACGGATGACCATGAGCGAGATATGGCCACCTTGTTCTTTCATGCACTGGTAGACGGTGTTGGTCGTCTCTTCCAAATACGTGCGGACATCTTGCGGATCAATGACGATCACGCGCGGTGTCGACAGCATGTCGTCATAGACGGCGATGCGCGCGGCGTACATGGCTTTTGGCGCCTGCGTGGTCGTCTGCTCGCCTTCCTCACGCTCTTCGCGCACGCCGGTGATGTGCTCGTTGTCGGGTGCCGGGTCTCCGGAATCGACCATGGTATAAAAGTCGTCAGACATGCCGCTCGCAATCTTTCAAAAGGTTTCGAACAAATAGTAGCTCACCGTGCAATGTTTCTCATCTTTCGACAACTTTTCAAAACCTGTTGAAAACTTTGGAAAACGGACGAAAAGTTCTCAACATTGCCAACATGACCTGTTGAAAACTCGATGAAATATCGTGAAAAGTTGCCATGCACCGCTAAATCGAGCTCGGCTTATGGGGGAACCGTGTGAACTGCGCAACCTTTTACCTTTGATTTCTTGACATTTGAACATTGATTTCCCTACAATCTTCAAGCTCACGTGTCTATATCTGCGTCCGCGCCCCCGCGGACACTCGAAATGCAGCAGGAGGAACTTAAGATGAAGCGTACGTATCAGCCTAATAAGCGTAAGCGTGCCAAGACCCATGGCTTCCGTGCCCGTATGGCCACTAAGGGTGGTCGTGCCGTGCTCGCCCGTCGTCGCGCCAAGGGCCGCAAGCGTCTCACTGTCTAGCAGCGATACACACATCTCGCATGAAGACTATTAAGTCTCGGCAAGATTTCGAGCATGTGTTCAGTCAGGGGCGTCGTTTCAATCACCCTCTGATTCGAATGACCATATGTGAATCGGTTGGCGAAGGCGACTCCGGAAGGGTCGCCTTCGTTGGTGCTAAACGGCTCGGTTGTGCTGTCGTGCGCAACCGTTCTAAGCGTGTGATGCGCGAGGCCGCCCGCAGCTGTGGATTTCCCGTTGCGGGTTATGACATCATCTTGTTCGCAACTCCCAAGACGAGGGTTTCCTCGCCGCAGGAGATGGACAATGCATTGCGTTCGCTTATGAAACGCGCCGGCGTTGCCGGGGAGGAGCGATGAGCAATCACGTTTTGCGACGTGTTGCCATCGCTCCTATTCGCATATATCAACAGGTTATTTCGCCCTTATTGCCTGACGCCTGCATTTATTACCCAACGTGCTCGCAATACGCCGTCCAGGCGATTGAGAAGTACGGTGTTTTGAGAGGCTGCTGGCTTGCCGTGAGGCGCATCGCTCGCTGCAATCCCCTGCACGTCGGCGGTTATGACCCTGTGCCCTAGCGGGCACTCGCTATCGGAGGAAAACTTACATGTGGGATTGGATCGTTAACATCCTTTTCGAGCTGCTCAAGCTCATCCAGACCTTTGCGGTCGACTGGGGCCTGTCCATCATCATCCTGGTGGTCATCATCCGTCTGCTGCTGACGCCGCTTATGCTCAAGTCGAGTAAGTCGACGGCACGCATGCAGGTGCTGCAGCCCAAGATGCTCGAGATCCAGGAGCGCTATGCCGACGATCCCCAGCGTCAGGCCGAGGAGATGCAGAAGTTCTACAGCGAGAACAAGTTCAACCCGATGGCTGGTTGTCTGCCGCTGTTGATTCAGATGCCTGTCCTGTTCGCCCTATTTACGCTGCTGCGTAACCTGCCGAACTACTTTAACGACGGCACGTTCTCGTTCTTTAATATTCTGCCCGACCTGACCACCACGCCGAGTGCCTCCTTTGCCGATGGCTTTATGGTCGCGCTGCCTGCGCTGGTCTGCCTGATCCTGTTCGCTGTCCTGACCCTGATTCCGCAGCTCTATATGTCGCGCAACCAGACCGGCCAGCAGGCTCAGAGCATGCGTATGATGGCCGTTGTCATGACGGTCATGATGCTTTGGATGGGCTGGAGCCTTCCCGTTGGTGTTCTGCTGTACTACGACGTCTCGTCTGCTTGGCAGGTTATCCAGCAGATTTTTGTGACGCAGAAGGTCATCGACAAGGCGAAGGCCGATGAGGAGGAGCGCCTTAAGAACGCGCCGCTGCAGGTTGAGGTCACTCGTCGCGAGAAGAAGCCGCGCCCGCACAAGAAGAAGTAGCGGGATATCAATCTTATTTAGGTACCTAACTTTTGGAGTACGTTATGTCTGAAGAGATCATCGAGGATATGCTTGAGGAGGTTGCCCCGCAGGTCGCGGGCGATTATCCCGAGATTGCACAGCGCTACAAGGCCGGTGAAGAGCTGACCGACGAGGAGCTCGACACCATTGCCGATGTCGCGATTTCCATCCTGCGTTCCATCCTTTCGCACTTCGATGCCGCCAACTCTCCTATCGATGAGTATGAGGGCGACGAGGGTGAGCTGATTTTGGATGTAACGGCTCCCGACCTTGCTGTTCTCATTGGCCGTCATGGTCGCACCCTTGATGCCCTTCAGGTTATGTTCTCATTGCTGGTGAGCCGCAAGCTCGGCTTTAGGTATCCTGTTGTAGTGGACGTCGAGGGATACAAGAGCCGCCGTCAGGACAAGGTTGCCTCCATGGCTCAGTCTGCTGCCGAGCGTGCCATCCGCACTCATAAGAGTGTTTCGCTTCCGCCCATGAATGCCTACGAGCGCCGACTGGTTCACATTGCACTTCGTGGTAATGATGCCGTTGATACTCATTCTGAGGGTTCTGACCTCGTTCGCCATGTGGTGATTGTTGCTAGATAATCTACTCGAGCTT
>ERZ1032651.386-NODE-386-length-13518-cov-12.151155_pt1 | contig 13518 bp, 10 predicted proteins | sample MGYA00518732_ERZ1032651 | MGnify/ENA primary metagenome ERZ1032651 (study PRJEB33719, sample SAMN04261399) | wastewater metagenome | biome: periurban shantytown; feature: human; material: feces | host: Homo sapiens | place: Peru: Lima | collected 2013-01-03 ...
AGCCAAAATAGGGGCAGGTAGAATTTATTATCGGTCGATCGTTTTTTGCAGCAGAAACGATTTTCAGCATCAAACCGAGTCTCTCCGGGCGCTTACAGTAAGCGCGGCGGGATACATAGCTGCGGCTGATGCCGAAGGCCGCAGCCACCTGGCGCTGGGTTTGCGGCAGGCGGCCGGATAGTCCGTACCGGCGGCGGATCACCTCCGCCTCCCGGTCCGTAAGGCAGCGGCCCACCAGCTCCCGGATGCGCAGGCGCTCCTCCCGGTCGGCCATGTCCGAGAGCATGGTGTCGTCGCAGCCCACCACGTCCATGAGGCTGAGGGCGCCCCCGGCGGCGTCGGGCTCGATGGTATCGGACAGGGACACCTCCCCCTGCAGCTTTTTGCGGCTGCGAAAATACATGAGCACCTCATTCTCCACACAGCGGGAGGCGTAGGTAGCCAGGCGGATCTTTCGCTCCGGGCGGAAGGTATCCACGGCCTTGATAAGCCCGATGGTGCCGATGGAAATCAGATCCTCCTGCTCCGCCGCCTGGGTGTAGTATTTTTTGATAATGTGCGCCACCAGGCGCAGATTATGCTCCACCAGGATGTTCCGGGCCTCCAGATCCCCGGCCAGGCTGCGCTCTAAGTACATTCGCTCCTCTCCGGCGCTCAGCGGCTTGGGAAAAGACCCTGTATCCCCCGTTAGGCGCAGAGTCAGGAACAGGCTGTTAGCCAGCAGAAGCAGCGCTGCAGACAGCATATGCATCTCCCCTTTCCCTGCCATCCTATGCCCCCATGGGCAGTCCCTATACAGATAAAAAAGTACGCCCGGCGGCCCGGGCAAAAACCGCCTTTTGCCGCAGTTTCCGGGTCCGTGGTAGATATTTTATCCGCCAAGCCCATTTAAGCACCAATTTTTTTGCCTTTTCTGTTGACATTTCTCTCTTATGCTGATAAAATATTTTTGCAAAAAAACGGCAAATAAATAGATTTTTCAGTAAGCAGGTGATCGTATGCTGCACAAGGAATCCAAATCGGATAGAAACAAGCGCTTCGCGCGGATCTGGAGCCTGTCCCGCTCTGACGCAGGCAAGACCCAGGAGTTCATGGCCAACGGCCTGGGCGTCAGCAAAAAAACCATTCAAAACTGGGAAAAGGGCGCCAGCGCCCCGGATCTGTATGAGGGATCGGAGTGGTTTCGCGTGTTGGGCACCAATCCCATGCCCTACTACCTGGCGTTTTTGTACCCCTGGCTGTTCGACGGCATCAAGCCCGAGGACGATGACCAGGAGATCGAGCAGGCCCTGCTGTTTTTGGTGAAGAACATGACCTCAGTAGAAAAGCGGGAACTGCTGTATCTCATGGCCGGCCGCCACGGCAGCCCCTGGTACTCCCTGCTGCAGATATTCACCGCCCACTGCCACTGCTCCCTGCGCTCCCGGGTCACCGCCGCCCGTACTATTTTGGAGAATTACGAGATGGACATGGCCTGCGGCTCCCTGGTGTGCCAGGATAACGTGCAGCCGGATATGAAGATGCTGCACCACGCTGTGGAGGAGGGCAAGCTGTCCGTTTTCAATCAGCTCTCCGGCTATACCAACGTGGACTTTCCCACGGAGGATTGATCCATCCCTCCCCGTCCCTCTCCGCTCCGGCGGAGGGGGACGTTCTACTGTCGAAAATTCCTTTGGATTTTTCCGGCAAAAGCTCCGTAATCTGCTGCAGGCGGCAAACTCTGCGAGGCTTTTTTGATGCATCAACTCCTTCTTATGCCAAAGCGGAGGGAGCAGTTTTTTTACCGCCATCGACCACGGCTCTTGTTATCAGCGGCCGGCTTTGGTATAATTGAAGCAGATTGAAAGGGGGCAGGGCCATGCGTTCATTGGCGGCTATCGCATTTTCCTTTGCGGCGGCCATCCTGTCCCTGTGCCTGCTGCCGGTGGGGCATTGGGTCTTTTGGGCGGCGGGTATTCTGGCAGCGGCCGGCGGAGTCGTCTTGCTGCTGCCCAGACTGCGGGCCCTCGGGCGGCTTCAGGTCTACCTGGCCCTCATCACCCTATCCCTGGCGGCGGGGCTGCTGTATGGCCGTGGCTGGAGCGCCCTGGTGGCGCAGCCTGTGCAGGATAAGTGCGGCAGCAGCCATCTGTTTTCCGCCGCGGTGTGTGATTGGCCGGAGCAGCGGGATTTTGGCTGGCGGGTCACGGTGCGCCTGGCAGATGCCCGGGGCGCTAAGGCCGCGTGCTATCTCAGCGATGAAGCGGCCGCCCTTTTGGAGCCGGGGCAGACCCTTTTGGGAAGCGCCTACTGGCAGGATGCCTCCGTTATCAAGGGCACAGACCTGTCCGCCTTCACCTCCCGGGGGATCTTTGTCCTGTTGTACTGTGAGGAGATGCCCACGGTGGCCCAAGGTCAGGCCGGCTCCCTGCGGTATCTGCCCCAGCGGATGGAAAAGGCATTCCGGGACAAAATCGCCCGGATATGGGAGCGTGACGGCACTGTGGCCGGTCTCCTGCAGGCGGAGCTTCTGGGAGAGCGCAGCGGCATCTCCGAAGAACTGTCCGTCCGCTTTTCCGAGGCGGGTGTGAGCCATCTGTTTGCCGTTTCCGGGCTGCACTGCGCCTTTTTGCTGACGCTGCTGAGTCTGCTTGTAGGGCATCGGCGCCGGCTTTTGGCGGCAGTGGGCACGGCAGTGCTGATATTTTATATGTTTATGGTGGGGCTGACGCCCTCGGTGGTTCGGGCGTGTATCATGCAGTTTTTCCTGCTGCTGGCGCCCCTGCTCAAGCGGGATGCCGATCCCATCACCTCCCTGGCGGCGGCTCTGGGACTCATTCTGCTGGTCAACCCCTATGCCGCAGCCAGCGTGAGCCTGCAGCTCAGCTTTGGCGCCATGCTGGGGCTGATCCTGATCACGCCCCGGGTCTACGGGTTCTTCCGGGCAAGGAAGCAGCCCCGGGCAAGGCTTGCGGCCAAGGTATGCACTTTTTTGACCGGTACACTCTCCTCCACTCTGGGGGCTATGGTCTTCACCGTACCGCTGACGGCCTGCTATTTCGGCGTATTTTCCGCAGTGTCGCCGCTGACAAGCTTGGTGTGTATCCCCTTGGCCTCCGGTAATTTCATGGCCGGCTTTTTGACGGTGCTGGCGGGCTTTGTTTGGCTGCCCGCCGCCCGAATTCTGGGATATGTCAGCTGGGCCCTGAGCAAGCTGTTTCTGCTGGCGGTGGACCTGGCCGTCTCCATTCCCCACCACGCGCTCTACACGGATACCAATCCATTCTTGGTTTGCTGGCTGGTGTTTGTATACGCTCTTTTCATTTTGTGCGTCCTGACCCGAGACCGGCCCCGGAAATATGCCCTGGCTGCCGTGCTGTCCCTCCTGGCCCTGGTGCTGTGCGTCAACCTGCGTGCAGCAGAGTTTCACAGCGGTGCGCTGACAGCGGTCGCCGTGGATGTGGGACAAGGGGCCAGCACCCTGCTGCTGTCCGGCGACGATGCCATCCTGGTGGATTGCGGCAGCAGCAACCGCTACAAGCATCCGGCCCAACAGGTGCTCTCGCAGCTGGGCAGTATGGAGGTGCGCCGCCTGTCGGCGGTGGCTGTAACCCACTTCCATGCCGACCACACCAACGGCCTGGCGGAACTGTTCAGCCGGGTGGAAATTGACCGGCTCTATCTGCCGCAAATAGAGGACGACTACGGCGTGCGGGATAAACTGGTGGCTCTGGCCCAGGAGCACGGCACTCAGGTGCTGTTCGTCACAGAAAAACAAGCCATTCCCCTGGGGCAGTGCAGCCTCACGGTTTTCCCGCCCGTGGGCTCGGGCGATCCCAACGAGCAGGGACTGACATACCTGTGCAGTAGCGGCGATTTTGACCTGCTTATTACGGGCGATATGTCCGGGCAGACGGAGCTGGCGCTGATCGGGCAGTACGACCTGCCGGATCTGGAGGTCCTTATGGTGGGCCATCACGGATCCAAATACAGCTCCCAGCAGGATTTCCTGTCCGCCCTTACCCCGGAGGCGGCCATCATCAGCGTGGGAGACAACAGCTACGGTCACCCCACAGACGCGGCCATTTCCCGGCTAGAGGCCGTGGGCGCAGAGGTCTACCGCACCGATACCCAGGGCTGTATCACCGTGACCGTACACTATCACTAACGAGAGGAGCCACACGCTATGGCAGCGGAAAAGAGCAAAGCCTCAGGCAAAAACGCCGCATACGACCGCCTGCGCAAGGCCATAAAGGAAAAAGCGCCTGCCCGGGCCTATCTGTTTTACGGGGAGGAGAGCTACCTGCGCCAGACCTATGTCCAGCAGCTGCAGGAGCTTCTCATTCCCAGGGGCAGCGAGGATTTTAATCTCCACCGGCTCTCCGGCAGCCGTGTCACAACCCAGGACGTGGCCGACGCCGTGGAGTCCATGCCCATGATGGCGCCCAGCACCCTGGTAACAGTGACGGATTGGGATATTTTCAGGCTCGATGAAAGTCAGCGCAGCCAGCTCACGGAGCTTTTAGAGGATCTGCCGGACTACTGCACCGTGGTGTTTATCTATGACACAGTTCCCTACAAGCCGGACCGGAAAATGAAAAAGCTCACCGCCGCTATAGATAAAAATGTGGAGGTGGTGGAGTTCCAGGGGCAATCCCGGGACGCACTGGTCCGTTGGCTGCAAAAACGCTTCCGCGCCCTGAACCGCAGCATCGACCAGCAAACGGCGGACTATATGCTCTTTTACTGCGGCTCCATGATGGATAACCTCATCGGCGAGGTGAACAAGGTGGCGGCCTTTGCCAAGGCCGAGCAGGTCACCGCTGCCGATATTGCCGCCGTGGCGGAGCCGGTGCTGGACGCCCGGATCTTCGACATGACCAACCACATCTCCGCCCGGGATTATAACAAGGCTGCCGCCGTGCTGGGAGACCTGCTGCGGATGCAGACGGAGCCCATCGTCATCCTGGGAGCCATCGGCAAGGAGCTGAGGCGGCTCTATACCGCCCGCATGGCTTTAGACAGTGGCAAGGACCGTTTTTGGCTCATGGACCTGTGGCAGATGCGCAGCGACTATCCCGCAAGGCTCCTCCTCCAGGCGGCCCGGCGGGTGGATCATGCGTGGTGCAAGCGCTCCCTGGCCGCCTGCCAGCTGTTGGATCGGCGCATGAAAAGTGAAAAAAACATTGACCGGGAGGGTGAGCTGGTGCGATTTGTTATGGAGCTGGCGGAGCAATGAACAAGCCGCGCATTGAAGAAGTCATCGTGGTGGAAGGCCGCTACGACAGAAATATGCTTTTACAGGTGGTGGACGCCACCGTTGTGGAGACCGGCGGCTTCTCCGTGTTCAACGACCGGGAGAAGCTGGCCTTTCTTCGGAAATTGGCCCAAAAGCGGGGCCTGATCCTGCTGACGGATTCCGATGGGGCGGGCTTTGTCATCCGCAATTATCTCAAGGGGGCTATTCCAACGGAGCAGGTAAAGCAGGCCTACATCCCCGACATCCCCGGCAAGGAGCGCCGCAAGCGCAAGGCCGGGAAAGAGGGCAAGCTGGGCGTGGAGGGCATGACCCCGGAAATCCTCCTGCAGGCCCTGCGCCGGGGCGGCGCTACCTTTGTGGGGGAGGCCGCTCCCTCAGCCGCAGTCCCCATCACCAAGGCCGACCTGCTGGACCGGGGCCTCATCGGTCCCGGCAGTACCCAAAAGCGACAGCAGCTGCTGAAAAATCTGGAGCTGCCGGAACACCTGACCCCCAACGCCCTGCTGGAAACACTGAATCTGCTGATGAGCCGGGAGGAATTTTATGAACAGTAATTCTTTGGAGATTGAGCGCCGCTTTCTCATCCTCCGCCCGCCGGAGCCGGAGCTGGCGGCCCGGTGCAGCCACGTCTATCACATGGAGCAGACCTATCTCCTCTCCCCGCCTCACCAAACGGAGCGCGTCCGCCGCCGGGAAGGGGCTGACGGCGTGGCCTTTTTCCACACTGTTAAAATTGACCGCAGCGCCATCACCCGTCTGGAGCAGGAGGATGAGATCACCCCCGAGGCTTACGACGCCTACCTCACCCGCCGGGATCCCATGACCGAGACCATCCGCAAGACCCGTTACTGCCTGCCGGAGGGGCCATACACCTTTGAGATCGATTTCTATCCCTTCTGGCCCCGCTGCGCCGTCATGGAGATCGAGCTGCCCCGGGAGGATACCCCCTTCCGTTTTCCGGATGGCATCACCGTGGTGCGGGAGCTCACCGGAGACCGGCGCTTCAGCAATGCGGCCCTATCCCGGCATATACCCGCGGAAAGTGAGCTAATATAGAACGGAAGTCTTGCATTTTTCGTATGCAGTCGGTATAATGGTATAATATTTTTGCAGTAATTTACTATAAGGAGTAAAACAATATGAGCGAGGAAAACAAAGTCATCGCCGCTAACGAGCCCGAGCGCGCCGAGGGCAGCAACTTTATTGACAATTTCATCACCGAGGACCTGGCTCCCGGCGGTCAGTACGAGGGCATGACCGTCCACACCCGTTTTCCCCCGGAGCCCAACGGTTACCTGCACATCGGCCACTGCAAGGCCCTGTGCATCGACTTCGGTACCGCTGAGAAGTTCGGTGGTCTGTGCAACCTCCGTATGGACGACACCAACCCCACCAAGGAGGATGAGGAGTTTGTGGGCGCCATCCAGCAGGACATCCACTGGCTGGGCTTCGATTGGGGCGACCGTTTCTTCTTCGGCAGCGACTATTTTGAGGAGGATTACCGCCAGGCGGTGCTGCTCATCCAAAAGGGTCTGGCCTATGTGTGCCAGCTGACCCCCGAGGAGTTCAAGGCCAACCGGGGCGACATCGGTGTGCCTGCCATCTCCCCCTACCGGGACCGGCCTATTGAGGAAAGCCTGGACCTGTTCCAGCGTATGCGCGCCGGGGAATTCCCCAACGGTGCCATGACCCTGCGTGCTAAGATCGACCTTGCCAGCGGCAACTTCAATATGCGCGACCCGGTTATCTACCGCATCAACCACATGAGCCACCACCGCCAGGGCGACAAGTGGTGCATCTATCCCATGTACGACTTCGCCCACCCCATCCAGGATGCTCTGGAGGGCATCACCCACAGCCTCTGCTCCTTGGAGTTTGAGGCCCACCGGCCGCTCTATAATTGGGTTATCGAGCACTGTGAGCTGCCCGCCCGCCCCCGGCAGATCGAGTTCGCTCGCCTGGGCATCGACCACACCGTCATGTCCAAACGCAAGCTGCGTGCTTTGGTAGAGGAGGGCCGGGTCTCCGGCTGGGACGATCCCCGTATGCCCACCCTCTGCGGCCTGCGCCGCCGGGGCTACACCGCCGCCTCTATCCGTAATTTCTGTGAACGCATCGGTGTGGCCAAGTCCCCCAACGTGGTGGAGTTTGGCTTTTTGGAGCACTGCCTGCGGGAAGATCTGAATGCCACCGCCGAGCGCACCATGGCTGTGCTGCGCCCCATTAAGCTCACCGTTACCAACTATCCCGAGGGCCGGAGCGAGGTTTTCCAGGTGGAAAGCAATCCCACTGACCCCACTCAGGGCACCCATGAGATCACCTTTAGCCGCCACCTGTGGATGGAGGCCGACGATTTCCTGGAGCAGCCCATCCCCAAGTATAAGCGTCTGTTCCCTGACGGCCCCGAGTGCCGCCTGAAGGGTGCGTATCTGGTGAAGTGTACCGGCTGTGTCAAGGATGAAAGCGGCCATATCACCGAGGTTCTCTGCGAATACGACCCCAACTCTCGGGGCGGCGACCCCGCTGACGGCCGCAAGGTCAAGGGTGCAACGCTCCACTGGGTAGATGCGGAAAACTGCCTGGAGGCTGAGGTGCGCCTCTATGATAACCTTTTCTCCGATGCCCAGCCCGACGGGCCGGATAAGAACTTCCTGGATTGCCTGAACCCCGAATCTCTCTCCATCCTCACCGGATGCAAGGTGGAAAAGGGAATGGCTGCCGTGGCCGCCGAATTTGATAAGCGGGAAAATCGCACCGGCACCAACGCCCCCACCTTCCAGTTTATGCGCACCGGCTATTTCTGCATGGATAACCGCCACTGCACAGCAGACCACCTGGTCTTTAACCGCAGCGTCTCCCTGAAGGACAGCTTCAAAAAGTAAGAATGATATAGAAGTATCCCCCGCGCCGAAGGGCGTGGGGGATACTTTTTTGGTGTTTCAGGGCACAAAAAAGCAGAGGTGGACAGAATCCATCCACCCCTGCAAGGGGTCAACTTACTATGATGCCCTCGTGGTCTACAGGCAGGGGGAGCTGACGCCAATGGCCGGGAAGCTCAGAAAGACGGGCGGCAAGCCTTGCGTCAAAATCCGGGTCTGCGGACAGGCACAGGAGGGTGGGTCCCGCACCGGAGATAAAGAACGCCACGCAGCCGCAGCTATTAGCCAGGGCCTCGGCCTCGTCAAACCCGGGGATCAGGGTGCGGCGGAAGGGCTGATGGAGCTTATCCCGGAGAGAGACGGAAATGGTCTCCGTGTCACCCTCCTCCAGGGCCCGCAGCAGCACGGCCGTACGGGAGACGTTAAAAATAGCGTCTCCGTAGGGAACCTCCTTCGGCAGGACACCTCGGGCCAGGTGGGTGGAAAGCTGAAAATCCGGGATGAGGGCCGTACAGCGCAGGCGCTTGTGCAGGCTGTACCGGGCGATATAAGGCCGTTCATTTTCCACAAAGGAGGCGACCAATCCACCGAAGATGGCTGGGGCCAGGTTATCCGGGTGGCCCTCAATGTCATTGCACACGGCCAGCAGCTCCGCCCGGGTCAAGGGGGAGCCGTGGTTTGCATTGGCTCCGGCGGCACCGGCAGCGATAAGGGCGGCGCTGCTGCCCAGGCCCCGGCAGATGGGGATCTCCGCCTGCACGGAGATGCGCAGGCCCGGCATGGGCAGGCCCAGCTTGGAAAGCACGGCCTTGTAGGCGACCACGGCCAGGTTCTCCGCCGTAGCATATTCCGGGTCAACACCCTCGAAATACAGCCCCTCGGCCAGCTCCTCAAAGGTGAGGGTATTATAAAGGGCCAGGGCCAGACCCAGGGTATCAAAGCCGGGGCCCAAATTGGCAGTAGTAGCGGGAACGCGGACGGTTACCATTGTGCCTCACCTGCCTTCTGCAGAACATAGTCCAGCATGTCCTCCCGGTCGATAACGTCGGTATGCCGCACGGGCTTTTGCCGCAGAGAGGCGAGATTTTTAGGCACAGGCACGCCGGTGCAGGCGCGTAGATCTTCCATGACGGCAAATTCATCGTCTGCCACCCGCTGCCCCAGGGCAGATAGAACAGCGGTGGGGAATTTATAGGGGCTGGCGGTGGAGAGGACCACCACCGGCACACCGTCCCGATGCATGTGAATAAACTGGTCGGCCACAGTCCAGGCCACGGCAGTATGTGGATCACAGAGGTATTTTTCCCGGGCCCAGACCCTGCCTATGGTGCGAGCGGCGGCGTCATCATCGCAGCAGCCGCAGGAGAACTCCGCCTGGAGCTTCTGCAGCAGCTCATCTGTCACCTTATAGTGGCCCACCTCATTGAGGTCCTTCATAAGTCCCGAAACATAGGCATCGTCCCCGGCGAGGAGGCTCAAAAGCCGCTCTAAGTTGCTGGAAACCAGGATGTCCATAGAAGGTGAGGTGGTCTTATAGAAGGTGCGGCGCTTGTCGTAGACGCCGGTGGAGAGAAAGTCCGTAAGGACGTCGTTGCGGTTGGAGGCACAGATGAGCCGGCCCACGGGCAGGCCCATACGTTTGGCAAAATAGCCTGCTAAAATGTCGCCGAAGTTGCCGGTGGGTACGCAGAAATGCACCTTATCCCCCACACGGATGCGGCCGGAGCGCACCAGGTCGGCGTAGGCCTTGAAATAGTACACGATCTGCGGCGCCAGGCGGCCAATGTTAATGGAATTGGCAGAGGAGAGCCGCACGCCGGGCAGATCCTCCTCGTCACAGGAGGCGAAGATGCGCTTGACGCCGGTCTGGGTATCATCGAAATTGCCACGGACGGCGCAGACCTTCACATTGCCGCCCTCCTGGGTGACCATCTGCGCCTGCTGCACGGCGGATACGCCCCCGTGGGGGTAGAAGACGATGATCTTGGTGCCGGGCACATCCCGAAAGCCCTCCAGCGCCGCCTTGCCGGTGTCACCGGAGGTGGCGGTAAGAATGAGCATCTCGTCCTCAATACCCTCCATGTCCCGGGCCTGACTAATCAGCTGGGGCAACAGGCTCAAGGCTACGTCCTTAAAGGCGCTGGTAGGGCCCCGGAACAGCTCCAGCACATAGCGGTCGCCCACGGATACCAGGGGAGTCAAGTCCTCTGTCTCAAACTTTCCGGCGTAGCCCCGGCGCACCAAGGCGGGCATATCCTCGTAATCCGGCAGCAGGGCCGAAAGGATCCGGGCGGACATGGTGAGGGTGTCCTCTTTCATAAGAGATTGCCAATCCAGAACGGGGATAGCTTCGGGCATATAGAGTCCCCCATCCGGCGCAATGCCCCGAAGTACGGCGGCCGCAGGAGAGGCCGTGAGGGCGTGGTTGCGGGTGCTTTGATATTTCATACAAGTTTCTCCAATCTTTTTCTTGCAATTTGCATAATGATATGATACACTGTCCCCAAGAAAAAAGCAAGTGTTTTTTATGTGCGGACAAAATCAACTTTTTTGTCAGCGCGATTGAAAACCTTGCATTAATTTCAAAGGAAAGCGAGCTGTAAATATGTTAAAGGTGCTGAAATTCGGTGGCTCCTCCATGGCGGACGCCAAACAGTTTGAAAAGGTAAAGAGCATTGTGCAGGCAGACCCAGCCCGGCGGGTGGTCATCGTTTCCGCTGCGGGAAAACGGTTTTCCGACGACCACAAGCTGACAGATCTGCTGTATCTGTGCTACGCACATCTGAAATACGGCGTGTCCTGCGACAGCGTGTTTCACATGATCCGTTCCCGGTACATAGAGATCCGGGACCACCTGGAGCTGAAGACCGACCTGGAGACGGAATTTGACGCCCTGCGCAGGAAAATGGACGCGGGCATCAGCCAGGACGAGCTGGTAAGCCGGGGCGAATACTTCGCGGCAAAGCTTATGGCGGACTATCTGGGCTATGACTTCCTGGACAGTGAGCTGTGGCTGAAGTTTAACCTGGACGGCACGGTGGACCAGGAAAAGAGCTACGAGATCCTGGCCCGGATGGCCTCCGGGCGGCGAGTGGTGATCCCGGGCTTTTACGGCGCCATGCCCGATGGGAGCATCAAGACCTTTACCCGGGGCGGCAGCGACATCACCGGCGCCCTGGCGGCGGCGGCACTGGATGCGGATGTATATGAAAACTGGACGGATGTGTCGGGCTTTCTCATGGCAGATCCACGCATCGTGAAGGACCCGCTGCCCATTGAGCGCATCACCTACTCGGAGCTGCGGGAGCTGAGCTATATCGGCGCCCAGGTGCTCCACGAGGGGACCATCTTCCCGGTGCGGGAGAAGAACATCCCCCTGAATATCCGTAACACCAACCAGCCCGACCATCCCGGCACTATGATCATGGAGTCCTTCGATGAGACGGAGGAGGCCAAGGACGGCAACTTCATCACCGGTATCGCCGGGCGGAAGAATTTCTCCGTTATCACCATCACCAAAAACGGCATGAGCAATGAGGTGGGTGTGCTGCGGCGGATATTGGAGGTGCTGGAGAAATATCAGCTGGTGCTGGAGTACCTGCCCTCGGGCATTGACAGCGTGTCTCTGGTGGTGGCAGCGGACAAGCTGCGGCCCTGTCAGTATCAGCTGCTGGGCGACATACAGAAAATGCTGAAGCCTGACAGCATCCACGTCACCGATGACATGGCCATTGTGGCGGCGGTGGGCCGGAAGATGGCCTTTAAGCCCGGTACATCCGGCAAGATCTTCGCCGCCCTGGGCGAAAACGGCATCAACATCCGCATGATCACCCAAGGCCCCGACGAGCTGAACATCATCGTGGGCGTGGACAATAAGGACTTTGCCGGAGCCATCCGGGTGCTGTATGACAGCTTTGTGAAATAATCAAGGAGGATTTTATCATGAAAAAGTATAAAGTAGCGATTCTGGGCGCAACGGGCGCTGTGGGCCGGGAAATGATGAAAATTTTGGCAGAGCGGGATTTCCCTGTGGAGGAGCTGCACCTGCTGGCGTCAGAGCGGTCCGTGGGGCAGAAAATCGATTGGCAGGGCCGGGAGCTCACGGTGGAGCTGGCCTGCGATGAAGCCTTCCAGGGCATGGACATTGTCCTGGGTGCGGCGGAAAATGACATTGCCAAGAGGTTTGCACCGGCCATCGTAAAGGCGGGGGCGGTATTCGTGGACAACTCCAGCGCCTTCCGGCTGGACCCCGATGTACCCCTGGTCATCCCCGAGATCAATCCCCAGGACGCCAAGAAGCACAAGGGCATCATCGCAAACCCCAACTGCACCACCATCGTGTCCCTGGTGGCCATCAACGCCCTGAATCAGGACAGCCCCATCGAGAGCATTGTGGCAAGCAGCTACCAGGCCACCTCCGGTGCAGGCGCAGGCGGGCCTATTGAGCTGATGAACGAGGTGGAGGCCCTGCGGGAGGGCAAAAGCTACGAGCCCAAGGTGTTCCAGTACCAGATCGCCTACAATGTCATTCCCCAGATCGGCGGTGAGGCCTTCGAGGGCTACACCTCCGAGGAGATGAAGATGCAGAACGAGGGGCGCAAGATTATGCATCTGCCGGAGCTGAAGGTCAGCTGTACCTGTGTGCGGGTGCCGGTGGTGCGCAGCCACAGTGTGTCCATCGTGGTTCGGACCAAGGAGAAGATCTCCGTGGAGCGGGCCCGGGAGCTCATCGCCGCCGCTCCCGGCTGCCGGCTGGTGGACGACCTGAAGAATAAGAAATACCCCATGCCTCTGGATACCAGCGACCAGGATACGGTGTTCGTGGGGCGGATACGGGATGACCTAACCTCTGACAACGGCCTGAACATTTGGTGCTGCGGCGACCAGGTGCGCAAGGGCGCAGCCACCAACGCCGTGCAGATCGCGCAGCTGCTGACTGAATAACCGGCGAAAGGGACTACAGTCTGCTGCACGCATAATTTTTGCGCCGGCAGCCTGAGCGGTATTTTTCCCCACGCACATGCAGCGGCAAAAAATTATTTAAAATTTTCGTGTCTGCGGACGCGAGCTCTGCGCGGCCTTTCGTACCGGTAAAATAATGCACAGCACGCCGTAGAGTGTGCTGTGCATTATTATTATTTAAAAATCCACGGTGCCGTCCAGCACCTTCAGGTCATAGGGCTCGAACACCACCTTGCGGTAGGCGTCCACATCCATCCTTACGCCGGTCCAATCAGAATGGATCTCGCCGTTCTGCTTAATAAGGATGTCATAGAGAATGTCGTAGGTAACGCCATCCGCCCCCTTCTCCGTAATGGTGGAATAGGGCAGGGTCTTGTGATAGGTCATGTGCAGGCCCTTGTAGGCAAAATGGAAGCCGTTGCGCATACGGCAGCCGTC
>ERZ1032651.395-NODE-395-length-13306-cov-9.038790_pt1 | contig 13306 bp, 10 predicted proteins | sample MGYA00518732_ERZ1032651 | MGnify/ENA primary metagenome ERZ1032651 (study PRJEB33719, sample SAMN04261399) | wastewater metagenome | biome: periurban shantytown; feature: human; material: feces | host: Homo sapiens | place: Peru: Lima | collected 2013-01-03 ...
GGGAACACGCCCGCGCGCTCGATCTTTTCCTCACGCAAGAAGTCGCACAGTTCCTCGAATTCCGCCTCGCCCTCGCCGGGGAGGCCTGCGATGATGGACGTGCGCAGCACAAGGCCGGGAATGCGCGCGCGCAGGTCGCGGAAGGCCTTGCGGATGCTCTCTTTCGTGTCGCGGCGGTTCATCGCCTCCAAAATGGCGTCGTTGCAGTGCTGGATGGGGATATCGAGATAGGGCACGATCTTCTCCTCCTGCGCGATGGTATCGATGAGCTCATCGGTGATATCGTCGGGATAGAGATAGTGGAGCCGGATCCAGTGGAAATCGAGCTTGCACAGCTCGCGCAGAAGAGCGGCCAGCTGATGCTCGCCGTTTAAGTCCATTCCGTAGCGCGTGATGTCCTGAGCGATGACGATAAGCTCCTTCACGCCCGCGGAGGCAAGCTCGCTCGCCTCATCGAGAAGCTCCGCCATCGGGCGGCTGCGGTAGCGCCCGCGCAGGCGCGGGATGATGCAGTAGGCGCAGCAGTTGTCACAGCCCTCGGCGATGCGCAGGTACGCATACCACGCCGGCGTTGATAAAATGCGTGCGCCGCCCTGCTCGCAGTGGTGGATATCGCCCATGTGACAGGGGCGCAGCGCCTGAGCGCCCATCACCTCGTCGACGGCAAGGGCAATGTCGCCGTAGCTGCCGGTGCCGAGCACCGCGTCCACCTCGGGCAGCTCATGGAGCACATCGTCCTTGTAGCGCTGCGCCATGCAGCCGGTCACGATGATCTTTTTGAGCTTGCCCTCCGCCTTGAGCGCCGCCATCTCAAGGATATTGTCGATGGCCTCCTCGCAGGCCGAGGCAAGAAAGCCGCAGGTGTTGACCACGGCCACGTCCGCCCCCTCGGGCGAGGAGACGATGTCGTGTCCCGCGTGCTGCACCGTTGCCATCATCTGCTCGCAGTTGACCTGGTTTTTGGCGCAGCCAAGGGAAATGAAGAAAACCTGATAAGGCATAAAACCTCTCCTATTTGTAAAATATCGTCGAACGATCACTCATCGTAATCGAATTCCGTCGCATTTTCGCCGTATGCGGCGAGCGCCGCACGCACATCGCGCCAGGCAAAGCCCCGGCGCAGCAGCATGTCGGATAGGCGCTTTCTGCCCTTTTCGTCGAGCGCGCGGCCCTTCGTCTTCTGCGCGATCACGCGCGCGATGGTCTCCTGCGCGTCGGGTGAGGCAACAAGCGCATCCTCCCACAGCTCGCGCCCGACGCCGCGCCGGTATAGCTCGTCGCGGATCTTTGCCTCGCCGTAGCCCATGCCGCCATAATGCCGCACGAGCATTGAAGCATAGTCCGCGTCGTTGAGCGCGCCGATCTCCTCGAGCCAGTCCGCCGCCGCTTCCGCGTCGGACTCCAATGCGCCCTTCTCCCGGAGCCTTTTGACAAGCTCTCTGCGCGAGAGCGGACGCGCTGAGATCATATTCGCCGCGCGCACGCGCGTTTCGCTCCGCGCGCCGGACTGCTGCAATTCTACCACAGTCCCATCGTCAATGTCCAGCCCTATCGATAAACCGAAACGCAGAAGCTCGCTCTCGGTGATCCGGAGGAGGTCTCCCCCCTCCAGATACACGAGAACGCGCTCCTGCTTATGTTTCGATCGTTCGATCTTCTCAATCTTCATCCTTGAAATCGTCGGCGCTGACGTCCACGGCGCGGCCCGCGGCCTTCGCCGCCACGCGGGACTGGCCTGTCATCAGCTTGTCGAAGTTGCGGCGGATCTCCGCTTCGAGATTGTCGGCGATCTCGGGGTTGTTTTTCAGATACTGCTTGGCCGCGTCGCGTCCCTGACCGATGCGCGTTTCGCCCATCGAGTACCACGAGCCGCTCTTCTGCACAAGCCCGAGCTTCACGCCGAGGTCGACAAGCTCGCCGATGAGCGAGATGCCCTCGCCGTACATGATGTCGAACTCCGCCTCGCGGAACGGGGGCGCCATCTTGTTCTTCACGACCTTGGCGCGCGTGCGGTTGCCGATGATCTCGCTGCCGTTTTTCAGCGCCTCGATGCGGCGCACATCGATGCGCACGCTCGAATAGAACTTGAGTGCGCGTCCGCCGGTGGTGACCTCGGGGTTGCCGTACATCACGCCGACCTTCTCGCGCAGCTGGTTGATGAAAATGACGATGGTGTTCGTCTTGCCGACCGCGCCGGTGAGCTTTCGCAATGCCTGCGACATAAGACGCGCGTGAAGGCCCACAAAGCTGTCTCCCATCTCACCCTCGATCTCCGCGCGCGGCACGAGCGCCGCGACGGAGTCGACCACGATCACGTCGATCGCGCCGGAGCGCACAAGCGCTTCGGTGATCTCGAGCGCCTGCTCGCCGGTATCGGGCTGGGAGACGAGCATATCCTCGACCTTCACGCCGAGGGCGCGGGCATAGGTGATGTCGAGCGCGTGCTCGGCATCGATGAACGCGACCTCGCCGCCCGCCTTCTGCGCCTGCGCCAGCACATGCAGCGCAAGCGTCGTCTTACCGGAGGATTCAGGTCCGTAGATCTCGATGATGCGGCCCTTGGGCAGTCCTCCGATGCCGAGCGCAAGGTCGAGCGCAAGAGAGCCGGTGGAAACGGCCTCCACACTGCTCACGGTATTGTCGCCAAAGCGCATGATCGAACCCTTACCATAGGTGCGCTCGATCTGCTGCATCGCCGTTTCAATGGCCCGCTTCTTATCGTCGGCCATTGCGGCGGCCGCCTTCGTCTGAGACTTTTCTGCCATGTTCGCTTTCCTCCCGTAACTTTATGTAAACTACTTTGCTTTTCAGATATGGTCGCACAGGGTGCCGTAGACCACGCGCGGGATATTGTTGAGGTCCTTGACGATCTGAATGTCGCCAAAGCCGTTCGTGCGCATGATGCGCAGCACCTGGTCCGCCTGACCGATGCCAACCTCGAAAAAGAGCATCCCATCGGGCGCGAGCGCATCGCGCCACTTTTCGCTGATGAGGCGGTAAAAATCAAGGCCGTCCTCGCCGCCGTCGAGCGCAAGGCGCGGCTCGTGCTCTCGCACGGAAACATCGAGCGAGGCAATGTCAGCGCTCGGGATATAGGGCGGGTTGCTCACAAGGAAGTTAAATTCACCGAGGGAGCGCGAGGGCTTTTCGCGCGCGTCGAGCTTGAGGCTCGCCACGCGGGAGGTCAGGCGGTTGCGGCGGATATTCTGCCGGCAGATCTTGAGCGCTTCCTCGTCGTATTCTCCGAGCAGCACGCGCGCCCCCGGCAGGTTTGCCGCCGCGGCAAGGCCGATGCAGCCGCTGCCCGCGCAGAGGTCGAGGATGCGGCAGGGTCCCGCGCCGCGCGCCGCGTCGATGAGCTTTGTCGCCAGTACCTCGGTGTCGGGCCGGGGAATGAGCACTGCGGGCGAGATATCGAGCGGCAGACCGTAGAACTCCCACTCACCGATCAGGTACGCCACCGGCTCGCCGCCGAGGTGGCGCTTGACGAGCGAGCGCGCGTTCTCTTCCACCTCCGGCGAGGCGTAGAGCGCGCCGTCGCGCACGAATTCTTCGCGCGTTTTCGCCGCCGCGGCGCACACCAGCTCGCGCGCGGACTGCGTTGCCTCCTCGTCGCCCGCGCGCTTGAGCTCCGCGCGCAGGTCCAAATAGAGATTGTTGTATGTCGTTGCCATCTTACCACGCATCCTTGCCTTTTTCTTCGGGAATGACCAGCTCGAGCGCGCGGATCGCCACCTCGAGCATGCTGTCGTCCGGCTCGTTGGTGGTGAAGTTTTGCAGCCACAGCCCCGGCTTTGCCAGCGCGCGCGTCACGCAGTTGTCATGTCCGCCGACGTAACGGTTGAACTCATACGTCACACCGATGATGGGGATGAGCAGCAGCAGATGCATCCCCATGCGCACCCAGATGCTGCGCCAGTCGACAAAGCTGAACACGATGCTCGAAACGAGGATCGACACCACCACGACCACGAAAAGGAAGCTCGTGCCGCAGCGCGGATGGTGGCGCGGCTGGATGCGGCAGTTTTCCACCGTCAGCGGCAGGCCCGCCTCGTAGCAGAAAATGGTCTTGTGCTCCGCCCCGTGGTACTGGAACACGCGGTAAATGTCCTTCTGCTTTGAGCAAAGCAGAAGGTAGAGGAAGAAGATGACGAGCTTGATGACGGATTCAACAAGGTTGTGCACCGTCACGCTCTCGATGAACGGGTCGATGAGCCCGGCGAGGAACGTCGGCAGCAGGAAAAAGAGCAGGATCGTCAGTCCCAGCGACAGCACGACCGCGAGTGCCGTGATGAATTTCTGCATCTTCTCGCTGCCGAACTTCTTTTCAAGCCAGCGGTCAAATTTGCTCGGCTCGCCGAGGTTCTCATCGGGGAAATAATCCGCCGAAAACATCAGCGCTTTGACGCCCTTGACCATCGAATCAACGAAGGTCACCGCGCCGCGGATGACGGGAAGTCCCAGAATGGGATACTTGTCGCGCACGAGCGTCAGCTCCTCGACCTTTTCCACAAGCCCTTCCGGCGAGCGGACGACGATGGCCTGCTTGCCAGGCCCGCGCATCAAAATACCCTCGATGAGTGCCTGTCCGCCGATGCTCGTGCGGAACTTCGGCGCGGGCGCATGTTCTTTTGCCATGAATGGTTCTCCTTTTTCTATGCGTTATCATACCACGGGTATTTTAAAAATGCAACACCCGTTCTATTTTTATTGCTGGAACGGCAGTGTGATGGTCACGACCGCGCCGCCGCCCTCCGCGTTTGCAATGTCGAACGTGCCGCCGTGCAGGCGCACGATCTCGTCGCACACGGCAAGGCCGATGCCGCTGCCGCGCGCCTTTGACGAGCCCTTGTAGAATTTCTGCTTGACGAACGGCAGTTCTGCCTCCGGGATGCCGGGGCCGTAGTCGCGCACGCGAATGACAAAGTTTCCTTCCTCGCATGCAGCGCTCACGTCAATGCGCTTGCCGCTGCCGCCGTGCTTGGCGGCATTGTCGAGCACGTTGCAGAAGACCTGCTTCATGCGCTCGCTGTCGGCCACAATGGGCGGGATATCCTCCTCGGGGCCTTTGTAGCTGACCTCAATGCCCTCCTGCCGGAAGAGCTCGAAATAGGTGTACACCGCATCCTCCAGCTCGCCGGCAAGATCAACGCTCTCCACGCGCAGCGTGAAGCGCCCGTCCTGCATCTTCGTAAATTCGAGCAGTTCCTCGACCATCGAGGTCAGGCGCCGCGATTCTTTCACGATGATGCCAAGTCCGCGCTTGGTCTGCTCGATGTTCGCGCCGGGATCGGCAGAAAGCGTCTCGGCCCAGCCGTTGATGGCCGTGAGCGGCGTTCGCAGCTCGTGGGAGACAGACGAGATGAACTCCTGCTGGATCTTCTCACTCTGGCTGATCTTCATCGACATATCGTTGATGTTATCCACAAGCTCACCCAGCTCGTCGCGGTAGCGGTTCTCGATGCGGATGCCGTAGCTCCCGCCCGAGATGCGCCGCGCCGCGTCGCTTACCACTGCCACGGGCTCGACGACATTATTGATGAAAATGGCGTTCGACGCCGCGATGAGCACCATGCAGCCGAGTGCCGCCGCCGCTGCGAGCAGCGAATCCATCAGCACCCTGTGCTGCGCCTCGCGCAGCGACGTCACATACCGCAGCACGCCCACCACGCGGGAGTTGAAATACAGCGGGTAGGACACCGCGAGGATGTTCTCCCCTGTCTGCGGGTCGCGTCCCTGATAGGACGCCATGTTCCCGCCCACGGCCGCGTCAATGTCGCTCGTGCCGGGGAGCGTCCCCGCCGTAAGACCGTAGGACGAGACCTGCACGCGCCCGTTCGTATTGATGAATTGCAGCTCGATCGTGTCCTTCTCTTCAAAGGTCTCGGCGGAGTACGAGGCAAGGCGGTAATACTCGCTGTAGCTCTTCACGCCGTAATTGGAGAAGGTCTCCGCCGCGATGCGCGCTCTGCTTTCAAGCCCTGAGCGCATGGCGCTATAGTAGTATTCCTGCACGCCGACGCTGAACATCGACACCGCCAGCACCAGCAGCAGCAAAATGGGCAGCGTGGCGCTCAGAAGCCAGCGCTGGCGCAGCCCGCGGATGTGCAGCGCCGCGGTAAAGCCTTTTCTGTTTTCCGGCACGGCGCTCCCCTCCTTTTCGTCCTTCCCCGCGCTCACACGGTCCATTTATAGCCATAGCCCCACACGGTCGAGATGTACTTCGGCTCCTGTGCGTCGTCCTCGATCTTGATGCGAAGGCGGCGCACGTTTACATCCACGATCTTCAGCTCGCCGAAATACCCCTTGCCCCACACCGCGTCGAGGATCTCCTCGCGGGCAAGCGCCTTGCCGCGGTTTTCCATAAAGAGCTTCATGATGGAGTATTCAAGCTGCGTCAGCTTCACGCGCTCGCCGTTTTTCTCGAGCGTGCGGTTGGTCATATTCAGCAGGAACGGCGGCTGATAGAGCTCGCCCGAGCGCGCGGTCGGCGCGCTCTCCCCCGTGCGCCGCAGCAGCGCGTCCACGCGCGCTGTGAGCTCGGCGGGGGAAAAGGGCTTGGTCACATAGTCGTCCGCGCCGGTCATGAGACCTGTCACCTTGTCCATCTCCTGTGCGCGCGCAGTGAGCATGATGATGCCGATCTGCGCGTTTGACATCCGGATGCGCCTGCACACCTCGAATCCGTCGATATCCGGCAGCATGATGTCGAGCAGGCAGACGCGCGTGTCGGGATTGTCCTGCAATTTTTGCAGCGCCTCTTCGCCGCGCTCGGCCTCTACGACCTCGTAGCCCGCGCGCTGCAAGTTGATGACGATAAAACTACGGATACTGGCTTCGTCCTCCAGCACCAGCACTTTTTTCATATCCTGCCTCCTCTCAGTTGTCGCCCATCGTCCACTCTGCCATGATAAGCGAGAATCGGTCGCGGAGCGACTGCTCCGTGAGCTGCATGTTCCATGTATCGCCGATCTCCGCGGCGTACACCGCCTCGACCTGCCGCGTCAGCGTGAAGCGATCGCCGATGCCGGCAAGCTCTTCTCTCATACTGCCCGTCAGGCGGTAGATCGTCAGCACTTTTTTCCGCGAGCCGTCCGCGCCCACGCGGTAGAAGGAGACGGCCGACTCATCCGCGCCGACCGTGCGCTCGGCCGCGAGCTTTTCCTTGCTCCATTCCTTCGGAAGCTTCAGATTCCAGCCGTCCTCCACATTGTGGTAGCAGCTCTGCACATCTGCCGCCGTGCCGTCTGCGCTGTACTGCCGCCAGACGACATAGTACTGCCGCTCGCCCTCTTCATCGAGGCACTGCATCTCGCGCGCCTCGGGCACCTCGGTCACGCCGTCGTCGTTTTCATCGCGCGGAAACAGGCCAAGGAAGGCCGTACCCTCCGGCATCCGGTCGCCGTCCGGCCCGAGGGCCACATTTTGCAGCCGTCCGCTGCGCAGCGCCAGCACGTCGGTCACCGTCAGGTTATCCGCCGTCACTTCCGTGACGAAAAGCGCGTTCTCCCCACCCGCCAATGTTCCGACGGTAAGGCGGCTCACCTCCGCCAGCGAGAGCGAGAGGCGCATCGAATAGCGCATGGCGAGCGTGCCGTCCGCCCAGTCGTAGTAGTCCACGCGCCCAACGCTCTCCGTGTCGCTGCAAAGGATGAGCAGTTCCTGCTTGCCGTCGCCGTTCATGTCGATATTCGCATAGCGCGAATAGCCCGTGATGAGCAGCGCCTCGGGCGAGCCCGCCGTCATCGGATAAATGGAAAGCCCCTGCACATCCGAGCTGCTGCGGTAGCCGACGAGGATCTCCCGCCGCCCGTCGCCGTCAAGGTCTGCGTAGTTCACGCTGTAAATGAGGGTCGAGGTGCCCTCGATGCAGGCGTACTGCTCGTAGCTGTCGCCGTTGGCCTTGAAGATGTAGATCTTCATCGGCTTTTTATCGTTCGGAAAGCGGAAGAACGCCACGGCCTCCTCCACGCCGTCGCTGTCAAGGTCGATCATCTGCACGCTTTGCAGGTTGCTGCCCGATGTCGGCGCGGCATATTCCCCGCCCATGGCGAGCAGCGTATCGATGCGCGCCTCGAGCGACTCATACTCGCCCGCAAGCTTCGGCAGGCGGTAAAGCGTCGCCTCCGGCGCGGTGAAAATGCAGCCCGAAAGGGCCAGCGCCAGCACGCTCAGCATCAGTGCCGCCACCGTTTTTTTCATGCGCTCACGCTCCTTTCGCTTCCGATGCCTATTCTAAGGTATCATATCACGCAGCAGATGAAAAAGGTAGTCCCTTTTATTAAAATCCTGTAAAAAAGCCCGCCCGCCGCGCGCTTTGCCGCCGCAATGCAAAAAAGGAGAGCAGCAAGCGCTGCTCTCCTTTTTGTATCAGAACTTATAGAGCACCGTCGCCACCTGTGCGCGCGTCATCGGCGCATTGGGGCGGAAGGAGCCGTCGTCAAAGCCCGTGAGGATGCCCATCGCGTTCAGCGCGCTCACATACTCAGAAGACCACGACTGAATGGCGCCTTTGTCGGTGAAGTTCAGCGCGCCCTGCGCATAGCCCTTCTCGCTCAGGCGGCCGAGCATCGTCACTGCCTCCTGACGGCTCACGTTGGCCGTAGGGTTGAAGTAGAGCTTGCCCGTGCCGTCGTCGCTGCCCTTGATGATGCCGAGGGCGTACATCGCCTTCGCCCCGCTCATCGCCCAGGGCGCGATGGCGTTCGTATCGGCAAAGGGAAGCTGCGTGGAGGAATTATCCTGCGAAGCGCCGAGGTAACGCGCGAGCAGGACCGCAAATTCCTGACGGCTGATGTTCGTATCGGGCAGGAAGCTGCCGTCAGAGCCGTTGGAAATGCCGCTGCGCTTGAGGAAGGCCACCGCGTCGTTCGCCCAGTGACCCTTCATGTCGTTGAAGGCGGGGACTGTGCTCGCCGTGCCGACATTCACGCCCGTGCGGCTGAGGTTGCCGCTTGCGTCGCCCGCCACCACGTTCACGCGGTGCTGCGCGCCGTCAGAGGCGGGGAGGGTGATGCTCAGCGCGCCGCTCGACTGGCTGTAGGTGTAGGACGTGTAGCTCTTGCCGTCGTAGGTCACGCGGAGGGTCGGGATGGATGCGCCGTCGATCGCGTCCGACACCGTGCCGCTCACGCTGCCGCCGAGCGCGTCATACTGAAGCGAGATGACCGGCGCGGTCGTATCGGTCAGTCCGCCGTAGGACAGCACGAGCTGGTCGAGGTAGATCGCGCTGATGAGATCGTTTGCAGAGGAGACCGTCAGCCCCGTCACGCTCGCCGCCGTGCCGAGCTGCGCCGTCAGGAGCTTCCAGCCCGCAAAGTTCAGCGTGCCGAGGTCCACATAGCCCGCGTCCGTCGTCAGCATGAGCTGCGCGCCGCTCGAATCGCCGTAGACCCAGAGGTTGAGCTGGTCGTAGTTCGAGGGAATGGCGTAGTTCATGCCGATGCTCGCGCTGCCGGCGCTGCCGCTGGCGTAGTCAAGGCGCGCCGAGGCGCTGCCGTTGTGCACGCGCGTGAGGTCGGTGTTGCGCGCGAGCATTGCGCGCGTACCGGTGATCGTCGTAAATTCAGATTCAAAGCCATCGAGCGTGCGCAGCGCGCGTGCCGTCACCGTCACCGGGATCGTGACCGACACCGTGCCGAGGCTCACCGTCACGCTGCCGCTGCCAATATTGCCGGACGCCGTGAAGACGCCGTTTTCGATCGTGCCGACATTCCCCTGAACAGTCCAGACAAAGCCCTTGTTATCGCCCAGTACCGGGAGGTGGCGATACATCGCCGAGGCAGAAAGCTCCGCCTTTTCGCCGGCGCTGAGCGTGATGGACTTCACCGCCTTGCCGTTTTGCTGCACGGCAACGCTGTCGGGCTGGGTGATAACGTTGATCTTCGTCTGCGCGCTCGCGCCGCCAGCGTTTGCATACACCGTCACCGTGCCGGAGGCGGGCGCGGTCAGGATGTTGCCGTCGATCGTGCCCTTATCCGCGCGCAGGGAGACATTGGAATTCGTCATGGGGATATAGTTCGTATCCAGCGCCGTCGCAGTGAGCTTCACCTGTGCGCCCGGCAGCACACGCGCGCTCTCGCTTTCAAGATACACATGCCCCACCATGTTGCTCGGCCGGCTGTCCGCCACAAGGAAGATGTGGTTCGTCACCGCGCGCTCCTTGCCGCCCGAAGGCTTGCCGACGAGCGAGGCGTTCATGCTGTCGGGACTGGTCGCGACCATGGCGGTCGAGCCGCCGCCGTCCAAACTCATCGCCGTCACGCATCCGAGCTCCGCCATGCGCTGGGCGACCTGCGTCAGCGTCGCGCCGATGGAGTAGCCGCTCTGGCGGCCGTCGATGGTGTAGAGCACGAGCGAGCCGTCGGGCTTTAAGCCGATGGCCGTGCGCGGGGCCGCGCCGGCGGCAAGGCCCGCGCAGACCTGACCGTTTTCGACGAGCTGATAGAGCGCACCGATCATGTTCGTTACACCGCTCCACTCGCTGCCGCTCGCGCTCACGCTCACGGTGAGGCGCTCGCCCGTCTGGAGCGCGCGCAGCTGGTCTGCATAGGAGCCGGCCTTCAGGTTGGAAGAGAGCACATACTGCCCCGAACCCACGGGGGTATCCTTCGCGCCCTCGATGACGCGCTCGACCTGCAGCATCAGGCTGCCGCCGAGGGAGAGCGATCCGCCGAGCACCGAGCAGACAACATCCACGCCCTCCTCGCTCGTGCCGGTCGTGGCGCGGGTGTTGAAGGTCGCATCATAGAGGTAGATGCCAAACGTGCTCTGGCGCACATAGTTGAAGGCCGTGACCGTCAGGCTGCGGCCAAAGTCGGACTGCGCCGTGATGCGAAGCGAGGGCTTGCCCATCACCGTGCTGCCGTCGTCGCGAAAGCCGATGGCGTAATACTCGCTCGAGGCATTGCGCAGCACGCCCTCGGTCATCATGCTGCCGAGGGGGATGCCCGTCGCGGTGTCGTAGTAGTCGCCGTTCACGCCCGCCACCACGCGCAGCCCGCGCGCTTCGAGCTTCTGCGCGGCGGTCGATACGGTGGTGAGCTGCGTTGTATAGTCGCCGCCCGTCACGATGGGCTTTACGCGCACGTTGGGCGAATAGACCACATAGTTCTCCTGGCGGAGATCGGAGTAGGTGTTGCTCCAGAATGTACCGGCGTTGAGTTCGGTGCGCTCGTTCACCGTGGTGGACGACGCGGCCAGATCGTCGCCGAGGGCCTCCGACGCAAGCGCCGTCAGCGGCGCCGCCGCGATCACGACCGCAAGCGACAGCGAGAGAAATTTACGGATGATGGATCTCACGATTTGCCTCCTTGTCAAAAACGCTTCATAAATGATTTGGTAAACATAACACAGTATAGCAGACACACTGCCATAAGTAAAGACGCAGAAATATGGAAAATGTTTCCGGTTTTTTTATTTTTTCACAGTGCGAGCGCTTCAAGCAGCCGTACGATGACAGCGTTCGACACGAGAAAGCCCTGCGGCGTGAGCCGCCAGCGCCCGCCGTCTTCCTTTCGGGCGAGGCCATGGCGCGCGCACTCTTCGAGCACCGCTTCGGCCTGCGCCGTATCCTCCTTGAGCGAGGAGAGGTCAAGGCCGCGCGCTGTCCGCAGCGCGAGCATGACGCGCTCTTCCTCGCGCTCGCGCTCCGGCGGACAATAGGCCTCGCTCAAAAGGGTCTTTCCCGCAAGGTACGCGCCGAGATCGCGCGCGCAGGCGAAACGCCTGCCGCCGAAGTCCGAATGCGCGCCCGGGCCGAAGCCGAGGTACTCCTGCATCGTCCAGTATTTGAGGTTGTGGCGCGATTCGCGCCCGGGGCGGGCGAAGTTGGAGATCTCATACTGCCGGTAGCCCGCGCGCGCGAGCCGCTCAACCGCTGCGAGATATTCCTCGGCCTGCGTATCGTCATCGGGGAGATGCATGGCGCTTCTCTTCTCGTAAAGCGGCGTTCCCTCCTCCACCTTGAGCCCATAGCACGAGAGATGCTCGGGCGCAAGGGCGATGGCCGCGCGCAGGTTTTCCTCCCAGCGCGTACTCGTCTGCCCGGGAAGGCCGTAGATGAGATCGAGGCTCAGGTTGTCAAAGCCTGCCGCGCGGGCGGCCTTGACGGCGGAGATCGTTTCCTCATGCGTGTGCACGCGCCCGATGCGCCGCAGCTCTTCGTCGCACGCGGACTGCATCCCGAGCGAGATGCGGTTGAAGCCTGCCTCCCTCAAATGCCGCAGCGACCGCTCCTCGCGCGCGCTGTCGGGATTTGCCTCGGTCGTGATCTCGGCGTCCGCCGAGACATGATAGTGCGCGAAGACCGTCTCAAGGATCGCCTCCAGCCTCTCCGCGCCAAGATAGCTCGGCGTACCGCCGCCGAAGTAGACCGTATCGACCGTGTAAGCGTCCGCCGCCTCCGCCTTTTGCGCGATGTCGCGCCGCAGCGCGGCGACATAGGCGTCCATCTGCTCCTCCGCGCGCGGCAGAGAGTAAAAATCGCAGTAAATGCACTTGGCTTTACAAAACGGGATGTGGATGTAAAGTCCGAGCGGTTTCATGCGCTCCGCCCCCCTTCCTGTTCTTTTCTTATTTTCCGCTTTATTGTAGCACAGTTCGCGCCGCGCGCAAGATGGCAAAATTTCCCCGCGCGGATAGTCTGCCCGCCTTTTGCGCAGACTAACACAAAAAGGAGGCAGCTTTATGGACATGACACCGCAGGAATACAGCGCGTATCTCAAGCGCATCGCGCCCCCCTCCCCCATCGTGAAGGACACCTCCCTCGCCTTTCTCACGGGCGGCGCGATCTGTGCGCTCGGCCAGCTCATCCAGAACGGTTTTCTCGCCCTGGGGCTTTCAAAAAGTGACGCGGGCACCGCCGTTTCGATCACACTCATCTTTCTCTCGGCGCTTCTCACGGGCCTCAACCGCTACAACTCCATCGCGCGCTTTGCCGGCGCGGGCACGCTCGTGCCCATCACGGGCTTTGCGAACTCCGTCGTCTCTCCCGCCATCGACTGCAAAAGCGAGGGCTTCATCACCGGCATGGCGGCAAAAATGTTCGTCGTCGCAGGGCCGGTCATCGTCTTCGGCACGCTTGCAAGCGTTGTCTACGGCGTCATTCTGATGCTGCTTTAAAAAAGAGCGCGCCGCGCTCTTTTTTTGTTTCCTTTCGCACGAAAGTGCGCGCAGGGGCAAATTGACGAAAATCTCCGCGCCGTCCCTTTCCGCGCGCAAAAGCGGGAGAATCGTCAGGGGCTGTTTCATTCACGGATATTCTGTTGACATAACGGTGTGGATAACTCTGTGGAAACTGTGAATA
>ERZ1032651.405-NODE-405-length-13098-cov-8.942881_pt1 | contig 13098 bp, 12 predicted proteins | sample MGYA00518732_ERZ1032651 | MGnify/ENA primary metagenome ERZ1032651 (study PRJEB33719, sample SAMN04261399) | wastewater metagenome | biome: periurban shantytown; feature: human; material: feces | host: Homo sapiens | place: Peru: Lima | collected 2013-01-03 ...
CTGCACCGCACCGCTCGCCGCCGCGCCGCCCAGCCTCGCCAGCCTGCCGCCATCCGGACGCTCCTGCACGGCCTTGCTGTAACTATCCCCGGCATAAGACATCGCCGCCACCCCGGCCCCCACGCCGGAAAAACTCAACGCCGTAATCGGCACGGACCGCACCGCGCTCAGCACCCCATTCCCAAACCACCCATACTCCGGCTTATTAATCGGCCTGTACGTCCCCTGAGCCATCGCCAAAAACGCATCCAGCCTCCGGCCATACTCATCCACCGCCTTCGCGTCAGCCTTCAGGGCAGACCCCTCCCCGCCAAACAACTCCTTCACTCCGCCAGCCACATCCAGCTGAGCCGCAATCCCGCCGCGCAGCAAAGACCTGATTCCATTGCCTAAATCTTCCCAGCCCCGGTTCCCGGCCTTCAGCGCATTAATCGCATACCCATTCTCATTCCCGCCCTTGCGCTGCACCACCTCGGCCAGCGCATCCATCTGCGCATCCGTAAGCCCATCCATCACCTTCAGCGCAGCGTGGATCGAAGCCATCCCCTCCTGCTGGAAAATCCGGTTCGCCGTCCCGTCAGCATACTTCACGGCCCACTCCAGCCCCTCCATCACGCTCGGCAATACCGGCTCCAGCTCCCGCCTCGTCCGCTCCGCATCCGCCTTCACCCATCGCAGCGTATTCCCCACCTTCTTATACATCTCTTCCCCCAAACTTCCCCGCTGCTCCCACAACGCCTTCCGCCCGTCCCCGCCCGTCAGCACTGCCTGCCTCACGCTCTCGGCAGCCCCCTTCAGTCGCTCGTCAGCCTGAGCATCCTCCTGCGCCCGCTTGCTCAAAAACCTGTACACCGTCAACCCCGGCTTGTTAAAATCAATCTGCTCCCCCTGCTCCTTCAGCCTTATCGCCATCTGCTCCAGCAGCGGCACCCCGTTCCGTGCCGATACCTGGTTCTCTGTATACCCTCCATTATCCAGTGCCCACCCCAGCACCAGCGACCGTGCCCGCAGCTCATCCCCCAGCTCATTATCCGGGAAAAACTGCGCCTCAAACTCCTTCTTCACGCGCTCCGGAACTTTTTTCAAATCTCCGTTAAACACGCTCCGGTGCCAATCCACCTTTTCCTTGCGGCGCGCGTACTCCGCCTCATCCTCCTGAGCACTCTTAAACGCCAACGCATCAGGGAACAAAGGCATCCCTCGCCTCGTCCTTTCATTAATATACTCCTGTACCTTCGCCCTCTCCTCGCCCAGCACCCTCTCCTTCTCCGTCCTCATCGGATCATCCCCGCCCTTCCTCAAATCGGCGGCAATCTTCTTCCCTCGTTGCCAGCTCCGGAAAGCGTCAGCCTGCCACCCTTCCCCCTTCTGGCGCAAATAACGATCCATCGCCGGATCAATCTCTACCGGGATCAACTGACGGTCTTCCCCGTCATTATAAGAATCATTTGCCTGATCCTGTAAAAACTTCTCTTTCTGGCCGCTACGCTCGAACTCTCTCGCCTGAGCAGCTACCTGTGAAATATCATCTCCAAACATAAAAAAACTTTTAACTATTAATGATTAACTATTAACCTCACTTCTCACCATTCTCCCACGCCCATCTCTCCTCCACCATCCGCTTCAATGCCGCTACATCCTTAGCGGCCTGAACGTTTAAAACCTTGAATACGGCAGCATGGCACTGGCTCAAATCCTTACCCTTCATCTTCACGCCATCCAGCACCTTCTTCCATCCCTCCCGGTTCGCCCCCTCGTCCCCCCAATTCCCATCCAGCGGAGGCAGCAGCGCAGCATTACCCTGAGCATTCACATCCACGCCCAACTCGTCCAGCACCTCACCCGCGCCAACACTCTTCACCTTCGGCTCCACATCAGGCTCAGGAGCCGCCACATGAATACGGCCTGACACCTTCACCCCCGCACCATCCGCAGCCAGCCTCTCCGCCTGCGCCCGAATCTCTTCGCGGCTTGCCCCCGGATTATCCTGCACCCATTTCTCCAGCCCCTGCCTTACTTGATAGGCAGCCGCCATAGACCTCTCATACCCGGCAAAATCTCCCTCCTTCTGCGTCTCTTTCCATTTCCCGAACACCTCCCCATCCACCATCCCCTCAACCACATTCGCCGCCTCCTTGGCAGCCCCCCGGAACCGTGCGGGCACATTACCCACGGCCAAATCCTTCAGCTCAGCCATCATCCTCTCCTTAGTCGTCTTGGAAATCATGGACGTGGCAATCTCCCTCTCCACCTCCGCATACATCGTCCCGTCAACATCCATTTCAGGCTCAAATCCCCGCAACATGCCGTCCACACGCATATAATCCTCCGGACTCGTGTACAGCTCCGCAGCCTCCTTCCCCATCTTCTCCACAGCCTTCCTCCGTCGTTCTTCAGCCCCGCGCAAACTCATCGCATCATCCACGCCCACGCGCCCCTCCTTCACATCCTTCTGCAAATCATTTTCCCGGAACTCCCGGCCCTCAAACGCATCCATCACATACCCCTGAGCCACCCCGGCCTGAGCCTTCCGCCTTGCGGTCTCAGCCTTGCGCCGGAACTCGTCCATAATATCCGGCCTCCCCTTCACGGCATTCAATCCGCCCTCCTTCTCCAACTTCTCCAACCCATAAAACGGATCTTTCTGAATCGCCTCTTGCACCCGGTTATCCGTCTCCTTGAAATCCACCTCCTGAACCATCAAATCCTGTTCCTCCGGCTCCAGTAAACTCTCTCCGCCCGCCGTCGCCACAGCCTCCCGCGCCCCATTGTAATCCCCGCCCTTCAGGCAAAAATTATACCGCGCCTTGAAAGACTTCCCAGCCCGCTCCTTACTCGCCAGCAACTCCTTGCGCCCGGCATCAATACGGCCAGTTGACGTAAACTCATTATACCACAGCCGCGCCCGCTCCTTGACCTCCGGAGTTTTGAATTTCACTTTCCGGAACATCGGCCCCAGCCTCTTGCTCACCAGCGCACTCCAGCGCGCCTCCCGGCCCGGCTTATTCCCTCCCGCCAGCTCGCTATTATCCCAGGCACCCACCGCCTCTTCCATCAATGTCTTCACATCCTCAAAACTCCCCGCATCGGCCATTCTGTCCGCCTTCTCCTGCAACCGCGCCCGTTCTTCATCCTCCCGCGCCAGCAACCGCGCTCCGGCTCCAATCTCCCCAGCCACCTCCGCCCCAGCCCGCGCCGGAGCCGTCGCGGCTCCCGTATCGGCCAACACAGGATCGTGAAACCCGCTCAACAAAGAAAACTTATCCATTACTTGAAAGCGTTAAAAGCCGTTACGCCACCCTGTAACACGCCGCTCAACAAACTCCCGAATCCGGACACCTTCCCTGCACTGGCCGCCTGCCTGCCCTGCCATCGCGTCATCTGCGCCTGTTCCCGCATGGCGGAAGTACGCTGCAAACTCCGTGCCGCAAGGTCATTCACTTCCTGTTCAAACCTTGTCGCCACTTTTGCCTCCGCTCCCAACGCACTCCCGCTCCTCTCCACCCCGCTTGCGGCAGTACGGGCGGCAACCTGTCCCACGGCCACGCCCTGCATCGCCCGCATCCGCATCTGATTCTCCGCACCCTCGGCTCCCAACTCCTGAGCCTCCCTGTCCAGTTGCGCCGCATTATAATACGCCGTTTTCCGCGCCTGCTGTCCGGCCATCCTCTCGGCACTGCCGCGAAATGCGCCAGCAACACCCTGAAGACCAGCCATACCTAATTGAAACCATTCCATAATTAAAAAATTCTTCTACTTTGAAAACTGCACATCCATACCTAGAAACCGTACATCGCCATCTCCGGCACACCGCAACTCAAACACCAGCTCATCACTCCACACCCCCGGAACCGTTAAATCATGCCAGCCATCCAGCACACCACCCCGGCTCTTGCTCAACTCCGTCAACTGCCCGCAAAACCCTGCACGCACCCCAGCCGCCACGCTCGCGACAAACCGCGCACGCACGCTCACACTACCAGACTTTACCCCCGCACCACGTTCAAATGCAAGCCCATTTGTAACCAGTACAGACTCATAAGGCATCCCCGTATACCCATTCCGCTCCCAGCCGTCACGGAACACGCCGCATCCTTCTACGATCCTCTCCAAACACACCTGTCCGTCATGATCCACGGCCATCCATATCTCATCCGCATCCACGCCATCCATCACGGCCACGCTCAGCACCTTCCCGCCGCCACCCAGCACCTGCCGCGTCCACGCGCACACCCGCTGCTCCGCATTATACGTCAGCACAGCCAGCCCGCCGTCAGCCCGCACCCCCCAAATCCGCACCTCCGGCACACGCTGCACCGCCAACCCCACAAACCCGCCCGGCCCCCCTACATGTTCTGCAAACGTCGTCGTGTCGGCAGCCCTGTACCCGTCAGCCTCAAAACTATACCCCAGCTCCTTCACACGCAGCCCTCCCCTCTGGACAAACACGCACCCCCCATCCGTCGCCTCTGCATCCACCCGGCTACTCCCCACCCTTAACTGCACGCTTGCCCGGCAAAAATCCGGAGTCACCACGCCGCCCTCCCCGCCACTCAGCCGCCAGATTTGAGCCGTGGAACCAATCAGCAAATCATTCACGCTTTCCATCCACACGATCCTGTGGCTATCCTTGGCCGCCAGAGTCACCTGTATCGCATCATCGTCACTATCCCCTATCCGGAAATTAGCATAATCATCCACCACGCTCCCCCACACCGTCTGAGGATTAGCCGCCGTCCCGGCCAGCCACAACCGCCCTTGGTGCATCGCTACTGCACTCGGCCAGCCGTTCCCGCCTCCGAACATCCCCCTGCTCCACACATCCGTTACCGCCCTATCATACGGCAACCCGGCACCCCCATACGTCTTATAACTCAGCCTCAGTACCCTCCACTTCATCCCTTCCATATTTGCCGCCGTCCAGGATTGCTCAACGCCCCTCCCCACGGCACCGGACAAATAATTCACCATATCCATCCCCCCATTCCGCCACCCGCACCACTTCCACTTCTTCGGCCAATAGCCGTCCGCCGTCACACCAAAAGCCCTCGTTGTCGTCTCCTCCAAATCCCATACAAGCTCGCTCCATCCAGACAATCCCCAGCACAACACGACAACACACCCGTCATCCCTCTCCACACATCCGGCAGGTCCCAAAAGCGCATTAATCTTCAGCCCCACCTTCCTGGACTCATACAAATACACCTGCCCCGTCGCATATGCTCCATCGGCTACATCCGCCGCACTAGGGCCGCACAGCAGCACGGCCCGGCCATCCCGTAAAGGAGTAACATGCCAGACAGCTTTCTTATCTCCGGTCGTCGTGCAGGCAGCCAAACTCTTCGCCGCAGGATCGTACACCGCGCACGCCACGCCATTCTTGGCGGCACACAGCAACACCCGCCCTCCATCCACCACAGCCGCTCTCCGGTAATTCCCGGAGGCAATCGCCAACCCGGAATGCGCCACCTTAACCAGACTCCCAGCCGCAGGATCATACACATAAAAAGCAGTCGTCAAATACGGAGTCAGCAGCACGCATCCATCATCCATCAACACCGCATCGCCAAAATAATCATCCCCCACTCCCTCCAGCAGCACCTCACTCTCCTCCCCGCTCTCCACATCCAGCACACAACACCTTGCCCCGCCACTGGTCAAAAACACCCGCCCATCATTCAGAACGCACCCACCTACCCAGCCGCATCCTCCATCCCGCTCCACCCCTACTCCCCGGCCTCCTCCATTCACCCGGTCATACACATAACACCGGGAATGAGCCTTGCCAGCCAGCAGCAACCTCTCCCCATCCAGTTCCAGCACCTTCCCCCACACCTCCTCCTCATAATTGCCAACCCCGGCCACCACCCCTTCCGCTTCGTAATCCCACGCGTTCAACCTCAATTCATGACTGCCCCACACAGCCGCAGCTGGCTTGTACTTCATCACCCGCAACTGCAAACGGGTAGGATGCTCACACGTGCCGCTGAACTCATAATTACGGTAATCCCCGTCCCATGACCAGAACTTGTGCAGCACCTCAAACTTCAGCGGATTTAAACTCTCACCTTCAGCATCCATCCCCATTAGCTGAAACTCGCCCTGCCACCGCTGGTCTGCATTGCCATAAGTCTTCAACGTCCACGGCCCCTCGTGGCAAATAAAAGCCCTCTGCGGCCCCTTTCCGGAACTGTCCCACCACTCCTTCATGCTGTTATACCCGCTTCCGAACCGACTCACCACCCAGCCGGGAAAGAAAAACTCCGGATAATCAGCCAGACTCTTGCTCCCCTTGTAATCCGTCCGTCCGTGATATTGCTTGAAACATGTCCATGTGGTACGCACATCACCGCTCAACGTCCACAACTCCTGCCCCACCGGAATAATCGTTCCTGCCGCCGCCAAATCCGGTACGGCCACAGGCGGATTATCCGTACTGGTCAATGCCGCGTGCGTCTGCGCCACCACCACCTTCTCCGGCATGTGCTGAGTATAAAGCAAGCTCGTCCCAAACTCCTCTGAGCGGAACAAATGGCGGTTGGAACCAAGCATAAACCCATCCGCATCACGCTGTACCCACACCTCCCCATCCTTGGAAATGGCAAACTCTCTCGGGCTCCTGTCAAACTCCATCACCACCAGCCTCCAATCAGTATCGCCATGCCTCTCCAGCCGCTGAGGAGCCACCCTCCCGCACACCACCCACACTACGTCATTACACTGCACCCACCTCAAATCCGGTAAATCCTGCTCCGTCCACGGACTCTCCAGCCTCGCGGCCAAACTCCCATCCAGCCTGCGTACTTCTACAAAACCGCCGCCGAACACCACCATGTACCGCCGCTCATCACTCACATCCATCCCCATCAGCCTCACCCTCCCGCATGCGTAGTCGCCATTCACGCAATACTCATCGCTATTAACAAGGCACATATGCTCTGATCCCGGACGGCGCATCAGCCCGCCAAACGTATGAACCAGAAAATTCTGAATACAACGTGCACTCCGGTCATACCCTTCTACATCATAACGCACATCCCCCATCCTGTTCCACTCTCCGCTCGTAAAAGCTCTCATCCCGCTCATACAATCCCCCTCCTTCCCCAAGGTGAAACGCTCTCATGTTTCCCTCCCCGCCCCATATCCTGCAACCGCGCCCGGTACTGCGCCCTCATTTCCAGCCGCGCCACATCCCCGGCCAGCTTGCCCTCCAACTCTCCCCGGCCAGTAACAGGGAACGCGCACAGGCACGCCAACTTGGCCGCCAGCAACTCCCCGTCCGCACAGCACCACTCATGGGCGGCATCATCCGGGCGCACCAAATAAATCACGGTCACTTGCCCGGCTTCCCCGGTCCAGAACAACCTTCCTTCAAACACGCACCATCCCGCGCCCTCCACGTCCACAACATCCACGCAGCCCTCCGGCAACGCCTCACTCCGCACAAACCCAGGCAACCGCAAATCCTCTTCGCCTTCCAACCGTGCCACCCTCTTCGCCCACACAGGCTTCACTTCCTGCACCAGATACTCCACGGCACTCGGCCACATGGCACTCAGCACAGCACCCACTTCCTCATCGTCCAGCCCCTCCACCGGAGCCTTCCCCAGCTTGGCAAGGGCAAAATTAACTACATCCAACTTCTTCATTCTCAAAAAACTTTCTTACTGTGAAAACGGGGGGCAGCCCGCAGACCGCCCCCCATCACTCCACGGCAATAAATATTGCCTGTTAACTCTTATCTACTCCTTACTGTGCGCACAACACCTTCACAAACCCCTTCTCTTCCAGACGCGTCGCCCCGCAGGCAAACTTCGCGCGGATCTGCAACGCCTCATCCAAATCATCCCGCACGGAAATCTTCACCTTGAAATCATTCCACAGCCCAAACTGCGCACGGCTCTTCACCCATGCAAGGCACTCCCTCACGCCATCCGTCCGGGGCAGCAGTTCCGTGCGAATGAACTTGAACCCCATGAACGTATCCACCTTCCCATCCACCAGAGCCTTGACGCTATTATAATCGTATGAAGTAACCTCCGTCGTGCTCAGCAGATTGAGAATCTGAGCGGAAGAACAGGCAAACACAAGCTGGTCCCCGGTTGCGGAACTATCCTCCGTCCAAGCCTCCGCCTCTTGGAACATCTGCAACGTGCGGCGCAGCTTCGCCAGCGTCAGCCCGCTTGCAGCCTTGGTGCCGGATTCTACGAAATCCTTCGCAATAATCCGGTCCGCAGGAAACTCCACCGCATCCGTACCATCCTTACCAATGAAATTCTGGCCGAGGAAGGCGGTAATCATCACATCATCCATCCTGCGGTTGGCCGCACTCCTCAGCCCTTCCAGAGTCTTGCTCACCGGAACGTCCAGATCACCCAGCTTCGTTCCGTCGAACTCGTCAAACCCCACAGCCTTCGTGAAAATGCGCGGACGCATGGAACGTCTCGACGTGGGGGCCTCATCAAGCACGGTGCTCCCCATGCGCGTCGTCTTCTCCTTGAAATCAAGAATCCCGTACTGGTCGATAAACTTCACCTCACCCTTGCACTCCCGGTCCACCGTCACCAGCTTCTCCAGCGCACTCACCTTCTGCTGCAACAGCACCCCCCATTTATTCGTATACTTGACCTGATAATTATCGCTAATTGTAACTGCCATAATATTTAATAGTTAACTTTTAATCTTCTTTGTTTTTTAATGACTCTTCAGAGTCCCATCAGGCGGTTATACTGCTCGTCGGCATACCTGTGATTGGCATGATTCGGATTCATAAACGCCTCATGCAAAGGATGGCTCGGATCATTCATAATCCGCTCCGCCTCTACCTTCCCTCCAGCAGCCGCACCACCGGACCTATTCAGCCCCTTGGCAGGCACATCCCCCAGCATCGCCCCCATCTGCGCCAGCAGCCGGATCATCACCGGATTGGAGCCGATTACAGGATCATTCACTACCGCCTGCGCTTCATCACCGCCTATCCCGGCCATCTTTGCCAGCGTCTCCACGGCACTTACAGCACTCTTCATGTTCGTGCCGTACTGGTCTCCCCATACCTCCTTCAGTTGCGTCTCCACTTCGGCCACCCGCTCCACTTCGGCAGCTTGTGCAGCCTTCTGAGCCTCCGCACTACGGGCGGCAAACTCATTCACAATCCCGGCAAACGCCTCCTTCGGCACCCCCAGCTCCCATGCCTTGCGGCCCAGCACCTCCACCGCCTCCGCATCCCATACCCCCTCCGGCAAACCTTCTGGAGCCGCAGGCAGAAACTCTTCTCCGGCAAACTCCTTATTCATTCCAAGGGCCTCCCGCCATGCCGTCATCGCCGCCTCATCCCCCGCATCATACCGCATCCCGGCCCCCGTTCCGGGCGCACCGCTTCCGCCATCTCCGCCACTGCCACTGCCGCCGCCATCTCCTTCTCCTCCATCCCCTTCACCGTTTCCGGCACCCGCTCCCCCCTCCCCGGCACCAGCCATCAGGCTCACCGGCCCACCGCCGCCATTTGCGCCCCCGTCACCAGCCTCCGCGCGCAAAAATCCATTTGCAATCAATTTACCAATAAACATAATATTTTAATCTCTAGTCTTTAATATTTAATAACTCCACCAGCGCAACCTCTCTCATCCCCCGGTCCCATGCCCGGCTTCCCCGTTCAAACCGGACGCGCACAACCTCGTCCGCCCGCTCTCCCAAACATTGCCGCGCCAGCTCCACCAACGCCCCAACTCTTCCCATCGCCAAATGCACGTAAAACACACGCCCCTCATCCTCCAGCCACCCCAGCAGCACCATCTCCCCGCTCATTGCGGCTACTCCGCCAGCCTCCAGCACCCGTTCGCACTCATTCCACAATCTCTCCTGTCCACCTGCATACCTCACCGCCCACTCATATCCGCTCATCCCCGTTCCGTGAAATGTTTAAAAAATGCCACGGCGGCAAGGCTCGTGATTGCGAATTCCGGGTAGTCAACAATCGTGAACGTCCGTCTGCCTCCCTGGTCATTGATTGCCTCTACGGTCAGCTCCACGGCCTCAATCTCCACCTCCGCGGGATCAAATGGCTCGTCCGGTGCAAGGGCGGTTACATGCCCCAGCCGCGCCCACACCTGCGCCGCCTGCCACGGTTCCGCCAGCCCCACCAGCGCGGCAACTACAGCCTGCATGGCCGGGGCTTGGTCGGCGGGAATATCGTCCTGCGTGTAGCTGTCGGTACGGGTGTACCCCTCCGCGTCCCAGTACACAGCGGTAAGCATAAATTTGTACCACTGGCCGGGCAGGGGAAACTGTATCTGTATTTCTGCGTTATTCATAATTCCGTTGGTTGCTCGGGTTCTGTGTACGGCTCCTCCGTTGCGCTGGTGATCCAGCTTCGCTGGTAAGGCTCCAAACCGTAGCGTACATAGGTATTACCACCTACACCGTTAATGATTGTTGGAGACTCCGCGCTGATAACCCCTCCATACAAACCTGCTTGAGCGTCAAGATAAATAACAGGGGCATAGAGCACATGGTAGGTGTCCCAGCACCTGATGTCTGCCAGCTTGATAATCGTATCATTAGACAGCCCTCCCATTACCAGCCAGACTCCGGCGGCCAAGGCGTCTCCATGACCGATTTCGGACTGCGCAATAACAATCCTGTAGGTAGCGGAGCATGGGTTGGTATTGCTGTTGTAGCCCAGATTGGACAATGTGGATCGCACTACATACCTCTTGGGACTACCGATGCCAATCAGCTCGCGCACGCGGGCCTTGTAGCCATTATCATAATAGAGAGCCACATCAATGAGCCTCGTTATATCCGCGGCACTGCCGACCACAGGGCGGAGCCGAAAATCATCTATGCCCGCATCCGGATATTCATCAAATTGTCCGGAACCCCCGATGATCATGGAAATTTTAAATGCGCTCCCATCAGACCCCCCACTAAATTTGATTGGCAGAGAATACCCCGCTATCTTGCTATAATTTCCGCCCCCGAGCGCACCAGCAGATGGCAGTTTGACGGATGTCCGGATATTGGCTGCCAAGACGGCCTCGCAGTAACATCCCGGCGCAATATGATTGATTGCCACTCCATTAGTAGCCGTGCAGGAGGATGTGACCCAGTAGGTGCGCGTCTGGTGCATCATGGCCGCATGGGCCAGTCCCAGGGCATAAGCCCGGCTGACGGCTGTGGTATCTGTAGCGGCCCCGGCAGCCAGCGGGATATTGATGCCGCCGTTGGCGTTGATTGTGCCCGCAAAAGTACCAGAATCCGCCATCAGATTCTTCAACACCGCATCTTCTCCCGGCTGAATGCCGCTCCGGGCAGACGATCCCGGAGCGGCAGCTTTAAAAGTCTGAGTCACCAGTGCATGTTCATCAGATACCTCCACCGCATCCGTGGGAGCCACAAAAACATACTGTCCAGCCGAATCAGATTTTAGAATGGTAATAGGGGAAGAATCGTCCTTGCATACTGCTTTCACAGTACAAACCGCGGTACAGGTAAGGGCGTAGGATGCGCCCGGTATGGTATTCACTTTCATTATAATTTCCTTAACCCTCCTTGAAATACTTGTCTATCGCCCTCGCAACCGCCACGCATAACTCATCCACCCGTTCCTCCAGTCTGTCACAATCCGTCACATGGCTGGATGCAAAAGCGGGTTTCAACATTAAGGCAGGCATATCCGTTTCCTTGAAATAATAATACCCGCGTTCCCATTTAAACTGTATCGGCTTCAATCCACGGTCCGGAAGACGGAGCACCTCACACATGGCCGCCTGTATCAATTTAGCCGCCTTCTTTCCATTTCTGGAAGAGTACCAGTGCAACGTTTCCGTCCCGCCTATGCCTGTATCAGCACCGTTAAAGTGAAACTCTACTGCCAAATCCGCACCGATTTCATTACACCTTCTGGCCGCAAAACTCGGAGTTGTCCCCCCAGCCTCGGAGCGATTACAGATCACGGCCACATGACCCAGCCTCTCCAGCTCCTCCTTCACGCGGTCCAAATGTGCACGCCAAAAACTATACTCGCTCCACTTCCCGTCCGTACTCACTGATCCACCATCTTTCGGGCTATGCCCGATACTCAATGCTACTTTCTTCATTTACTTACTCTTGCTTATAAACTGTTCATTTGCCTCTACCACAAACTGGCAGGAACTGCACTTGTGCTCGGCTACCCGGCGAGCTTCCCGCTCCTTCTCCAGCTCCGCCTGCAATTTCTCGTTCTTCTTCGTCTCCCTCCAAAGGAAAACCGACATTACGGAAACCACGCTCGCCGGAGTCATCAAACTGTCGATTGAGGGCGATGGAGTAACCGCATTTGCCACGGTCAACATCGCCGCGCCAAGAACGGAACAGCTCGTCAGGGAACCAGTCATCTTACTTATCTTGTTTGATTACGACGGGCGGAACAACCGTTTCCGGCTGTGCCTGACTATAAGAAATGTGTCCAGGCTCCACCACAAGGCAGGAGCCGTCCTTGCACACCTCAGTCCGTTCCGGGGTCATGTCCACGCTATGCCCGCAGCCGCCCAGCGTCAGAAACGCCCCGCCGCCAAGGATGCCCGCAATGATGATGCCTCCGGCCCAGTACAGAGCTTTCTTCCAGCCAGACGTGCCAGCAGCTTTCCCGGTCAGATAATCACGGACATCCCCCAGAGCATGCTTGCCGATGATGGGGAGAGCTTGTTCAGCAGTATTCAGCCATCCGGCTTTATCATCATCCGGCAGGTCATCATACCGCAACTGAATCTGCTTCTTGTAATTGTCCTTGCCGACTGCATAGGCATGATACATTTCCTTGGCAATTTCCAAGGTGTGATTACATTGGTTGTTTGTAGTCATATCAATAATTCTTTCTTCGTTTTGTTGTTCGAAAATACTGTTTCCGGTATTTCCACTATAAGCCGCCACCTCCACGGCAAACCTCCCCGCGCCCTTACCTATCCCCTTCTTGTACCGTTTCTTCACAGCTCCTCGCCCTCCTCTCCATTATTCTCCTCCGGCATCCTTTCCAGCCACAGCACCACTTCCTTGTACGCATCCCTCCTCATCGCATCCAAAGGATCAAAACCACCTTTCTCCCCCTGAAAACACGGCAAA
>ERZ1032651.421-NODE-421-length-12829-cov-24.199546_pt1 | contig 12829 bp, 9 predicted proteins | sample MGYA00518732_ERZ1032651 | MGnify/ENA primary metagenome ERZ1032651 (study PRJEB33719, sample SAMN04261399) | wastewater metagenome | biome: periurban shantytown; feature: human; material: feces | host: Homo sapiens | place: Peru: Lima | collected 2013-01-03 ...
CTTAGAGGTCCTCGCGCCAGAAGGGCATGCTCATGCAGCGCGGGCCGCCGCGGCCGCGGGAGAGCTCGGCGGAGGGCACGACGAGAAGGTCCAGGCCCTCCTTGTACAGCACGTCGTTGGTGACGGTGTTGCGGGCGTAGACGCAGATCTTGCCGGGCTCGACGCACAGGGTGTTGGAGCCGTCGTTCCACTGCTCGCGGGAGGCCGCGATCGGGTCGCCGCCGCCGCAGGGGATCAGCTTGACCTGGTCGACGCCGGTGGCGTCCTCCAGGACGTGCTCGAGGGTGTCCTCGATCAGGCGGATGTTCACGTCGCCCGGGTTCTTGCCGGCGGTCAGCTCGTAGACGCGCAGGGTGCCCATGATGGCGGGGTGGATCGTGAACTTATCGACGTCGATCTGGGTGAAGACCGTGTCGAGGTGCATGAAGGCGCGCGAGACCGGGATGTCGAAGGCCAGGATGCGCTCGACCTTGGAGTCGGAGTTCCAGAAGATGTTCTGGGCCATGACGTCGATCGCGGCGGCCTGGGTGCGCTGGGAGATGCCGACGGCGAGGGTCTTCTCGTTGATGTTCAGCACGTCGCCGCCCTCGGTGTGGAACTGGCAGTCGCGGCGGAAGTACAGCGAGACGTCCTTGTAGTCGGGGTGGTACTTGAAGATGTACTTGCCGTACAGGGTCTCGCGGTTGCGGGTGACCGAGTACATGCGGTTGAGGTTGACGCCCTCGCCGACGACCGCGAACGGGTCGCGGGTGAAGTAGAGGTTGGGCATCGGGTCGATGATCAGGTCGGACTCGGACTCGGAGTTGACCAGGGAGTCGAGGGTCGTGGACGCCGTGAGGGGCATGTCGATCTCGGACTTGGTCATGCCGGCCATGGTCTTCTTGACGAACTCGAGGTTGTCCTCGATGGAGTCCAGCTTCTCGCGGACGATCTGCGGCATGTGCTGGCCGCGGATGCCGGCCTCGGCGATGTACTGGTCGGTGAACTCGGCGCGGGCGCCGGGGACCTGGTCGAACACCTCGGCGACGAGGTTCTCGAGATAGAGGACCTCCACGCCCTGGTCCCTCAGGATCTGGGCGAAGGTGTCGTGCTCCTGCTGCGCGACCTCCAGGAACGGGACGTCGTCGAACAGGAGTCGCTCGAGCTCGTCGGGCGGCAGGTTGAGGAGCTCGTCGCCGGGACGGTGCAGGCAGACCTTCCTGAGCTTGCCGATCTCGGAAGGCACGTGCAGACCTTTCGTCATGGCCTCCTACCTTTCTTTCGGGCCTTACTGGCCGAATGTATCAGCGCCCCTCCGTATGGGACGCTGCTTGCTGACAGCTCTAGTTATATCCAAAAACCACCTGCAATTCCACCTCGCCCCCGAACGGTCAGCAAAGTGCGATGAACGGTATATCTCATATGATTCCCCCATGATGCACTTCGGTTCTCTAAAGCAGGTTTTCAAAGGTAAATGTTCTTTTTTCTAAGGAATTAAGCTAGATTGCACAAATATTTTCATGTTTAGGAATTGCATAGCTAAAACGGTTTTCTGCATATATATGTCGTTTGTTCATGATTCAATTTGGATTCGATTATATTCAGCTCGCAATCATTCTTATTCATACATCCTCACCAATTGAGTATGGATATAGATTGTTTCTAAACGAGTTGGGCAGTTAGTTGCATGCCTTGGCAGCGTAAGAAGTAGGTAAAGATACCGTTCACGCGATACGTCCGTGCCACAGGTCGACTAAATTGAGACAATAGTGAATAGTGTTAGGCTACCGTCCCCTGTGGGGACTGAACGGACAGATGCATATGCCGAGCAAAATCGAAAAGAAGCAAGCCGCCGCAAAGCTGCGCAAACCGCCGCGCGACTTCTCATACACGCAAAACCGAGAGCTCAGCTGGCTACGCTTTGACAACCGCGTGCTCGACGAAGCCTTCGACGAAACCGTTCCGTTATTCGAGCGACTAAAGTTCGTCTCGATCTTCGAGTCCAACCTCGACGAGTTCCTTATGGTGCGCGTGGGCGGCCTGTCCGATCTGGCGGAGCTCAAAAAACAACCTGTCGACAACAAGAGCAATATGACCGCCTCCGAACAGGTCGATGCTGTCATGGCCGAAATGCCCGGGCTCCTTACCCGTTGGGAGTCCATCTTTAAGAGCATCGAGGGCAAGCTCGACACCTTGGGCGTTCACCGCGCCCACATCGATTCGCTTACGCCCGAGGAGCGCACCTTTGTAACCCGCTACTTCCAGGCCTACGTGTCGCCGGTCATCTCGCCGCTGGTCATCGATCCTCGCCACCCCTTCCCCAACCTGCGCAACGGCGCGCTCTATCTGGCCTGTGGTCTGGACGGCGCCACCGACGAGGAGAGCCTACTGGGCCTTATCGAGATTCCCGCCTCGATGAACCGCGTGGTCGAGATCCCCTCGCCCACCGGCACCTACTCCTACATCTTGCTCGAGGACGTCATCCTCGCCTGCCTGGACAGCTGCTTTGGCTCCTATAAGCCGCTGGATCGTGCGCTGATCCGCGTCACCCGCAACGCCGACATCGATCCGGACGGCGAGGGCATCGAAGAGGAAGAGGACTACCGCCAGCACATGAAGCGCATTCTCAAGAAGCGCCTGCGCCTGCAGCCGGTAGTGCTCGCGGTCTCGGGGTCGCTCGAGAAGGCGACGCTCAAGACTATCCGCAAGGCGCTCGAGCTTTCGCGCCGCTCTGTCTTTACCTGCGATATCCCGCTCAACCTGGACTACGTCTTTGGCATTGAGGGCAAGATTCCCGAGCACCTGCGCAACGAGCTCCTCTTTACGCCGTTTAAGCCACAGCCCAACCCCACCATCGACATGACCCGCTCCATCCGCGAGCAGGTGCTGCAGCACGACAAGCTGCTCTTCTACCCTTACGAGGCCATGAATCCGTTCCTGGATCTGGTACACGAGGCAGCCTACGATCCCGAGTGCATCTCGTTGCGCATCACGCTCTACCGCGTGGCCAAGCAGAGCCGCCTATGCGAGTCGCTGATCGATGCCGCCGAGAACGGCAAAGAGGTCACGGTGCTCATGGAGCTCCGCGCCCGCTTTGACGAGCAGAACAACATCGAGTGGGCCGAGCGTCTGGAAGAGGCAGGCTGCACCGTCATCTACGGCTCCGAAGGCTTTAAGTGCCACTCCAAGATCTGCCAGCTCACCTATCGCGAGGGCATGGCGCTCACCCGCCTCACGCTTTTGGGCACCGGCAACTTTAACGAGAAGACGGCCAAACTCTACAGCGACTTTATGCTCATGACAGCCCATCCCGGCATCGGTGAAGACGCCAACCTGTTCTTCCGCAATCTGTCGCTGGGCAACCTGCGCGGCGACTACCGCTTCCTGGGTGTGGCGCCCGTCGGACTGAAACCGCTCATCATGCGCGGGCTTGACCGCGAGATCCAGCGCGCCCTTGCCGGCGAGCCCGCCCGCGTGTTCTTTAAGCTCAACTCACTGACCGACCGCGAGGTTATCGACAAGATCGCCGAGGCATCGTGTGCCGGCGTGCGCGTAGACATGATCATCCGCGGCATCTCGTGCCTCAAGCCCGGTGTTCCGGGCAAGACCGAGAACGTGCATGTCCGCTCCATCGTCGGACGCTTTTTGGAGCACGCGCGCGTCTATGCTTTCGGCGTGGACTCGGACATGATTTACCTGAGCTCAGCCGATATGATGACGCGCAACACCGAGCACCGCGTGGAGATCGCCTTCCCCGTGCTCGACCCCACCTGCCGCGCCCTAGTGCACGAGTACATGGGCATGCAGCTGCGGGACAACGTGAAGGCCCGCAGCCTCACGAGCGACGGCACCTGGGTCCCCGTGGAGCGCAAGGAGGGCGAGAAGCCCTTCAACTCGCAGGAGGCCCTGTTGGAGCGTGCCTATCGCAACGCCGAGGCCGCGCCCGAGCCCGTCATTGAGGCGAAACCTGCCCCCGAGCCCGAGCCGCAGCCGGTAGCACCCAAGGTCCAAGAGGTCCAGGCGACCGTCATTGAGCCCGAGCCTGCACCTGCGCCTCAGCCCGAGCCGCAGGCAGCTAAGCCCGCGCCCGAGACGAGTGCCCATCGCAAGAAGCCCGCTGGCACGACCAAGGCCATCGAGCGTCATCGCCCCGGTCGTGTGCGCATGGGTCTGGGCCTAATCGGTCTAGGCCTTAAAACGCTCATTACCGGCAAGACCAAATAGGCGTTTGTAGAAGCGCCCCGCATTTGAGGAAAGCCTCGGATGCGGGGCGCTTTTCCCTGCTACCATGGTGCGGACAACAACGCGAATGACAGGCAGGGATATGAAGCTCACCATAGAATCGATGACGTACGGCGCCGACGGGCTGGCGCACGCCGACAACGGCAAGGCCGTTTTTGTGCAGGGCGCCGTGGCGGGCGACACCGTCGAGGCCGAGATCGTGCAGGACGGCAAGTCGTTTATGCGCGCCCGCACCACCGAGATTCTGGAGCCGAGCCCCGATCGCATCCAGCCTCCCTGCCCCTTCGTGGGCATTTGCGGCGGCTGCTCGTGGGGCAATCTCTCACGCACCGCGCAGCTTGCCGCCAAGGAGCAAAACCTGCGCTCCACGCTCGAGCGCATCGGCAAGTTCAGCCCCGATCAAGTCGATGAGCTGGTGCAGCCTATCCGTCATACCAAGGACGACTGGGGCTACCGCAATAAAATCGAGCTCGAGCCGACCGTTGTCAACGGTCGCGTGCGCCTCGGCATGCACGGCGTAGATCCCAGCAAGATCGTGACCGTCGATTCGTGCCCGTTGTTCGACAAACGCTTCCCCAAGGCACTCAAATCTGTCGTCGGCGCACTCAACTATCTGAGCGGTAGCCACGACTTAGGCCTTGAGCGCGTGGGCATTCGCGCCTCGCGCCGCACCAAGGCGCTCGAGGTCGCACTCTGGACGCCCACGGGCTCTTTCCCACGCTCGCAGGTCTCGCGCGTACTGGCAGACGCCGCTCATCCCACGAGCATCGTGCGCGTGATGAGCAAGGGCGAGAAGAAGGCCCGCCGCGTCTCCAAGGTCGAGATGCTCGCCGGCGAGGGCTCGTGGACCGAGAATATCGCCGAGGGCCAAATGCGCCTTTCGGCCCCGTCGTTCTTCCAGGTCAACACCAAGGGTGCCGAGATTCTGATCGAACTTGTCATGGACGCGCTCGACCCTCAGGAAGACGAACTGGCTGTGGACCTGTACTGCGGCGCCGGCACCTTTACCCTGCCGCTCGCCCGCCGCTGCGATTTTGTCGCCGCCGTTGAGGCCTATGGCCCTGCCGTGCGCGACCTGCGCCGCAACCTCGAGATCAATAAGCTCGATAACGTCGACGTCATTGGCGGTGACGCCGTGCGCGAGTTCCCCGACCAGGATGCCGACGTTTTGGTGGTCGACCCGCCGCGCGCAGGTCTCGCCCCCGAGGCCATCGACCTCATCGCCAGCACGAGCGCCCGCGATGTCGCCTACGTGAGCTGCGACCCGGCCACCCTGGCGCGCGACCTCAAGCGCTTTGTCGAGGAAGGCACCTTCTCCCCCGTCAAGATCACGCCGGTCGACCTGTTCCCGCAAACCTTCCACTGCGAAACCGTCGTCCACCTCAAGCGCAACTAGCGCCCTATCATTGCCCATAAAAATCATTCGGCGATTGAGCGTGGCAAGCGGGCACCTTCGGGGTATAAGACGGCTAATTGTATGCCGCCTTACGAAAGGAATCCTCATGCCCAGCGTTGCCGTTCTCGCCGCCGATGGCTTTGAAACTATTGAATGCTTGACCATGGTCGATGTCATGCGTCGCGGCGGCGTGCGTGCCACGCTCGTCTCTATCATGCCCACGCGTGAAGTCGTCAGCTCGCTGCAGATCCCCGTGACCTGCGATGCGCTCTTTGATGAGATCAACTTTGACGAGTACGACTGCATTGTGCTGCCCGGTGGTCTGCCCGGCGCCACCAATCTGCGCGCCGATCAGCGCGTCTGCGATGTGGTCTGCGAGTTCGCCGCGACCAAGCACGTTGCCGCCATCTGCGCCGCCCCGTTTATCTTGGGCGAGCTCGACCTGCTCGAGGGGCGCCACGCCACGTGCTTCCCCGGCTTTGAGAAGAGCTTCCCCGAGGGAGCCTATACCGGCGAGAAGGTCACGCAGGACGGCAACATCATCACCGCCAGTGGCATGGCCCAGTCGCTCCCCTTTGCGCTTGAGCTGCTTCGCACCCTCGCCGGCGATAAGGCTGTCGAGAAGGTCGCAGAGGGCATCCAGCTATGATTTTGGCTTCGCAATCGCCGCGCCGCATCGAGCTGATGCGCGAGGCGGGCTATGACATCCGCATCATCCCTGCCGATATCGATGAAACGCCGTTTGACGACGAGGCGCCGCTCACGCTTGTCGAGCGATTGGCACGGGCCAAAGCCGCTGCTGTCGCTGCCGAGCATGCCGAGCCCACCGAGCTGACCGTCGCGGCCGACACGATCGTCACCTTCGATGGCAAGATTTTAGGCAAGCCGGCAAACGAGGACGAGGCCTGCACTATGCTCCGTGAGCTTTCGGGCCGCACGCACCAGGTCGCGACCGGCGTCTGCATCGTTAAGGCCGGCGACACTGCCGCCCCGCATGCCGCCGAGAGCCTATCCTTTGTCGATGTGACCGACGTGACGTTCTATGAGCTCACTGACGAGCAGATCGAACACTACGTCGCCTCGAGCGAGCCCATGGATAAGGCCGGCGCCTACGGTATTCAGGGTGTCGGCGGACGCATGCTCGTGCACGATATTTCGGGCGACTTCTACAACGTGGTGGGCCTACCCATCTCACGCGTCGCACGCGCGATTCAAAAACTCTCTTAATTGCATCTGGCGCTGGGTATCCCCCAGCGCCTACAATTTTGCCGTACCGTACGGATCCCGACCGGGCATAAGGCCCGGCGGAAAACCGATAGGAGTAAAACATGGACACACTGCTTGAGGCCATTGACGTTTGCGATGTCGATGGCTTTTGCTTTGGCAACTATACGGACGAGGAGGCCGGCACCGGTTGCACCGTAATCGTGGCAGCAGAAGGCGCCACCGGCGGCGTTGACGTTCGCGGCGGTGCCCCGGCATCGCGCGAGACCGACCTGCTGCGTCCCGAGAACACCGTCGATAAGGTCCACGCTGTCTGCCTCTCGGGTGGATCGGCCTTTGGCCTCGAGGCAGCAAGCGGCGTTGCCCGCGAGCTCGAGAGCCGCGGCATCGGCCTGCCCGTCGGCCCCACGCAGGTGCCCATCGTATGCTCCAGTTGCATCTTCGATCTCGCCTACGGCGACCCCACGGTTCGTCCCGACATCGATGCCGGCATCGCCGCCGTTCGCGAGGCACTCGATAACACCCCCACCACGATTGAGCAGGGCAACGTTGGAGCCGGCACCGGTGCCACGGTAGGCAAGCTCATGGGCCCCGCTACCTGCATGAAGGCCGGCCTTGGCGCTGCCGCCGTGGCGCTCGGCCCCATCAAGGTGGGCGCCGTGGTCTCGGTCAACGCCTGCGGCAACGTTGTCGACCCCTTCACCGGCGAGTGGGTCGCCGGTATGCGCGCCGCAGCCGATAGCGACCAAATCGTCGACATGGAACTCGCAGCCTTTGCCGCCGCCGGATCCATGCAGATGCCGCTCGACCGCACCAACACCACCATCAGCTGCATCGTCACCAACGTGGAACTCACTAAGGCACAAGCCACCAAGGTCTCCCAGATGGCCGCAGACGCCTACGCACACGCCATCCGTCCCACGCACACCACCAACGACGGCGACACCATCTACACCCTCGCCAGCGGCAAACTGGGCGCCCAGGCAAGCGCCGCCGTTCCCCTAGACCTGCTGGGCATGCTCGCCGTAAGGGCTTTGCAAACCGCCATCGTAAACGGAGCCAAAACCGCCAAAACCTCCCACGGCATCCCCGGCGCCGCAAAGTAGTCCACTCGACCGTCGGTCGGAGGCGGGCGGGCGTTACGTTTGCTGCTCTACAGTCCTATGCAAGACGAAGGCCACATTAAGTGGCCTTCTTTGCATGCGGAACTCGCGACAAACGTAACGCCCGCCCGCCTCCGACCGACTACCAACCAGATTCTTATCAGCCCAGGCCCCTGTGTACCGCGCGTCGAAGATCTTCAAATTCACCTATCTGACAATCGATTTATAGCAGAGGCCCCTTGGCCTTTAGTTTGATACAAGTTCCGCACGAGCCGGAAAGCACTTAATGTGCTTTCCGTGCGAGCAGGACTGTTCGCAGTAGCAAACTAAAGGCCAAGGGGCCCAGTCAACCTATCAGCAGCGATTACTCGACAGCTAGTTGAATTTGAAGATCTTTGAGGCAAGACGGTATAGGCCGAGTGTGGTTTTGTCTCCGGCCCGTCCGCGCAGATTGGTGAAGAACCCGACCACGCCGTAGCGGGCACGACGATACATGCGCTCGTCGTAGGCCTTCAAATCATTCCACAGCGTCTTTAGGCGCTCGTCGGCGCAATCTTCCTCGGAAAGCTTGGTGAGCACCGAGCAGATCGCCATCATCATGGTGAAATAGCCCATCATGTACGAACGCAGGCGCGACGACTCAACATCGCTGTACAGGTGATACGACTCCATCATGATACGCGTCACACGGAACTGCTGGTCCAGACGCTTGACCATCGTTGCCTCGTTGACGCTCTGGCCTTCGCGACCGATAAAGTAGCGGTAGAGGTCGATGTCGGCGTAGTACATGGTCTTGCAGCGCGGCAGCGGCACGTAGGCGTAGATGTTGTCCACATAAAACGTGTGCGGCGGCATGGGAAGATTGGACTCGCGCAGCACATCCGTCCGATAGCACAGGCTGTGCATAAGTAGGTTCTGGTCCAGGCGGAAATGACCGATCTGATCCCAAGAAAAGATCTTTTTGCGCGGCAGGGCAAATTTGTAGCCAATAGCGGTATGCGTGCCCTCGTAAACCTTCTCGTACACGTAGTTCGAGATAAACAGGTCAACGCGCTGGTCGCGCTCCTCAAAGCCACGCAGAATCGACAGCATGGTCGAAAGGGCAGCGCCGTCAAGCCAGTCGTCCGAGTCGACAACCTTGTAGTAGGTGCCCTGCGCCTCGCGCAGACCCGAAAGGACGGCAATACCGTGACCGCCATTCTCCTGGTGCACCGCGCGGATGATTCCAGGATAACGGGCCTCCCACTCGTCGGCCTTGGCGGCCGTCTCGTCCTTGGAGCCGTCGTCCACCACGATAATCTCGATATCGGTGGCGTAATTGCTCCCCTCCAAGATGGAGGTGATGCAATGGTCCATGTCCTTGGCGGCGTTATACGAGGGAATACCGAATGTTATGACTTTATGCATGGCAGGCGATAATCTCATCCGAAAGATCGAGGGCGGAATTGGTCACGGCGTCCATATCGTAGTAACGATACTCGGCCAGACGACCCACCGGGTGGAAGTTCGTCAGGTTCTGGACGCGCTCAAGATAGCGCTCATAGAGCTCACGGTTCTCGGGCTCAAGAATGGCGTAGTACGGCGTCTCGCCCGAGCCGGGCGTATAGGCCTTGGAGTACTCCTTCATGATGGTGGTCTTGCCGGGCAGAACCTGACCGGTCATGTTCTTGAACTCGGTGATACGCGTGTAGTCCTCGCTCGTGGTGTAGTTGACGGTGCCCACGGGCTGGAACTGGTCCATATCGAGCGTCTCAAACTTCATATCGAGCGTGCGGTACGGCAACGCACCCAAGTCGAGGTTGAACAGCTCATCGAGCGGACCGGTATAGACAATCTCGCCGCCATAGACCTTGCCGTCGATCTTGACGGTGGTCTCGTCAATCTCGAAGAGGTCGCGGGCGTCCACGTCGCAGAACACATCAATCAGATCGTGGTCGAGCATGTGCTCGAACAGTGCGGTATAGCCCTCCTGCGGCATGCCCTGGAAGGGAGCTTGCGGGAAGTAGCGGTCATCATCGCCCACAAAGACGGGAACGCGGCCGGTGATCGAGGGGTCGATCTGATCGGGCGTCTGGCCCCACTGCTTCATGGTGTAATGCAAAAAGACGTTCTCGTAGACGTAATCGGCGACCTCGGCCAAGTCGGGGTCGTTCTTCTTACGCAGCTCCATAATGGGCACCTTGACATCCTTGCCAAAGGTCTCCACGAGCTTCTGATACAGCTCCTCGCCGCGCTCGTCACCAAAGGCGAGCTTGAGACTCGCATGGTTGAAGGGCACGGGCATAAGGGTACCGTTGATGTTGGCGAGCACCTTGTGCTGATAATCCGTCCACTTGGTAAAGCGCGACAGGAAATTGTGCACGCGCTCGTTAAAGGTGTGATAGATATGCGGACCGTACTCGTGAATCAGGATTCCGGCCTCGTCAGTGCAGTCATAGGCATTGCCCGCAATGTGGCTACGGCGCTCCAAAACGGCAACACGATAGCCGATGGTCTCGGCAAGACGGCGGGCACAAACGGCACCGGCATATCCAGCACCGACGACAATCATGTCGTACGCGCCGGCGTTAAAGCCTTCAGGCAGGCCTGAGGTAATCTGCATCGATACTCCTTGTCAAAAGCCACGGGCTCGTTAGCTGGGCTTTTCTCGAACATTCTTCGAGACATATTTATCAGAGCGATTATAGCGCTAATGCGTCCTATAATGAGCTTGCCACACAAGGAAAGCTCAAGCACCGCGGCGTACATAATTGAAAGGTAAACCCGCTAGCAGCGGGTTTATTCGTGAACAGCCGGGCGCCTGGAGCTTAGTGAAACGCTTGTAAGGAGTAACATGAGCGATTTCCTTAACCGTATGAAGTCTGCCGCCAAGGCCGACCTTAAGACGATCGTCCTGCCCGAGGGCGAGGATCCGCGCACCATCGTCGCGGCCACCAAGATCATCGAGGAGGGCCTGGCAAAGATCGTCATCCTGGGCAACCCTGACGAGATCGACGTTCCCGGCGCCACCGTCATCGACCCGCGCAATGCCGAGAAGCACGAGGAGTACGCGCAGAAGTTTGCCGAGCTCCGCGCCAAGAAGGGCGTCACCATCGAGCAGGCTCGCGCCCAGGTGATGGACGCTACCTACTTTGGCACCATGATGGTCAAGATGGGCGATGCCGACGGCCTGGTCTCCGGCGCCTGCCACTCCACCGCCGACACCCTGCGCCCCGCGCTTCAGATCCTCAAGACCGCCCCGGGCACCAAGCTGGTCTCGGCCTTCTTCGTGATGTGCACCGACACCCCGCAGTTCGGCACCGACGGCACGTTGATCTTCGCCGACTGCGGCCTCAACATCAACCCGTCCTCCGACGAGCTCTCCGAGATCGCCATCGCCTCCGCTCACTCCTGGTCCACCTTCATGGGCAATGTTGAGCCGCATGTGGCCATGCTCTCCTACTCCACCATGGGCTCCGCCGGTGGCGAGGTCGCCAAGAAGGTCCAGGAGGCCGTGAAGTTCTGCAAGGAGAAGGCTCCCGAGCTCGCCATCGACGGCGACCTGCAGCTCGATGCCGCTATCGTCCCCACCGTCGCCCAGCTCAAGGCTCCCGGCTCCTCTGTCGCCGGTAAGGCCAACGTGCTCGTGTTCCCCGACCTCGAGGCCGGCAACATCGGCTACAAGCTGGTCCAGCGCTTCGCCGGCGCCGACGCTTACGGCCCCATCCTGCAGGGCATCGCCAAGCCGGTCAACGACCTGTCGCGCGGCTGCTCTGCCGACGACATCGTGGGTGTCGTAGCCATCACCGCCGTCCAGGCTCAGATGGCTGAGTAGCGGACGCACTCGCCCGAAGGCCGTACGGGCTAACCCCTGAAAACGTCCTCGACCAATGAAACGCCCCCGTTCTGCTCCTTCGGAGCTACGAACGGGGGCGTTTCTGGTCTGCGGAATGTTTTCAGGGGTTAGCCCGTACGGCCTTCTACTGCTACGAAGCATTCAGAGCATCTGGAGTGGACGGCGGCTTGGCTACGAGCTGGGGCTGAGGATCTGAATGGATGGGTGTCGTTGCTGGGAGCGCAGGCGTTACTGGTGATGATCACTTTGGGACTGGAATTTCCGCCTGCTAGCAAAAAGGCCTCCTGAGCTGCTGCTCAGGAGGCCTTTCGTTCAATCGCAAGCGAACGCACTAGTTATTCGCGGTCAGACGCTCGACGTCGTGGGCGATCATGTATTCCTCGTCGGTGGGGATGACCATGACCGTGACGGAAGAGCCGGCGGGGCTGATGACCTGCGGGCCGTTACCCACGGCCTCGCGGTTCTTGTTGTTGTCGATGCGCACGCCCAGCCACTCAAAGCAGTCGCAGAAGGCCTTGCGGATCGACCAGTCGTTCTCGCCGATACCGGCGGTAAAGGTGATGGTGTCCACGCCCGCCATAGAAGCGATCATGGAGCCAGCCTGCTGCATGGCCTTGTAAGCGAACATATCAAAGGCGAGCAGGCAGCGCTCGTCGCCCTCGGAGGCGCGCGTGCGGATGTCGCGGGCGTCGTTGGAGATACCCGAAATGGCAAGCAGGCCGGACTGCTTGTTCATCATGTCGTCGACTTCCTGGTAGCTGTAGCCGCCCTCGCGCTGCAGGTAGCACACGGTAGCCGGGTCAATGGAGCCGCAACGGGTGCCCATCATCAGACCGTCAAGCGGCGTGAGGCCCATCGTGGTGTCGCGGCACACGCCGTCCTCAATGGCGGCAAGCGAAGCACCGTTACCCAAATGGCACGAAAGCAGACGGTGGCAGCGCGAACCCAGGATCTCCTTGGCCATCATCCACTCATAGCGGTGGCTCGTGCCGTGGGCGCCGTACTTGCGCACGTGGTACTTGTCGCACACGTCCTTGGGCAGCGCGTAGG
>ERZ1032651.423-NODE-423-length-12783-cov-12.671512_pt1 | contig 12783 bp, 4 predicted proteins | sample MGYA00518732_ERZ1032651 | MGnify/ENA primary metagenome ERZ1032651 (study PRJEB33719, sample SAMN04261399) | wastewater metagenome | biome: periurban shantytown; feature: human; material: feces | host: Homo sapiens | place: Peru: Lima | collected 2013-01-03 ...
GCTCCAGGAATACCGACTCCAGAGAGGCATCCCCCTTCACTTCCTCCATAGTGCCGGAGCGGATGAGCTTGCCTCCTTTGATAATGGCCACCTTGTCACACAGCTTTTCGGCCACCTCCAGCACATGGGTGGAGAAGAAGATGGCACCGCCCGCACTGCACAGCTCCCGCATCATCCCCTTGAGGATGTGGGCTGCCTTGGGGTCCAGGCCCACGAAGGGCTCATCCATGATGATGAGCTTGGGCTCGTGGAGCCAAGCGGAGATAATGGCCAGCTTCTGCTTCATGCCGTGGGAGTAGGCGGCAATGGGTTGGGCCAGGTCCGCCGTCAGTTCAAATAGATCGGCATACTTGCGGATGCGCTCTTGACGGGCCTGGGCGCTCACGCCGAAGATGTCGGCGATGAAGTTCAGGTACTTGATGCCCGTCATGTATTCATACAGGTCCGGGTTATCGGGGATGTAGGCAATCATCTTTTTACATTCCAGGGGCTGGGTGCGCACGGACTTGCCGTCCACCAGAATCTCCCCGCCGTCAAACTGCAAAATTCCCGCCACGGATTTAAGGGTGGTGGTCTTGCCGGCGCCGTTGTGGCCGATAAAGCCATAGATTTCCCCCGCATGAATGTGCAGGCTCAGGTCATCCACCGCCTTTTTCTCCCCATAGGTCTTTGTCAGATGTTCGATTTTCAGCATTCTGATTTCCTCCGTGTTCTTTTCTTAAAACTCCATGACCAGGCCCACCTGCAGCGGGTGCAGCTTCTCACCCAGCTCCCGGTGCAGCAGCTGATAGGCCTGCTCCCCGGTGCAGTGCCCGGTACACACATAGGCGATGCCGGTTTGCTGAATTTCCTTTGCCAACGCCAGCACCTCCGGCTTGGATTTGTTATATAGATGAAAGCCGCCGATGATGGCATATACCGTCTTGCCCGGGAACATCTCCGCCACCTCTCGGATGATGTCGGCCGCCCCGCCGTGGGAGCAGCTGTTGAAGATCACAAGCCCCTTCTCCGTGTCCAGCACCAGGCTCTGCTCGTGGGAAAAGTCGTCCGGGACCCACCGGCCATTCGTCCGGCGGTACATATTCTCCCGCCGACCTACCCGGGCCAAGCCCGCCGTCTTGTGCGGAGCCAGATATACCCCCGGCAGGATCTCCGTGGGCTCCTTCCCGGCATACACGATCCGATCCCGAAAGTCCTGCAGCACGGTCTTCGGCACACCGATGTACCGCCGCAAAAACAGCTTCTTGTAGTAGCAATCCGCCCCGCAGGTGTGCCCCACATAGAACTCTGCCCTGCTGTTGCAGCGGAAGAATGCCTCCATACCATTTGCGTGATCGTAATGCGCGTGGGATAGCACCGCCGCGTCCACTGCCGTCAGATCAAGGCCCAGCTTCTCTGCGTTTTGCACGAACAGATCAGATGCTCCTGTGTCCAGCAGGATGTGTTTTTCACCATACTCAATATAAATGCACAGGCCCCATTCTCCCGAAAGGATTCCGTTTCCACGGTTGTCCACGACTACTGTAGCTTTCATACGCTCACCTCTTATAATTCATGGATATATAGCATACAATATACATTATAAACGCTGCCCGCCCGGCCTGTCAATAAGGCGCCGCGCCGCTGGCGCCGGCAGCTGAATTGCACTGTTTAATAAAAATAGCAGATGAATGTTTCACCCTTCTGCGGTATACTGGCTTTAATTTAGATATTGAGTTTCGCCTGAATTATAAGAAGGACGAGTAAGCACTGCTTACTCGTCCTTCTTTAGTCGCTATTTTGCGATGCACCCCTGTCTGCCGTTATAGGAAGGGGACAGAGAAAGGAATCAGAACAGCTCCTTCCTCCGGGCAACGAATACGCCGCCGGTCAAGGCCAGAACGGCCAGGCCCACATACAGCACCACGCCGGTATCGCCGGTGGCGGGCGCCTTGTAGCCCAGGTTGGTCATCAGAGAGGTGATCTCCGCATCCGTCAGGCCGATGGCCTTCATATAGTCCTTGGCGCCCTTCTGCAGGTCGGCCTTGGACAGATCCTCCACACCGAAGGCGGTCTGAAGGGTCTTGATGATGTTGCTCTCGGCGATGGCGGCATACTTATCGGTGCCCGGCTCCACGCCGTAGTAGTTATAATAGGTGGTCATATAGTCCTCCACCACCTCATTGAAGGTGGCGCCCATGAGGCACTCCAGCAGGGCGTTGACGAAGCCGGCGCGGTCCTTGCCCTCGGTGCAGTGGACATAGTATACGCCCTTGTTAGCGGCAAAGAAGCGCAGACCATCCGCCAGGCCGGCCTGGAACTCGGGAGCGGTGAAGTCCACACCCAGATTCAGGTAAATGACCTTCTGGCCGGCATAATAGGTGTCGGCAAAGCCCTCATATGCCTTGGCATCCGCCTCGCTGTCCGCCAGGTTCATGATGACGGTGACGCCGGCCTTCTTCAGTGCGGCATCGGCATAGCCGTTGCGGCCCAGCTCGGGATTGATGGGGGAGGAGCCGCGGTAGAGCAGATTCTTGCCCATGCCGGTGGTGGCCACATTGCGGAAGTTGGCAAACTCCTCATCCGTCAGGTCGGGATAGTCCGCCCGGTCGTTGGTGCGCTGCAGCTCGTGGAGGATATACTCCGCCCGGTAGCCGTCCTTCTCTGCCATGGTGAAGGTGACCTCCACGGGGTAGGTCACGCCCTCCCAGGCGGTCCAGTACCAGTTCTTATCCTCGTCCGTATGCTTTACGGCCAGCTCATAGGTCTCGGCAAAGTTGCCCATGTTGATGGCCATGCTCACATAGCCCGTGGGATTGCCATCCTCGCCCTTTTCCACGATGATGGCAGGCTTGCCGGAATCCACATAGGAATAGGTGGGGATCACGGGCAGGGTCAGGGTCTTGCCCAGGAACTCCACGGTGACCAGGTCACCCCAGTTAAAGCCCATGTCGCCCATGAACTTTTCGGCCTTGCAGTCGGTATACACATTGCCGTACTTTGTCATCCAAATGTTGGCGTCCAGGCCGCCGATGGTGATCTTGCCGTCGCCCTCATCAGGGGGCAGGATGACGGTCATGCGGCCATCGGGTTCGGCATACTCCTGCCCCACAACGCCGCCCAAGACGGTGGTGATATACTCCATCACGATCTCGTCCAGGGGCAGGCCGGTGTCGAACTGGCCGGAGGCAGCCGCAAAGGCGTAATAGGTGTCGCCGCCGGCTGCAGTGAAGTTATTGGTGATTACGGCGTAGGTTTGATCGGGATCAAAGGGCTGGCCGTTGATGCTTTCGATAGTGACGCGGTTGATGCTCTTGGGGCCGTAGTAGGTGGAGCCGGGATAGGTGTCATCCGCCTTGTCATAGGGCTTGGTGCAGTCCACGGTGAGCTTCATGCCCGCCGTCTGGGGGAAGCCACCCAGAGAGATGGGCGTGCAGAAGGTGGATGCCTCCAGCGCCTCCAGCAGCTCGCTGCCCTTGACGTGTACCACGGCCAGGGTGTTGCCGAAGGGCAGAACGGTGGTCACGTCCGCCTTGGAAATATCCCCTGCGTGGATCCACGCGCGGATGCCGCCGCCGTTGGTGATGGCCACGGCATTGGTCATGTCAACGCCGGGGGCCTTGGTCTTGATGGCCCACATCATGGCATCGGTGATAAGGTTGCCCAGATTGGTCTCCTGAGTGCGGTTGCCCGGCTCCTTGTCGCCGTTGAGCTCTACCTCAGACTTGGCAAACACCGCACTGTATTCCGCGTCAATGGGCTCCATAATGGCCTTGGCGGCTGCGGTCACCTTGGCATCCTCGTACTCATACTGGCCCAGGTCCAGCATCTCCAGACCCTCGGGCAGCTTGGTCTTGTTGTCAATGATCAGGACACCCACATAGGCCAGCTTGGTGCCGGTGGACTGGATGGGCAGTTCATAATGGGGGTTGTCGATATAAGTGGGGTTGCCGTCCTTATCCACGCCGGTTTGGAGCTTCGCTGCGCCGGGCAGCATCACGGAATGGGAGTGGCCGTCAATGACGAAGTCGATACCGGGGACGTTTTTCAGCAGGTCATAGGAGGTATTGGGCTCAGAGCTGCTGTCCACACCCAGGTGGGCCAGGCAGATCACCGCATCCGCGCCCCGGGCCTTCAGATCATCCACCTGAGCCTGGGCGGCAGCGTACATATCCTCCGCACCCAGGAAGGTCAGGCCCTGGATCAGGGCGGGGTTGGCCTTGGTCTGCGCCTCGGGGGTCTCTAAGCCGAAGAAGCCGATCTTCATGCCGCCCTTTTCGATGATGGTGTTTGCGCCAAAAATGGACTTGCCATCCTTGCCGACGTTGGCGCACAGCACCTGGAAGTTTGCTTTGGCCATGTTCAGCATTAGCTGCTCGTAGCCGTAGTCAAACTCGTGGTTGCCGATGGTGGCCAGATCGTAGCCGGCGGCATTCATCATGGTTACGGCGTCGGCGCCCTTGTTGACGCTGACATAGATGGTGCCCTGGCTGTAGTCACCGGCATCCACCAGGATGACGTCGGCGCCCCGAGCCTTAAGCTCGGCCTTCAGCGCGGCCACCTTGGCGTACCTGGCGATTTCGCCGTGCACATCATTGGTGTGCAGGATGACGGTTTTGCCGGCTAGATCCTGCTTCACCGGGTCTGCCCAGGCCGTGGTTACCATCAGAGACAGCGCCATGACTACAGACAGAAGCAGTGCTAAAACTTTCCGCATGGTTCTTTTCCTCCTTTAAAATTTAGAAACGTATATACGTTCCTCTGTACCCCTTATCATACAGGATTTTTCAAAAAAAGGGAATCCTTTTAAAAAAATGCTACGCCAAAAAAACAAGGAAGAAATTGTGCAATATATACAAGAAACAAGAAAAAATAAACGGGAAAATTCGGCAACTTTTGATCGGCGGGTTCATACTCCCAGGGAAAAATCGCACCGCTCCGCCAGAGAACAGGCTCGGAAATACTGCTCCTCCAGGGGGATCCAGCGATTTATAAACTGCCGGAGCTTTTCCGGGCCGCTGCGCGCCTCTATGCGGCGCAGCTGCTCCCGGGGATCCACTGTGAGGAAGATGCGCAGGTGATAGTAGGGCCACAGGGCCTGGTGGCAGGCATAGGAGCCCTCCACAATAGTCAGCCGGGCCGGCGGGACAGAAACGGCCGGCCCCAGGATCTCACGGGCACAGAGATAGGGCCGGTAAACCACGGCCTCGCCACGGGCGGCGGGCAGCAGCACCTCCTGTAGGAAGCGCTCGTGATCCACATTTTCCCCGGGGGCCTGCAGCCGCTCCGGCGTGCGCTGATAGGGCTGGAGGAAGAAGTCGTCCATGTGGAACACCCGACAGGGCAGCTCCGCCTGTAATCGGGCGGCCAGGGTGGTTTTTCCTGCACCGCAGCGGCCGTCAATGGCTACAAGCACCCGTTCCTGCCGGTCCAGCAGCGACCGGATGGCGTCCAGCACCGGGTCAAGAACGGGGGAGAGGCGGTTAGATGTGGGGGGCTGAGGAAAGTGGGGTTTCGTCATGGTCAAGTCCTCCGGAAGTGGAATGGTATGGGAATGGGGCCTGCGTATTCAGTATACCCTGGCCCGGCGGTACCGTCAACCGGGGGATGCCCCCCTGTCATTCCGAGGAGCGAAGCGACGTGGGAATCCGTGGTGTTTATGCTGCCAATCTCCGCGAAATGTGTAACGCATGCGCGTTAGAAGCGGATTGCCACACCAGTCTGCGGATTGGCTCGCAATGACAGGACTTTCTGACAACAGGAGAGGAGAGGCTCCGTAGAGCCTCTCCTCTGTGGGGGTTTCTTTTGCCGGGGATATGCCGATCAGACGCGGCGCTTCTTGGAACGAATCAATGCAGCGCCGGCCAGAGCCGTAATGCTCATGACAGATACCCAAAGCACCATGGCGCTATTGTCGCCGGTGGCGGGCTTATCGGGCGTGTCGGGCGTAGGCTTATCGGGATTATCCGGCGTGGGGTTATCGGGATTATCCGGCGTGGGGTTATCGGGATCGCCGGGATTCACGGGCGTGAGGACCGTCTGGCAGACATCACACTTGCCGTCATTGTCGGCGTCCACATGGCCGGTGGCGGGGATAGCCCGGGTCTCGGTCTCGCCGCAGGCGGAGCAGGTGCGTGTCTCCACGCCGTCTGCGGTGCAGGTGGCGGGAGTGGTGACGGTCCACTCGCCGAAGGAATGTCCGGTGGCGGGGATAGCCCGGGTCTCGGTTTCGCCGCAGGCGCAGGAGCGGGTCTCCACGCCGTCCTTGGTGCAGGTGGCAGGCGTGGTGACCGTCCACTCGCCGAAGGAATGGCCGGTGGCGGGGATCGTCTGGGTCTCAGTCTCGCCGCAGGCGCAGGTGCGGGTCTTTACGCCGTCCTTGGTGCAGGTGGCAGGAGTGGTTTCCTCCCAGTCGCCAAAGACGTGGGTGTGGTCGGTGCAGACGATGTCCGCCCGGTTCCGGGTGCGGATGCGGGGCGCCATGGGGGTGCCGTCCTCCAGGACGAAGGTGTTGTCATAGGAGGCAAGGCCGGTGGCCTCAATTTCGCAGCCCACGGCGGCGTTTACAACATCCTGGGAGGTGGTGATATAGCCGTCGATGAACACCCGGGCCACATTGCCCTGGGCGTCGCGGACCAGAATGGTCTGGATCAGGCCGTTGGCCATCTCAATGCCGGTGACATAGCCCTTGAGGGTGATGAGCTGGCCCAGGACGGAGCCGTCATTCACCTGGGCGGCGGTGACCACCTTGGGCTCTACGGGGGTATCTGTGCCCAGCTTCCGGATCTTGGTCACAGCCAGCTGGCGCTCGCCCTGGTAGGAGCTGGTGGAGCCGCTGATGCGGAGCTTATCGCCGATCTGATAGTCGCCGGCCACGGGGAAGCAGTTGATGCCGCCGGTCTCGTCCTGGATATAGATGCAATCAAAGAAGGCGGTATTCTTATCATAGCCGGAGGCGTTGGAGGTGACGATGCCCTCAACGGTGTACTTGATGCCCTCATCGGGGTCTGCGTGGACTTCAGCGATGGTGCTGATCTTGGGGGGATTGAGATAGTTGATCAGGTTTTCGCAGATCCTGTAGTTGGAGTAGTTCTTCTCCAGGGTGTTGTCCAGGTCGGATTGTACCTCGAAATTAGAGAGGAAGGCCGCGCCGGAGACGATGACCATGCCCTTGCCCTCCAGCTGCTCGGTGGCCATGATTAGCAGGCGGGGATCGTTCTCGGCGTAGGTGTACTTGGGAGCATTTGCGCCGCCGGCGCCCTTGCCGTCCTTATCCACATCAATGGAGTAAGTGGTGGCGTGGCCGTAGACCACGGGGGAGACGGTGGCGGGCAGGGTGGAGGTGGGGTTGCCACTGGCATCCACGGCATAGATGGAGGCGCCGCCGTAGTGGCTGAAGCGCTCGGTGTACATCTTGTCGTAGGGATGGTCGTTGTCCACGATCACGCCGTCCGTGAGGAAGTTATCCATGTTGTAGTCGCTGAAGTAGAGTCTCCACTTATCCACGCCGTCGGCGGCGCTGCGGGTGTCGTCATAGGTGGCGTCGTCGTTAATGCGGAGACTGGAGCCCAGGGCCTCCAGGACATCGTTCTGGGTCTCGGCCATGTGCTTGATGGCGGGATTGCCCTGAATGACAGGGAAGTTCTCGTAGTTGTCGCTCCAGCCGGCCAGGATGACCGTTCCCCCGGCGGCGTTAAAGGCCGTCAGGGCTGCGAGCTCCTCCTGGCTGTAGGTCTTGGGATTGGTCTGGGCCTCAGCCAGGCGGCGGCTGGGGGCGGTGAGGACGATGGCCTTATACTTGGGGTTGGAGCAGGCGGCGATGAGGTCCGCGCTGGTGTTCAGCTGGACGGTGCGCACGCTGTACTCCGCGGCCAGATTGCCGAAGTTGCCCATGCTGTCCTTATAGTTGCCGGACACATACTCATTATAATGAGAGGCATCGATGCCGATGTAGACCAGCTTGCTGGCATCCAGCACATCCAGGCTGATGGTCTTGGTGAAGGTGTAGTCCTTGTTGTTCTGATTTACCACGGCGGTGACCAGGACGGTGGCAACACGGGCCTGGTCGGGGGTCCACTTAAAGGGAATGTCCAGGGTGCTGCCGGCGGCGATGGTGTAGCCGGCTGTGTCGGTGCCGATGACCTTGCCGTTGATGCTGTAGACCAGGGAGGTGACGGTGGCGTCGGCATTCTCGCTGTTAAAGAGAGTGGTGGTCAGGGTCAGCTCCTCGTCGGTGACGGGGGTGGCGGTGCCGCAGACCAGGTTGGAGATGCCCAGCTTCAGGCTCTCGCCCACCCACACGGGGGAGGTGACAGCCAGGTCGCCGTCCTTCTGGGTGACGCGGATGAAGTAGTAGCTGTACTCTGGGGCCAGGGTGACGGAGAGCTTGCCGCTCTTCAGCTGGGCGGCATCGTCCCAAACATGGGCCACCTTGCCGGAGTTGACCACCACCTCCACCTTGGCGATGGAATCCGTGCGGTCGGGATCGTAAACGCTGACCTCGATGTCCAGCTTGCCGGGTACTGTCTCAATGCTGGAGCCCATCATGAGGCCGTTGACGGTGTAGCCCAGTTCCAGGTTCTTATCCTCGGTGGCGTACATGCGCAGAGCGCGGATGGCGTCGTAGATGCCCTCCTCGGTAAAGTTATCGGTGAGGATGACGTCGCGGGCATCGTTGGCATTGCCCCACTTGCCCTGATGGTTATCCTGGTTGTTGGTGGGGGCCAGGTGCCAGCCCTTATCCAGCGCCATGATGTACTGCTCATAGCTGGGATAGTAGCCGCCGGCGCCGATCTGACCCTCGCCGTTACCCACCTCCACCATGTACATGCGGCTGTCGATGACGGGATCCCAGTAGTTGAAATCCTTGAAGTTGCCGAAGGTGGTGCCGGGGTGGTTGAACTGGCTGATGGAATTCTTGCCCTCCTCCTGGCGCAGCAGGGCGTAATAGGCCTTCATGCCCGCGTCGTCGGTCTTGTTGTTCAGGGTGCTGTTGTTGCGGGAGACGATGCCGGGGGTATTGAAGGTGTTGATATGGCCGGGGCCGCCGGACCAGGTCATCTCGAAGCCGCCGATGGCCACCATGTCGCCGGCGTTGTCCTCGTTGAACTGGGCGATGGTGTCCTTGTAGGTCTTCCAGCTGTGGCTGGCATCGGAATCCTTGACCAGGGTGGTGTCATAGAGGGCGGCCTCCACATTGGGGGCATTCTTGGAATCAAAATAGTTGGAGTGGTCGGTGAAGGCCACGAACTGGACGTTGGCGCTGTCGGGTAGGCTTCTGATATAGCTCAGGGCGCTGTCCAGCGTGCCGGAGCCGTCGGAATACTGGGTATGGCTATGGAGCTGCCCGAAGTAGGGCTGATAGGTGGTCTTGCCCACGGTGAAGAACCAGCTGAACTCGGCAGACTTGCCGTCGGCGCGGGTGGCGGTGACCTTAACGTCGACGCGGCCATCGGTCATGTCAGCGGCGGGGGTGTAGGTGACACGGCCGCTTTCATAGGTGGGTGCCACGGCCTTGCCGCCCACGGACATGGTGACGGTGGGGTTCTGACCGGCATTGGCCAGAGCCACGGAAATGGCGGGACGCTTATTCTTGCCGGTCTGGCTGCCCCGGGCGGGGGTGGGATCGGAGAAGACGGGCTCGTCCTTGACGGTGATCTCAGCGGCGGCGGAGATGGGAATGTACTTATTGTCCGTGCCACTGATGTTCACGGTGAGCTTATCGCCCGTGACGGAGGCGGCGGGGATGGTGACGGTGTAGGTGCCATCCTCGCCCTTGGTGACGGTGAGCGCGGCGCCATTGAGCTTGGCGGTCATGTCACCCCGCACGCCGAAGGGGGCGTCCACGGTGAAGGTGAAGGAATAGTCCGTGCCCACATAGGCATAGGGCAGGTCGCCCAGGACCACGGCGGGGTTATTCACGATGCCGTCCGAGATCGTGCCCGGGCCCACGGGGTAGAAGGAGAAGGAGTAGATGGTGTAGTCGGTGACATTATACATGGAATAGACCTTGAAGCTGTCACTGTAATACTCCAGCCACTGGCTGTGTTTGCCGTTGAATTTGGCGGTGCGGTGCTCCATCTCGTAGCCGCCCACGCCGCCGGAGCAGGTGCGCACCAGCCAATCGGCATCGTCGCTGGCGGTCTGGGTATAGAAAGCGTTGTTGCCGGTGCCGTTTGCGCAGAGGTAGCCGTAGGTCTTGTTGTAGAAGCGGTAGTAGTCGCCGTTTTTCTGCACCTCGAACACCACGGCGCCGTTGGCACAGGTAGCCTTGCCATCCTGAATGGTGGCGGCGGCCTTGTTGATGGCGGGGCTGGTTGCATTATCGTTCTGCGCAGCCAGGACAGCCTGGGCATTCTGATTGTAGATGACCACCTGGTCGCCCACGGTGGGGAGACCGCCGGGGGTGGGAGGCGTCGCACTGGAAACATAATCGGCGCTGCTGCCGTTGCGGAGCTGATAGGTGGTCTTATATGCCGAGCAGCAGCCGTACACGGCGGTGATGTCCGCCTCGGTCACGCCGGAGGCCAAAGGCACCCCCTTAAAGAGGTTGGTGCTGCCGGTTACATCGGTGATGGTGGTGTTGCCGGTGGCGTTATAGGTACCCAGGGTTACATCCTTGATATAAACGTACTCGCTGAGGTAGTTCTTGCCCATTTGAGAAACTGTGATCTCCTGGGCAGGGATGGCCTCCACGCCGGTCTTTATGACCTCCATGGAGGGGAAAGACATCTGGGGTACGCCGTTATACGGAGCCACGGTGCCGGTGATCTTCACCACATCGCCCACTTTATACTTGGCGTAATTGGTGTAGTCATAGACCTGGAAGCCGTAGATCTCGCCGTCAATAACATCCTCCAAAATGATGGAGTTGATGCTGGCTTTATTGTTATAGGCGTTACCGTAGTGATACACTACCTGGCCGACCACCGAGACATTAGAGGTGGAGGAGGTAATGGCTCCGGCCTCCTTTACGGTGATGGCACCGGCGGGGATCATATCATCGGAGATGGGATCAACGATGGTTCCGGCGGCACGGATCTCATCGGCCAGGGTGTTGCGCAGCTGGAGCGTACCATTGAAGGTACTCACGGCGGCGGTGACATCCACCATGTCTCCCACGGCGAAGGCCCACTTGCCGTCCTTCTTCTCCATGACGGCCTTGTAGAGCTGGATGGTCTTGCCGTCGGCGTCCTTCAGGGTGACATTGGGGCTGGTATATTTGCCGTTGTTGTCGTCGATCTTGGTGATCTCCAGACCCTTCAGCTTCACATAGCTGCACACATCCTTGTCCGTAAGAGCGCCGATGGTGGTGGCCTTAGCGGTCAGGGTCAGTCCGGAGGACTTTTTGAAGGTGCCGCTGCCCAGCTGGGGCAGCTTGTTGTATTCGGCGCGCTTACCGGTGCCGTAAATGGTGTCGCCCAAGGCGATCTCACTGGTCTTGGAGCCAAGACGCAGGCAGATGCCGCCGGTGGCGTCCTGCAGGTAGATGTTCTGCCCGTCCACCAGGGTCACAACGCCCTGAACGGTGAAGTCCTTGCCGTTTTCACCGGCCAGTGCCTCGCTGATGGGCACGAAGGTGGGCTCGGGGTCGGGGGTCTCGGAGCCGGATTCTACCACCAGGTAGATTTGCTGCTCAAAGGCGTCACCGGTGCCGGTGTAGGCACTCCAGTTGCCCTTCGCCGCATACCACTGGAGACGGTATTTGTCGGTGCGGCCGGTGTTGTCAATGTAGAAGGTGGCGTCCTTGCCGTCCACTGCCGTGATCTTCCAGTTCTGGTTGATCTCGTCCAGAGGCGTGCTGGTGTAGTTTGCGCCCATGGCCAGTTTCTTGCCATCGGCGGTGGCGAAGGTGTAGGTGCCGTCGTCGTTAATGCCGAGAGTCCACTTATCGGCGTCGGTAAAGCCCTCGAGCTTGCCGTCGGCCAGGGTCACATCGCTGCCCTTGTTATAGTGGTCGTTGTACTCCGTGGACAGAGTTTTCCCATTGGCGGGGTTGAATACGACCACCTTGTCGCCATCCCGCAGGGTGGTCAGGTCTGTGACGATGCCGCTCTGACGGGCGGGGGCAGCATCTAGCTTATAGAGAGTGAAATTGCTGGGATAGCCGTTGGGTTTAGCGGAAACAGTGCTGTTTTTATATGCCTTGTACTGATTGCTGGAGCCGGCATTTCCTGCCAACTTTACGGTGTCGGAGCCTTGCCCCGAGAAGGTAAAGGCGCCATTAGCAAAAGCAACAGACCACTTGTAGCTGCCGCTCGTAATGCCATTGTTGTTGCCGCCCGAAGGGGCGATGGATACGCTGTTGGCATCGGTGAGGACAACGCCATCTGCACTCACGGTGATGGTCCATATGCCCTCGGATGCTGTGGCTGTGGCACCGTTGACCGTGACGGCCGCTGTGGTGACCCACTTGCCGCTGAGTTCCTTGGGCGAGAAGCCCTTTTCGTCCACCAGCACATATTGGCCGGTGACCAACTCTTCGGCGGACGTGACCTTTTTGAAGGTCTGTGGCGCCGGGTCTGCCGCGAACACCGCTGTGGGCAGCAGCGACAGCAGCATGACCAGCGCCAGCAGGACAGACAGAAGCCGCCTGCTATGTCCTCTCTTCTTCAAAATCTGATCCCTCCTGTTCATTTTACACGGTAGCTTGCCCCTGGGCCCGGGTAGGCGGGTCCGTTCTTTCATCATAAAGCCACTATGAAAAATCCGAAACCGCGCCTCTGTTAAACCTGGGTGAAATCTGCAGAGACAGAAAAAGCCGCCTGCCCCAACTGCGTGGGGAGACGACCCTGCACAACCGCT
>ERZ1032651.431-NODE-431-length-12637-cov-44.297409_pt1 | contig 12637 bp, 10 predicted proteins | sample MGYA00518732_ERZ1032651 | MGnify/ENA primary metagenome ERZ1032651 (study PRJEB33719, sample SAMN04261399) | wastewater metagenome | biome: periurban shantytown; feature: human; material: feces | host: Homo sapiens | place: Peru: Lima | collected 2013-01-03 ...
GGCAGTTCTCCGTGAATTTATTGACCGCATCGAAGTGTCCCACGCAGACAAGAAATCCAAGACAAGGGAGATCACCATTGTCTATAACTTCATCGGTGCATTTGACTTTACACGGGCTATCGAAGAAGCCCGCAATACAACTGAAAAACAGCAAAAGACGGCATAGCCGTCAAGCTAAACCGTCTTTTGCTTCAATGTTTTCTTAAGTCACCGCCCTGTACCCGGCGGGCGCTTTGGCCATGGAAAGGGAGATGGAAAATAGGGAAATGGCAAAACAGAATGTCAGTCCGTGCTGCGGCGTTTCTGATGCTGTCTGCGGCGGAGCCTGCACACGAGCAGGCCGCCGGCCGCGACGGCAGCGCCGGTCAAAAAGGCGGATTTCCGGTCTTTCAGACACGGACAGGTCTGAAGGCGTTCTTTGATGGTGTTCTTCATAGAATGTATCCTCCTTTGCAGCGTTCGGATTTCCGGCTCAGCAGGAACCGTGGTCCTCGGCCCACAGCCTGTCCGCCTCGGGCGTCCAGCATTCGGCGTAGGCTCTGCACTTTTCGCAAAGATGCTCGGCGCTCTCCGGAGCTTCGAGGTCGGTAGAATGTGCGCCGCTCTCGGCGACCATCTTCGGCAGCAGCTCCGGGTTTTCCAGCATCGGGCAGGGGCGCAGATGGTTGTCATGAAAGGGCTGACCCTCGCGGTAGAGCTTGAACAGCGGCTGCTGGAGGCACTCGAGGAAGCTCTTTTCGCGGATGTTCGCGCCGGAATAGTGGATAAAGACGCACGGCTCGACGTCGCCCGCGGCGTTGATGTGGCAGTAAATTCTGCCGCCCGCCACGCAGCCGCCGGCAAATTCGCCGTCGTTCTGGAAGTCGATGCAGTACAGCTCCTTGCCGCCGGTCAGCCCGCGGATCTCGCGCACGCGGTCTTTCATGTAGGCTCTCTGCTCCGGCGTCGGCAGCAGCTCGGTCGAGGCGCTCACGCCCACGGGCATGTAGTGGAAATACCACGCAAAGACGCAGCCCTTGGAGATCAGCAGATCAAGGAATTCGTCACTGGTGACCACCTTATAGTTCTGGCTGGTGTAGCAGATGGACACGCCGAAGGGGATGCGGTAGCGGCGCATGAGATCCATGGCGTCCAGCGCCTTCTGGAAGTGGCCGTCGCCGCGGCGGCCGTCGTTGGCCTCCTCGAAGCCCTCGATGCTGATGGAGACGAAGAAGTTGCCCACGCGCAGCATCTCCTTGCAGAACTCGTCGTCGATGAGCGTGCCGTTCGTAAAGGCGTGGAAGGCCATGTCGCGGTGCTTTTCGCACAGGCGGATGATGTCCTTTTTCCGCAGCAGCGGCTCGCCGCCGGTAAAGAGGCACGCATGGGTGCCAAGTTCTTTGGCCTCGGTCAGGACTCTGTCCATCTCCTCAAAGCTGAGGCTCTGCTTGTGGCCGTATTCCGCCGCCCAGCAGCCGGTGCAGTGCATGTTGCAGGCGGAGGTCGGGTCCATCAGGATGAGCCACGGCACGTTGATGCCGTATTTTCTCGCGTTTTCCTGCGCCGTCTGGTAGCCGCGGAAGCCGCCCTCATAGGCCACGTTCGTCAGGAAGGTCTTGAGGATGTAGGGGTCGTTTTCGCGGATGATGCGCTGGGTGTAGCGCGCCCATTTTCCGTCGGGGTTCTCTGCGACCATGCGCAGCGTCTCATAGGACTTGTCGCTCCACGTGCCCTTGTGGATCTTCTGGATCATGTCGATGAGCTGCTCGGCAAGGTCGCCCACGTCCTGCGTCTGGCCCTTTTTCAGCATCGACTCGAGAATCGTCTCAAACGCCTTGCGCTCGGCTGCATGGGAGATTTTCTCGGTAATACTCATGGTTCACTCGTCCTTTCCGGTGCAAGACCGTGTTCTTTTTGGATATGTTGTTTTCGGTAGAAATAAAACGCGGTGCAGGAGGCCAGCGTGGCGGCAAGGCCGATGCCCGCTGCCATGAGAAATTGCGGGGAGCGCACGTCAGAGATGCTCATGCCCATGATGGGAAACAGCACGCACGTCGGCAGGAAGCCGAGCAGACACGCGGGGAGATATTCCCGATAGCGCACGCCGATTGCGCCCATATAGGCGCTGACCACGTCCGCGGGCAGAATGCCCAGAAGCCGGACGATCAGCACGAAGAAGAAATTGCTGTCCTTGTGAAGCGCGTGGAGCATCGCGGCTCTGGGCCAGCGCCGCAGAATGTACTGCACCGCCTGCGTGCCGAGGCTTTTTCCCAGCCAGTAGGGGAGGCTGACCATGACGGCGGCGCCCGCGAGATTGACCGCGATCGCCGCGGGCAGCGGAAACAGAATGCCGCTGGCCGCAAACAAAAATCCGCTGTAGAGAAAGACGCTCAGGCTCTTGACGGCGAACAGCGCCAGCAGAAGCAGCGCCGCAAGCAGCGGCTGGCGCGGGGTGTAGGACAAAATGCCCTCCAGCGTAAAGGCGTCCCGCTTCAGAACGCACGCGCCGACGATCGCGAGCCACACCAGCGCAAGCGCCCCTCTTGCGAGCCGGATTTGCCGGTTTTCCGGCTGCACGTTATCCGGCCGGCACATGCGCGGGATGCTTTTTCCTGCAAGCGGTCGCAGGAACGCGGGTAAAGGCGGGGTGGCGCTCCTTGTCCAGCGCGAACACGGCTGCGTAGACGGCCGCGCCCAGCGTCTCGATCATCATGTCGCCCATGGTGTCGATCAGGCCGATGTCAATGTAGCCCTCGAGCGGCTGGCCGTTGACGATGACGCTTTCAATCCGGTCGATGCTGCCGATGACGCCGACGGCCTCGCCGAGATCATAGGAATGGATGGCGTATACGAGGGTGTCGCGCTGCATATCCGTCCCGAACCAGCGGTCCATGGCAAATTCGTAGAACTCCCAAAGGGCGGAGACGGAGATGGAGAGCATGATCGCGAACAGGATGCGCAGCAGGCGGTCGTCTGTGTACTTTTCATTGATCAGCACGGGCAGATACGCGCCGAGCAGCGCGAACACCACGCCGCCGCAGAAATGCAGGAGCTTGTCCCAATGCGCGATGAGATAGTACAGCTTGTAGATCCGGCCGGACATGGATGCCAGCAGGTAGGACAGGCCAAAGACGAACAGCGCATTGGAAAGGCGGAAGCCGTATACCTCAAAGACATACGGCAGTGCCGCGCCGAAGCACACCAGCAGACACACCAAGGCGTCTGACACCACGCCCAGCCGCAACGAGCGCAGCATGGAGCACAGCGCGAACACCTCGCACACCGCCCAGAACCACGCCCGCCAGCGCGTCTGGTCGCCGCGAACACATTGCCTTACCTTTTGCATGTTGCTCACCTTTCTGTCAGCAGCCTCGCGGCTGTTTGTTATTCCGGCGCGCGCTCAGCGCCGAGGAAGAATACCGCCACCGTGCCGGGGCCGCAGTGGGAGGCGATGATCGTGCCGATCTCGCAGATGCGGATCTTGCCGCGCAGGTTCGGGAAGCGCGCCTCAACGGCGGCGCGTGTTTTTTCGGCGTCCTCCGGACACCGCGAGTGGCAGATGAAGCACTTTCCGGCATATTCTGCGCCGTCCTGCGCGAAGCGCTCCATCGTATCAACGGTCGTTTTGACGGCGGCCGCCTTTCCGCGCACCTTGCCGTAGGCGATGATGCGCCCCTTGTCGTCCAGACGCATGATCGGGCAGATGCCGAGGATCGTGGCGATCATGGCGGTGGGGCCGGACATGCGTCCGCTGCGGCGGTAATGCGCAAGCTCCGTGGAATAAAACTGATGGTGGATGTTCTTGCGGTTTTCCAGAAGCCACTGCTGCGTCTGCTCGATGGAGAGCCCCTCGTCGCGCATGTCGGCGGCATAATCGACCAGCATTCCGTAGCCCGAGGAGCTGCAAAGCGAGTCCACGACAAGGAGCTTCCGCTCGGGATACCGCTCGCGAAGCTGCGCGGCGGCGCGTTCGGCGTTCACGGCGGACTGCGTCATGCCGGTCCCGAACGCGATGTGCAGCACGTCTCCGCGCTGAAGCAGCTGCTCAAAGAACTCCAGATAGCAAAACTCGTTGATCTGCGAGGTCGAGGGGAGCTTCCCGGCGTCGAGGAAGCCGTAAAACCGGGAAAGCGTCTGCGGGTCCTGAAGCATGTCGTCCACATACGACTCGCCGTCAACGCTGTAGGAGTAAAAGAGAACGGGAATGTCGCGCCCGCTGATATAGGAATACGGAAGATCGACCGTGGATTCACAGGATAGAATGAACTTCGTCTGCATAAGGCATCTCCTTTGACCGGTGACCGGTTTATATTGTGCCGCGGCAGGCGCAGGCCGCGCCCGCCGCGATCTGCTGCCCGAATGCCCTCCGGACGAGAACGCGGCAGGCCGGAAACCTCCCATCGCACACACCGGTGTTTCCGGCTGCCGTCAGGGACGACGCGGAGGGCATATAGAGTAGCGGCGGCGCAGCGCAAAACGCGCCGCGAGCTTGCAGGCGTCTGCAAGCCGTGTGCCAATCACACCTTATGCCTCGATTCTACATGCCGCCGCCCAAGCCCGCAATGGCCAAAGCATCCCACGGTGTGGCGTTTTTGGACAAATACCCCCCAAGTGTGGCATTTGGTAACATTGCGGCAGGTTTTGTCCATGTTCGCCGGGGCGGCGGCGTGGTATACTGGCGGACAGAAAAAGGAGGTGGCTGCCGTGCGCTCTGCTGCACCGATGAAGGCGGCAAAAATCGGATATCTGGTGATATCCGCGCTCTTGTGTATGATGGGCGTCCTTGTGATCGTTCACCCGGAGGCGTCCATGCACACGGTCGGGATCCTGTGCGGGCTGATGCTGATCGCGTTCGGAGCGATCAAGCTGCTCGGCTATTTTTCAAAGGATCTGTTCCGGCTGGCGTTTGAAAACGACCTGTCCTCCGGCGTCCTGATGCTGGTGCTGGGGAGCAGCCTGCTGCTGCACACCGAGGGCTCGCTGGCGTTTTTCTGTACGGTGCTCGGCATCCTGATTTTGATGGACGGGCTCATCAAGGTGCAGATCTCCGTGGAGGCCGGGCCGTTCGGCATCCGGCAGTGGCCGCTGCTGCTGGTCGCTGCGATCGTGACGGCGTGCTTCGGCTGCGCGCTGATCTTCCGCCCGAGCGCGCGCATTTCGATGATGGGGCGGCTGCTCGGCATTTCTCTGATCGTGGACGGTGTGCTCAACGTCATCACCATGCTGATGACCGTGAAGATCATCGAGCGGCAGTATGCGGACGAGATGCACGACCCATGCGCCCCCACAAAGGGCATCGGATAGGCCGCCTGCGGCGCCGAATGTCCTCCATCAAAGCTGCAAAAACAAAAAAATCGGCGGTCAAGCCCGGTTGGGCTTGACCGCCGATTGCAGACTGTCTAAGAACCTCGTAGAGTTCGCGCCCGCAGGCGATGCGCCCCACGTGGTTCCCCCTCGCGGCATAGCCGCTTCGGCCTACGCTAAAAAAGTGCCGCTGGCACTTTTTCTAAACGCTGCGGCCTCGGACAAAACACGCTACGCCCGGCAAGTGTGGAATTTGTGCGCAAGCAGCGCACAAATTATGCGCGCAGCCGGGTGCGGACTTTTCAAACGCGAACCCAGCCCCGCGGTTCGCGTTTGAGAGCTTGTCAAAAAGACTTTTTGACAAGCTCAAATCGGCGGTCAAGCCCGGTTGGGCTTGACCGCCGATCTGTTTATTTTGCGAAGGCTCTGTAGATGAACGTTACGATCTGTGCGCGGGTGCAGTTTGCATCCGGGCTGAACAGCGTGCTGCTCGTGCCCTTGGTCACGTCATTTTTGACGGCCCACAAAACCGCGTCCGCGTAGTAGGCGGCTGCGGCAACGTCCGCAAAGGGATTGCTGCTGCCAACGGCCGGAGCGTTCCGGGTGCGCCACAGGAAGGTGACAATCTGTGCACGGGAGCAGGTCGCATCCGGGCTGAACGTCGCAGCGCTCGTGCCCTTGGTGATGTCGTTTTCGACGGCCCACAAAACAGCGTCATAATAATAGCTGCCTGCGGGGACGTCGGTGAAGGGCATCGTGCGGGATGCGGGTGCAGGGCTGCCGGCGGCACGCCACAGGAAGGCGACGGCCTGCGCGCGGGTGCAGATGCCATCGGGATCGAAGCGGCTCGCGCTTACGCCGGTCGTGATGCCGTTGGAGACGGCCCAGATCACAGCGTCCTCATAGTAGCTGCCTGCGGGAACGTCGGTGAAGGACGCGCCGCCTGCAAAGACCGCCGTGACGGTGACCTGGCTGGCGGGCATCGTGAAGGTGTACTTGCCGCCGCCCTCGGCAGTCAGCTTGAGCTCCTTACCGCGGCTGTCACGCGCCGTGAGCGACTGAAGGGCAAAGCCCTTGTCGGCTTTTGCGGTCAGGGTGATGGTCGTGCCCGCGGCTGCCGATTTGTGGCTGGCGGTCACGCCGCCGTTTTTGCTGTCCAGAACGACGATGGGGTAGACGGAAGCGGCGCTTCCGGTGCCGCTACCGGTTCCGCTGCCGGAGCCGCCGAGTTCGCGCCAGGCTGCCGTGACGGTCACATTGCGGGCGGGCATTTTAAACTGCGTGCTGCTTGCAGCGGCATCCGCGACCGTCACATCCTCGGATGTCCAGCCGTCAAAGGCGTAGCCGCTGCGGCTGCCGGCAAAGATGGAGACGGTGTCGCCCTCTTTGTATGTACCGGCGCCGGTGGTCTGCGCATGGCTGCCGTTTACGGTGACGCTGTACGTCTGCGGTGCAGCGGTGTCCACGGTGTACCACCACTGCGTGCCGTAGAACGGGTTGGCGGTGCCGAAGCCGAGACCCTCGTCCGTCTCTGCGAACACGCGCAGGCCGTGGTTGTAGGGATCTCCGAAGCCGTCTGTCGTGATGGTCTCAAAATTCGTGCCGTCTTCCGAAACGAAAATGTCGCAGCCGCGCTCGGCGCGGTTCATATACGCTGCGGTCACAACGACCTTCCGGGCAATCTCGATCAGCTCCTGCATGAACTTGGCGAGATCCTCCCAGTCGTAGAGGCCGTTGTCGTCCTCGTCCTCGCCGCCGAGTGCGAAGCCTGCCGTACCGCCGAAGGACGCTTCCAGTGCCTCGGCAATGGCGGCCTCGTTGGCGCTGCCGCTGCGGGTGCGGAAGCAGTCCTCGGGGAGCCCGGCAAGCGTCTGCGCCAGCAGATCGTCCTCAGCCGTGAGCAGCGCTGCTGCACCGTCCCGGTCGTCGTCGATCGCGGAAAGGGCTGCGGTGTCAAAGACCTCGAACAGCGTGCCGACGTCCTCACGGGCCTGCTCCGCGTCGGAGAGCGCGTTGCCCTCGCCGGAGTCATCCTTCTCGCGCAGCAGCTTCAGAAGCTCGCGGACGTAAACGAACAGGCGATGCCACTCCTCGGGCGTCCAGCTCGCCAGATCGCCGTTGGAGAACTGGCCGACCGGCTCGAGCAGGCTGCTGGTGTCAAATGTGCCGCAGTAGAGCTTGTTGTTGTGGACGGTCATACGCCAGATATACTGGTTTTCATTGTGGCCGAAGCCGGAGCCGAGCCCAGAGAGGCTGCCCTCGGGGAACATCTCCGTCTTGTCACCGACGACCAGCTCGATGCGCTCCTCTTTGTCCATGCGGTAAAGGTTCACGGACTGCCTCAGGTTTTCGTTCATGAAGGCGAAGTCGAGGTTGAACATGATCTGGATCAGCGCGATCTCCTCGTCATTGTACTCGCCGATGTAGAGGTGGTCGCCGAGCACCGTCAGAACGCCTGCGCCGGAGCAGGTACGCGCGGGATCGATGCCGAAGGTGTATTTTGCGCCGTCTTTTTCCATGTCACCGACGACCGGACGCCAGTTCCAGGAGCCGTCGGACTGCTTTTCACCGCAGACGATGGCGAAGGACTGCATGGTGTTCTCAGCGGGCATGTTCTCCGGCGTGCCGGTGCAGATGGAGACGTAGAGCTTGTTGTTGAACTCGACGATCTCCCAGATGGAGCCGCCGTAGATGCTGTCCGGGAAATGGAACGCGGGATAGTTGAAGAGCTGCTCCTGCGTTGCGATGACCGTGAAGCCCTTTTCCGGATCGGTTGTGGAGCAGATCTGCGGGGCAAAGACGCCGTCTTCGTTCTTCATCACGCAGCTGATGATCAGCTCGTCCTCGTATACACACATGCCGCGGATGCCGGCGGAGATGTGCTGCTGGAAGCCTTCGTAGAACTCACGGACGTCCATGCCGTAGACCTTCTTGCACTCGTCCGTCTCGGGATCGACCTGCCAGATCTGGGGCGCGTGATCGACCGAGCCGCAGAAGTAGAACTTGCCATGGTATTCCACGGCGTTGCGGAAGCTGACGTCGTGCTTCGCGTTTCCTTCCGAGCTGCTGGAGAGCAGGATCTTCACCTCGCCGGTTTTGACGTTGAGCTTGACGAGCGCACCACTGGAGGTTTTGCCGTCTGCTTCCTGCGTGAAGAAGTCACCGTTAAAAATGACGTTCAGGATGCCGGGCAGAAGCTCGGGGTCATACTTGTGGCCGAGGCCGCTGTCCATCAGCTGGACGGTCTGGCCCAGGGCGTTGTAGAGAAGGCCCGTGTAGATCCAGTCGCCATAGCCTATGGCAGACCAGGAGTAGGACTGGCCGCGGCAGCCGGAATCGTCTGCGCTGCCAATGTCGGCGCTGAGGACGCCGTTGCCGGCGTAATCAACAAGGCCGTCGTTTGTTCTGCGGCTGCCCGTGCTCGCGTTCGGCGCGACCTGCGGGTGGGACAGCTTTACGGCTGTCTCGCCGTTTCTGGCGTCGTAGCGGTACGGAAAGCGTGCTGCATCGCTGCCCTCGGCGGCAAATGCCGCTGCCGGGAGCAATCCCACGACCATGATCATGGCGAGCAGGATGCACAAGATCCGTTTGTTCATGTTTGTTTTCTCCTCCTGTTTATGAAATATTCCTGTCTCCTGTTTGTGTGCCGTGAGCGTGCAAACAGCACAGCCGCTTCGGATCTGAAGGGGAGAGGCTGCGCCGGTTTTGTATATACATGCCCAAAGCGGGAAAAGACAGACCGGCGCATTGTGCCGGTTCGGCGTCAGCGCGGTCTGCATGATTTTGTCGTCACAAAGGAGACATTTATAGGCAAGCTCAATGTAACACATCGCCCGCCGGAAATCAAGACGAAAAAACGGGGATATCTGGATTTTTTGTATTTTTCGTTCAGGCGAGAAAATCCCTGAGCCCTTGCGGGCTCAGGGATGAAAAGGCGTATTATGATGTTAGCGGATGGGGAGCTGGATGTCCGTCCAGCCGGAGACGTCGCACTGGCCTTCCTTGTTTCTGCCGAGGGCGATGAGGGTGCCGTCTGCCTTCAGGCCGAGGGTGTGATGCTTTCTGCAGCTCACAGCCACGATGCCGCTCCAGTTGGTGCAGTCGCCCTGCTCATAATCCAGCTTGCCGGCGGCAACAACGGTGCCGTCTGCCTTCAGACCGACCGTGTAGCCGGTTCCGCAGCTGACAGAGACGATGTCCGTCCAGTCGGAGACGTCGCACTGACCCTTGTCGTTGCTGCCCGCAGCGACGACGGTGCCGTCTGCCTTCAGGCCGAGGGTGTGATGCTTTCTGCAGCTCACAGCCACGATGCCGCTCCAGTTGGTGCAGTCGCCCTGCTCATAATCCAGCTTGCCGGCGGCAACAACGGTGCCGTCTGCCTTCAGACCGACCGTGTAGCCGGTTCCGCAGCTGACAGAGACGATGTCCGTCCAGTCGGAGACGTCGCACTGACCCTTGTCGTTGCTGCCCGCAGCGACGACGGTGCCGTCTGCCTTCAGACCGACCGTGTAGCCGGTTCCGCAGCTGACAGAGACGATGTCCGTCCAGTCGGAGACGTCGCACTGACCCTTGTCGTTGCTGCCCGCAGCGACGACGGTGCCGTCTGCCTTCAGACCGACCGTGTAGCCGGTTCCGCAGCTGACAGAGACGATGTCCGTCCAGTCGGAGACGTCGCACTGACCCTTGTCGTTGCTGCCCGCAGCGACGACGGTGCCGTCTGCCTTCAGGCCGATCGAATGCGTGCTTCCGGCAGCGAGGGAAACGATGCCGCTCCATTCGGAGACGTCGCAGCGGCCGCCGGACTTGTCGCCGAGCGCGACGACGGTGCCGTCTTCCTTCAGGCCGAGCACATGGTCATCGCCGCACTGGATGGCGACGATGCCGCTCCACGCGGAGACACCGCTCTGACGGTATGCGTTGTTGCCGACGCAGACAACCGTGCCGTCTGCCTTCAGACCGACCGTGAAAGAGCGGCCGCAGCTGATGGAGACGATGTCCGTCCAGTCGGAGACATCGCACTGACCGTCGCCGTTTTCACCGGCGGCAGCGACCGTGCCGTCTGCCCGCAGGGCAACGGTGTGGTTCCAGCCTGCCGCGATCGTTTCACGGGCATACTTGCCTTCGAGCTGGCGAGCCGCGGCGTCCTCTGCGCGGGCGGCTGCGTCCTTATAATTGCCGAGTGCCGTAAAAGCGGCGATCGCGCCGTCATAGTCCTCGGCAGCCAGCATCTTTTCCGCTGCGGAATAGTTCGCGGACGGGACGATGACCTTCACAACGACCAGCGCGATGGCGAGCACTGCCACCGCAATGCCGATCACAAGGCCGGTCTTTTTGCTTTTGTTGTTTGCCATTTCAGAAAAGCTCCTTTTTTGTTTTTGTGAAATTGGGATGCGGAATGAGCAAAGGCCCTCCGGCCTTGTTCATAAGGTCAGTCTGCGGCCGCGGCCGCAGAAAATACCGCAAGGGAAAAGCACGGTTCTATCCGAAAAATAAAACCATGCTCTGACTGCGGTATGCCGGGGACGCGGACAGCGTCTGCAAAACGGAGCCCCCAAAACGGTTAAATATTCAAAATGCGCACGCAGCATACAAAGCGCCCGCCGGAGGCTTCCGCCCGAGCGGGTGCTTTGCTGCACGCCCCGTCATTGTACGGATTCCGGCCGCATTTGTCAAGCCCTTCTGAAAATTAAAAAAATGACTGAAAATACAAGACGAATCGCCGCTTCGGTTTTGCGGAAAGCGGCGCACCGGACGCCGCCGCGGCCATGGCGCAGACGGCGCGGCCGGAGCCTCCGGCATTCCGATATACAGAAAAAATGAATTTTAGGAAGCTGCGCACAATTCGGCAAACAGCTTCGGCGGAAAAGATCCGCCGAAGCGCGCGCCGCATCACGCAGCCTTTTCAAACGCGAACCCAGCCCCCGCGGTTGTGCTCGCTGCACGACAGGGAAGAGTCCGGAAATGCCGGCAGCTCAGGCGAACGGATTTTCCGTCGGGTACGGGAGGGACTTGGGCTGATTATAGGCGATGTCGCCCACGCCGAGGAACTTGAAGACCTCGAACAGGAGATTGCCGTAGTGGCCGAAGGCCACCGCGCCGTGGTGCGGGTAGCGCTTCTGGACGAGGACATGGCGGTAGAAGCGGCCCATCTCCGGGATGGCGAAGATGCCGATGCCGCCGAAGCTGCCCGTATGCACCGGCAGAATTTCACGCTGCGACCGCATGATCCAAAAACGCGAGGAAGAAATCGCTGCGGCAAAAAAGCAGATCGAAGAACTGCAAAATATCTCCGCTGTCCTGCGGAATCGGCAAACGAAGCTCAAACGGGACATCAGCATGATCGACGACATTCTCGCTGAGGGCACCATGACGGAAGCACACCTGCGGATGCTGGTCGAAAAGATCTATGTGCAGGAGACGGACGGAAAACTCAGCCTGGACATTCAGATCAAAGCGCCGTTCCGCACGCACTTGGATGTCTATGAAAATGGGACGCTGACAGAGCGATACGGCGCACTGGACTTTGACTGGGATCGGCTGGCGCGGCTGCTCTATGGCGACGGAATCGCGGGGTAAAAGGTTATGGCAATGCGGGTTTGGCTTTACGCGCGGCTGTCCAACGACGATGATCCGGCACAGAATTCTCTGCAAAATCAGCAGGAGATCTGCCGCGCCTTTGCGGAAAAGCAAGGCTGGACGATCGCCGGCAGTTCCGCTGATGATAACATCAGCGGCATGAATTTCAGCCGCCGCGGGCTGGATATCTACGCTCTGTATTTGCAGGGCTGCGGACAGAAGGAAATCGCCCGCAGGCTCAACAGTCTCGGATGCAAAACGCCTGCGCAGGTCATGACGGAGCGGATTGGTTATGACAGCCAGAAGCCGCACAAGACCCGTGACGGGCAGTTTCTCTGGACGTATGCCAGTGTGAAAAATGTGCTGGTAGAGGAGGCCTATACCGGCGTGCTGGTCAACCACCGCAGGGAATATCTCGGCGGCAAAGCGCGAGCCGTCAGCGAAGCGGACTGGCTTCGTCACGAAAATTTCTATCCGGTTATCATTGAGAAAGCAATCTGGCAGCAAGTCCAGACGCTGCTGAAGCAGCAGGCGCGTCCGGCGGTCAATAATCGTACAAAGCACCGCTACGCTGGGCTGCTGACCTGTCAGGAATGCGGGAATTCGTTCAGCCCCATGATCCGTTACTGGAACGGCAGCCGCCGTGTGGAATACGTCTGCCGGGGTTACCAACGGAACGGGAGAGGCTATTGCACCTCTCACCGCATCCACGAAGAAGTTCTGGATAAAGCCGTCTGGGATGATACAGAAAAGATGCGGGAACAGTATGCAGCGGAAC